>ENA-OUQC01000525-OUQC01000525.1-human-gut-metagenome-genome-assembly--contig:-NODE-525-length-26540-cov-19.069133_pt1 | contig 26540 bp, 24 predicted proteins | sample MGYA00237942_ERZ548815 | MGnify/ENA primary metagenome ERZ548815 (study PRJEB26490, sample SAMN05194722) | human gut metagenome | biome: terrestrial biome; feature: human-associated habitat; material... | reverse complement strand
AAAACCCGTAAAACTCAAAAAAGTGGCATTCAGCCACTTTTTTGACACTCTGAAATGCCGCAGTCCAAATGGGCTGCGGCCTTTCATATGGGGGGAAAACTTATAATAGGGACTTTTTATTTATTTTAAGTACAGCTCCAGCTCGACCTCGTCCTCATCGCTGCGGCCGGACTCATTGAAACCGAGCCTCTTATACAGGCCATAGGCAGCCTTATTATCGGGTGCGCAGGTGAGTGATACATGGTTTGAGTTTCCGAAGGGCTTAGAGGCTATGTAGCTAAGTACCCGCTGCATGGCGGCCTTGCCGTAGCCCCTGCCCTGATAAGCCTTATCTATCATCATATGCCAGATGTTGTAGGCTTCCTCGTCGTAGTCGTATATTACCATGACGTAGCCTATCATGGTATCATCGGCGTATACGCCGAAGGGCTGGCATTGATCGCGGTAAACATAGGCTTGAGCCAGACTGCGTATGGGGTGGGATACGAATTTATCCTGCCCGTCTCCAAGCTGAAGATTGAAGCAGTCGATAAAGTTGGATTCGTCTATGGGCCTTAAAGTAATGTCTACCATATGTTCTCCTTAGGGAAGCTTGCAGTATTCGACGGCTATGCGGGAGGCGACCCGGGCGTTGTTGTAGGCCAGCTGCAAATTGGAGGCCAGAGACTCGCCGCCTGTCAAATCCTTTATGTGGGCGAGCAGGAAGGGAGTGGTGTCCTTGCCATGTATGCCCTGCTCCTTTGCCATGGAAAGAGCGCGGTTGATAACGGTCTCCATCTCGTCAAAGTCAAGCTCATACTCCTTGGGTATGGGGTTGGCTATGAGCGCGCCGCCCTCCAGGCCCACATCCCATTTTGTTTTGATTATGCGGGCTATCTCATTGGCGTCCTTTGCGTTGTAGTCTACCCTGAACCCGCTCTTGCGGCAATAGAAGGCGGGGAAGTCATCGGTATCCACGCCGACCACCGGTACGCCCATGGTTTCAAGGTATTCGAGGGTCAGACCTATATCCAGTATGGACTTTGCGCCTGCGCAAATGACCGCAACGGGGGTATGGGCCAGCTCCTGCAGATCCGCGCTTATGTCCATAGTCTCGGTAGCACCCCTGTGTACGCCGCCTATACCGCCGGTGGCGAATATACGTATGCCGGCGAGGGAAGCTATGAGCATGGTGGTAGCAACTGTGGTGGCGCCGGTCTTGCCGGTAGCAAGGTATACAGCCACGTCCCTGCGGCTGACCTTGCCTACGCCATTTGCCTTGCACATTATCTCAAGTTCCTCGGCATTGAGGCCTACCTTCAGCTTACCGCCGATTATGGCGGTGGTAGCGGGTATAGCGCCTTCCCCACGCACTATTTTTTCTACATTATGGGCGAATTCGAGGTTTTCGGGGTATGGCATGCCGTGACTGAGAATGGTGCTTTCGAGGGCGACTACGGGCCTGCCCTCGTCTATTGCCTGCTGTATTTCGGGTGCAACGCTAAGGTAATCTTTGATGGTCATGGAATTTATCCTCTCTCAATAATTATTTTTTCTATAAGTTCAGGGCTTATTTCGGGATTGATCGTAGTAGCCGCCGATACGGCTACGGCCCCTGCCGCAAGGGCGTAATCTATGGTGCGGTTTATGCCGAAGCCCTTTAAATAGCTGTATATCACGGCTGCCGTGAAGGCGTCCCCGGCGCCGGAGGCATTTGCGATGTTCTCTATCGGGCTTAGCGCCCGCTGAACCACGTTGCCCTCGCTGTCCATATACAGGCAGCCCTCGTGGCCCATGGATACGAATATGCGCTTTACTCCGCGGCAGAGAAGTATCTCACAGGCGGCCTTTACGCCTTTCGGAGTATCGGTATCATGGCCTGTCAGCACCGTAAGCTCCATTCTGTTGGGCTTCAGGGTATGTACCTTGCCTACGTAGGGCTTGAGCCGCCGGGCGTATGCGGAGGATACGGGGTCGCAGAACAGAGGCAGCGCATCGCCGTACTGGGAGATTATGCCCTCAACTACGGCTTCTGGCAGCGCCGGGTCGAATACCAGCAGTCTCGCACCCTTTATCATGCTTTCCCTGCGCTTTATAAAGTCCATATCCATGCGTTGGAGCACCGACATATCGGATAGCGCCACATACATCTCGCCGCGCTCATCCAGCAGCGACATATAGGTGGAGGAGGGGTGTCCTTCTACCGTCATGCACTGGCTCATGTCTATGCCGGCGGCAGTGGATTCTTCTCGTATCATATGTCCGTAAAGATCGCTGCCCAAAGCCGAAATGAGCTTTACGCTGCCGCCCAGCCGGGCCAGGTTCTCGCATATATTGCGGGTAACGCCGCCCAGGGATATGCTCATGGCACCGGGGTTGCTGTCCGCCATTATTATGGGGTTTTTGCTGCGGCCGCAGATATCCACATTGGCCGCACCTATGCCCACGGCATATTCAAAATCGTTTACGAGGTATATCCGCCCGCTGATATACCCCTTTTTCTGAAGGTTGGATATATGCACCGCAACAGACGCACGGGCGATATTGAGCCGGGAGGCTATCTCGCTCTGCTCGATATCCGGCTGCTTTTTTATTATCTCAAGTATTTCACTTTCCCGGTTGGTCATGGCGGCCACCTTTCACAACTTTTGTTTATTAAAAATAACTTTCGTTTAATATACTGCTGCGAAGCCATATTGTCAAGAACGCCGCAATAAGCGGTTGTGTTGCGACGCAAAAAAAGGTATAGTGTTTTTAATAATCCCTTTAATAAGGAGAAGCAAAGTATGTTCAGTGACGGAAGGTTACTTATAGGCAAGGGTGAAAAGGAAGTATATTTAGAGCCTAAGATGGCCAACAGGCACGGCCTCATAGCGGGCGCTACGGGTACGGGAAAGACCATAACGCTGAAGGTCATGGCGGAATCATTCTCGGATATGGGCGTTCCGGTATTTCTGGCGGATATAAAGGGCGATCTGGGCGGCTGTGTAAAGAAAGGCGTCGGGAATGAGAACATAACAAAGCGCCTGGATTCCATGGGCATAAGCCGCGATGAATTCATATTCACAGGCTATCCCGTAAGGTTCTGGGATGTTTTCGGAGAGGGAGGCCACCCGGTGCGCACCACCGTAAGCGAGATGGGCTCCACGCTGCTTTCGAGGCTGCTGGGCCTGACGGACGTTCAGAGCGGCGTAATGGATATAGTATTCCGCGTGGCTGATGATAAGGGCTGGCTGCTCATAGACTATAAGGATCTTCGGGCAATGGTGAGCTATGTAGCGGAGCACTCCAAGGAGCTTCTGAATGACTACGGCAATGTCACCAAGCAGTCCGTAGGCGCTATACAGCGCTCACTCCTGCGTCTCGAGGATGAAGGCGCGGAAGCTTTCTTCGGTGAACCGAGTATAGATATAAGCGACTGGATACAGACCAACGAGAAAGGGCAGGGGTACATAAATATACTGCATTGCGTTAGACTGTACCATTCCCCGCTGCTTTACTCGACCTTCATGCTGTGGCTGCTGAGCGAGCTGTTCGAGACGCTGCCGGAGGTTGGCGATCTGGAAAAGCCCAAGCTGGTGTTTTTCTTTGACGAGGCCCATCTGCTGTTCAAGGGCGCGCCTACCGCCCTTGTAGACAAGATAGAGCAGGTGGTAAAGCTCATACGCTCAAAGGGCGTTGGCGTGTACTTCATAACCCAATCCCCTTCGGACGTGCCGGATACGGTCCTTGCACAGCTCGGCAACAGGGTGCAGCATGCGCTCAGGGCATATACTCCCTCCGAGCAGCGTGCGGTAAGAGCTGCGGCGCAGACCTTCCGGCCAAATCCTGCATTCAGCACGGAAGCGGCCATAACCGAGCTTGCAACCGGCCAGGCGCTGGTAAGCTTTCTGGACGCAAAGGGAGTACCCGGCATAGTTGAAAAGGCAATGATACTTCCTCCTCAGTCTGCCATGGGCCCCATAGACGATGAGCGCAGGAAGGCCGAGATAGAGGCGGACGATCTCTACGGCAAGTATGAGGACGAGGTGGATAACGAGTCCGCATACGAGATAATCAACGCCGAGCGGGAGGCCATGCTGCAGGATGAGATAGCCGCGGCAAAGGAGCAGCAAAAGAAGACCGCCAATGAGGCAAGGGAAAAAGAAAAGAAGGCATCCACAGGCGGAAGAAAGAAAAAAACTGCTACTGAGAAGATAGCCGATAAGGCCATGAACACCATAGGCCGTGAGATAGGTAAATCCATATCCCGAGGGCTTCTGGGTTCGCTTAAAAAGTTTATCTAAGGGACAGGAAGCGTCATAATCCGAAAAAAAACCGCATAGCCTGATATACCGAATAAAATTGGGGGTAAGGCTATGATACAGGCGCTGCTGGAGCTTTTTGGCGGGATATTCGCCTTTGCGGGGCATATTACCGGAGGAAGCTCATTTCCGGAGCCACTGAGCCCCGAGGAGGAGAAGGACTGCATAGCGCGGCTGGAGGCCGGGGACGCGGAGGCGCGGCGGCTGCTGATAGAGCATAATCTGCGTCTGGTGGCTCATATCGCCAAGAAGTATACCACGCCGAAGAGGGACGCGGACGACGTTATATCCATAGGGGTGGTTGGGCTGATAAAGGCGGTCTCCACCTTTAATTCGCAAAAGGGAAACACACTGGCAACATATGCCGCCAGGTGCATAGAAAATGCTATACTATCACAACAGAAGAAACGGCGGTTGAGGTGGCGGAACGGGTGTCTTTTGAGGCAAAATGGCGCCTGCTGGCGAGAGTGGGAGTCCGCTGCTATATTTTGCTTTCCAATGTATCGGGTGCGGTAAAAGTAGCCCCGCTGCAAATTCTTCAGTTTCCAGTGGTGCTGCCGCACAAGTTTCAGGACGCAGAAAAGTTCAATTTGCAGTTCTCGGACTTCTCAGAAATTACCGAAACAGCAGACAAACTGCGCTGGCTACGATACCAGAATGGCCTGCGGCAGAGAGACGTAGCGGACTATGCCGGTATAGACCGGAGCACCTACGTCCACTATGAGGAGTACGGAAAAGACCTCTATCCGCCAGAGCACATGGAGAAAATCGCGCAGCTTTTTGAGGTGCCGGTGGAAACGCTGCTGGATGACTATAATCTGTTTCTTCGGAAAGGTCAGGGTGAGCAGATCAAGACGATCCGAACGAAACTCGGTCTGACGCAGAGAGAATATGCGGACAAGCTGGGCGTCAGCCTTGGCAGTCTCAAGCAGTGGGAGCAAAACCGCAAGCAGATTTTCAAATCCACATGGGAGAAGTATTTCAAGCAGGCGTAATTATAGCAAAACGAGCAGACCGGCTGTTGAGGCTGGTCTGCTCGTTTGCTATGTATTATTGCTGCGCTTTCAGATGCTTCACCACTGCGTCCACCAGTTCCAGCTTCTGCTCCGTGGAACAGGGCAGCTTCTGGACAGTTTTCAGCACCTGCTCGGACTGGAACTTTGCCAGCTCCTGCCCAAGCTCCTGCTGCGCCTGCTTTGATTTCGGGAAGATCAGAAATACTTCCATGGCTGCCCTCCTTTCCAGAGCGTTTGCTGCTTCAATCTATGCGTGTGTTCCGGCGGCTATGTAGACAAATAGAATTCAATTTCAGGGCTGTGAGGGAAATCGTATTGCCGCGCGGCTTTGGCAGTGCGGGAAGGCTTGCCATTCAAGGGCTTTTCGACCCTGAATTGTCTACACCAGACCGCCGTTTGCGGGCGAATTTCGCCTTCTGCTGGCGATGAACCTCCCTGGCGCAGGCGGGGCAGTATTTTGTTCTGCCGGAGCGGGCGAGGATGCCCGTGCCGCAGACTTCGCAGCGGCGGAGTTTTTTCGGGCTGAGAATGGCCTGTTCCAGCTTGGGTTGCTGGGGCAGCACGGCGCGGCGAAACCACCGGCAGATCAGGCTGCGGGAGATGTACTGCGGGCAAGCGCCGTCCAGCAGCAGGCAGTCGCCATCCAAGAAGTTGCAGCAGCGCTTTGTAAGGCCGCGCACGCTGCGGAGCTGCCCCGGCGTCAGGCGGAAGAGCGTGCCGTCCGGCAGCCGCTCGATGGGGTCAAGCTTGTGCATTTTCGTCCTCCTTTGCGATGAGCTTTGCGTCCGCTGGGTAGTTCAGCGTGATGAGGGCGGGCTTGCCCAAGCCCTGCTTTTTTCGGATAATCAAACCGCTGTACTCCAGCTCCCGAAAGATCCGCGTGGCGCTTTGGCGGCTGCGGTGGAGTTTGGTTTGCGCCTGTTCCAAGGTAAAGTACAGCCGAATCGTGCCGTCCGGCTCGACGTAGCCGTTCTGCCGGGAGATGCTGGCTCTGTCCAGCAGCAGCGCATAGAGCACCTTGGCGTCGTTGCTGATGTCCCGCAGGGCTTCATCTTGGAGAAGGAACCTCGGCAGTGGTACATAGGACGCCGCTGGGCTCTGCACCGTGAGTTTGCAAAAAGTTTTCATCTGACCTCCTGTCCCATCCATCAATCCATCCATTTTTGTGTTGATTGATTGATGGATGATTTTTTTGTATCTTGATTTATTTCTTATTAGTTAGAGGATGAATTTCAGCCCCGATGGAGGGCACGGAAACCGTCGTCCTGAAATCCGGTTGTGGTACGCTCCGGAGCGTCAGCTTGTCCACCGTCTGAAAAACCGGTGACGGAAAACCCACACACGGAAAAGCCCGTTGTGGTCAAAGCTCATCCCTCTGCCGCACTTTCAGCAGTTCCCAGATCTCGGCTTGCCGTGCTTTCAGCTCGACAACGTCGGCATCGTAGAAATGCCCGGTGCTGTTGATGCGGCGGCAAATCTGGTTGATGTTCGAGGCGGCATGGCTGACGGCGGCAGCCAACTTTTTCTGCTCGGTGTAGTCTACCTTGATGATGTAGCCGTCGATGAGCATCTTCCGGGCGTACGCGCCGAAATTGCAGGTGCCGAGTTGGTTCATCTTGTGGTGGATTAGGCTCAGTTCTTGCTCGTTCAGGCAGATTTCCTTGCGGATGGGGCGCGTGCGATCTGGCATGTATTACTTCCCCCTCAGTTCCAGACAGAACTCATCATCGCCTTCCTTCCGGATTTGCAGGTAATCCGTGTCGGCAAGTTCTGTTAAAACAACGGAAATCCTTTCCTCCGGCATGTTCAGCTGACAGGCCAGCTCCGACAGCTCAACGCCTTCATCGCCAAGGGCGTAGAGGATTGCGGCGAAGCCTTTTGCCTCAACAGAAAGGTACGTGTCTTGCAGCAGTTCTGTGGGGACAGCGGTCATGTGGGTACGGTTGTGGTAAGTGATCATAATGTTTCTCCTTTCAATTTTGAAAAACTTTGTTTGAAGGGCGGCTTGGAAGCGAAGCTGTTTGCCTTTCACTTTACAACGGACATTTTTCAAGAGAAAAACAGGGGTCGAGAGAAAATTATTTTCCCCTTCTATATAACCAACGGACAAAATAAATCAGAGTGTCACGATTTTGTCTCACAGACGTTTTCCTCTCTACTTTACAACGGACATTTTTCCTCAAAAACTTGGCACCCCCTTTCAAAAAAACTTTTCTTGCTCCTGATTCCCCCTCTACTTAGCTAAGAGAATCAGAGACCGGTTTTGTCCCAGATTTCTCGAAAAAGTTTCGGAGACGGCGAAACAATCTCTGTGCGCTGCTCCAAATTGCCCTTTCTACTTTCCAACGGACAAAATGATGCGGCCTGTCACGGTTCTGTCATAACAAGGGCAAAAAAAGAAGCGCCTGCCACTACGACAAGCGCTTAGATTTGCATCAATTATTCGAGCAAATCCTCTATATCCCTTTGATCGTATTCAGTTTTTTGCATCAGCCGACAGACGCCGTCCGCCGCATCCCGCTGCTGCAAAAGCTGGGCGAACGCCCGATAGAGTGCGGCCTGCCGCCGCTCGATCACGCCGCGATTCTGCTGCATGGCATCCGCTGCTTTGCGGATGGACAGCCCCTCGGAAAAGCGTTTCCGGAAGAGATTGGCGTAGTCGTTGAGCACCGTTTTGAGCGACTGCTGGGCAAATGCGAGATCCTCACACATGGCCTGATATGCCTCGCGGTTGGATATGCCGATGTACTGCTTCCGCTCCCGGATGAGTTTGTATCGCCGCAGATCCATCCGGTAGTTTTCACAGATGTCCTTGGCGTATTCATAGTAGGTTCTGCTGCAACGGACGGCGCGCTCTGCGTACTCGTCATCAACATAAGTGAAGGGCTTGCTCTTGGGCTCCGGAAAGCCGTCCTCATACACTTCGCGGACGGTGCCTTCGTCGATCTCGCGCCGGGTTTGACGGACGTATTTATCCCGCAGCACACCATCGACTTCGACCTGCTCGCAGAAGGAGGTGTACCGGATGAGGTAGTAATGCTCGTTGTCTTCTTTGGAAAAGCTGGCATCCTTGCAGACCACGATGGACTCGCCGGTGTCGATGTCCTTGAGCACCCGGACAACGAAGATGGGCTTTCCGTCGTACCGCTTGTAAAACCCGGCAAATACCCGTTTGAGCGCCATAAGCGAGTCCTCCTTCCACCGGTTTTCTTACAGTATAGCACAGATTTCGGTGGAGAGAAAGAGTGGCGTTGGGACAGAGAAAACTGGGATTTGAGAGAATAGATAATATGAAGTGACCTCTCCATTGTAGGGACGCGGATTTACCTGTATACTGACAATGGAAGGCAGAGTAACAGAGATTACCGCATACAATGGGAGGCCACGATGAACAGTATACTTTATGTAGGAATGGATGTCCATAAAGAAAACTACACACTTTGCTGCTACAGCTTTGACAGGGATAAGGTCGAATACCGGCAGACGGTACCCTCCGACTACAGGCTTATATTGAAATATCTGGAGCAGGTGCGCAGGAAATATCCGGAAGAAGTGGAATTCATCTGCGGATATGAGGCCGGATGCCTCGGTTATTCGCTCTATCATCAGCTCACCGACCACGGTGTCAAATGCATCATCCTCGCGCCGACCACCATGGGCATTACCAATACAAATCGGGTCAAGACCGACAGAAAGGATGCCGCTAACATTGCCCGGTGTCTGGCTTTCCACACCTACAGCGCGGTCTATGTGCCGGACGGCGAAGACAATGCCGTCAAGGAATATCTGCGGATGCGGGACGATCAGAAACTCGCGCTGAAGAAAATCAAACAGCAGATTACAGCCTTTGTCCTGCGGCTGGGAAAACAGTATACGGGTGGCAAAAGCCTCTGGACGGAGAACCACCTGAAATGGCTGCGCGGACTCGATCTTACGCTGTTAGAAAAAGAAACACTTCAGGAATATCTGATTACATACGACTATCTGACGGACAAGCTGGAGCGTCTGGACGCGAGGATTGAGGAACTGGCGAGGAATGAACGGTATGGAGAGCGTGTACGCCGCCTGGGCTGCTTTATCGGGATCAAACCGCATACGGCGCTGTCACTTTTGGTGGAGGTCGGAGACTTCCGGAGATTTGAGAAAGCGCCGAACTTTGCAGGATTCCTCGGCCTTGTCCCCGGCGAAGATTCCAGCGGCGGGGGCAGAAACCGCCTTGCCATCACGAAAGCGGGCAACAGCCATTTGCGGCGGCTTTTGGTAGAATCATCACAGAGCTATTCCAGAGGAACGATAGGCTTCAAGTCAAAGGAACTGAAGAAACGGCAGGAAGGGAACCCTCCGGAGGTGGTTGCCTATGCAGACAGGGCGAATGAGAGATTGCGCCGCCGGTATTATCGGATGACGCTAAAAAACGGAGCGAAGCGGAACGTCGCCATCGTAGCCGTGGCGAGAGAATTGGCGTGTTTTATCTGGGGGATAATGACAGATGGGATTGCATAGCATGGTGTTTTAATGTCCCTGGCAAGGCTGCTCTGCACTGCCTGCGGCAGCAGGGCTTTGACGGAGCTGACAAAATACTACGGAAGGCAGATGAGCGGATAGAACCGCCAAAGCCGGATCTCATCCACAGGAAAGCAGGCGTGAGGGCAGGGCCTCAGATACCATTCAGGGTCTGGATGATCTGCGGGCTTGCTGTGCCGACATTGCTTAATTGCTTTGATTCGCGTGAATAGATGGCAGAATCCACGGCGGACCATTGACCTGCGGTATCCAATCCGCGTATAACAGAGTGGCCAATGCCGGGAAACTGTTATACTGAGGCTCTGCCCTCACGCCTGAAAAAATATTTTGTGATCTTATTTTTGCTCTTGACAAGAGGTCACTTCATAACAGCAAGCACAGCCGCTGTCCGGACACACGGCAATTTGGGGATAATCCCAAGCCCTTATTTCTGACTGGGAATATATGTCGAACTTTGCAGGAAAGCTCTTGCCTTTATTCGCGTTTTCGATTATAATTAATACTGGATTTTTATAAAAACACGAGGGTAGAACTGTAGCAGAGGTGCCGCCTATGAATTATCTGTCCGTTTCGCAAACTGCTGAAAAATGGGGTATCTCAACCCGACGTATACAGATTTTGTGTGGAGAGGGACGTATACCGGGCGCAGTACGGATAGGTGCGTTCTGGGCCATTCCTGATGATGCTGTTAAACCAACAGACGCGAGAATAAAGAACGGAAAGTATATCAAAAACAAGTCAGCGGATTGAGTTGAGGGAGGTTTGCATATGCCGCAAGAGACAATACACATTATGACCACTTACGAAATGATCGCAACAGCTATTGCAATATTGGCATTACTACAACCATGGATTATTAAGCTTTGGGATCGATTTTTCAGAAAAATTCATGTCAATTTTATTCCCACCGCGAAAATAAAGCTTTATTACAATCGAAGCGGTGCTTATGTTTATTTGGGTGGTGTTATTGAATCTAAAAATAAAGCTGCAATAGTTAAAGATATAGCGGTCAAGGTTATTCGGAAAAAAGATAAAGCTGAGTTACCGTTGGATTGGTCATCTTTTGTGGTCCCGGTATTTCAGTCTGTCGGAGGTAACCCGGTAACTACCAGCGAAATAGCCAGGCCTTTTAAGGTGGAATCCGGGAGCCTTTATCCTGTATTTGTAGAGTTTGCGTCGACAAACACGCAGGAGAATAGTCGCCTGGCTGAAATCTATAGTGAGATAGCTGCTGAAATACGTAATATCATGCAACCGAATTTTACAATTGAGGAAGCAAAAAACACACTTGCTGGCTCAAATAACTATCAGAATCTTCGAGATGAATTGCTGCAAAGCTTTTACTGGCGGGCTGATGAATATGTAATCGTGCTTACCATTACATATAACGATACGAAAACTCAGCAGTATCGATTCAAGTTCAATATCGATGCTAACGAAGCTGCTGCTTTTAAGGGAAATATTGAAAAGTCTCTCCAATGCGGAGTGGATGAAATTTACAGAGTCCCGACGAATCTGTTCTGCCCACAGAAAGAATTCATTGTCGATGATGGCAAATAAAACGCCAGCATTGAATAGAAGCACACATTCTGCCTTAAATATCATGGAGTATGTTTAAGGCAGCCTTCCAAAACCGTTTGCTCCCTCATTAGCCAATATTTATTTCAGGAGTTTAAGAGGTGATCACAGTATGTCCAAATACGACAATCCTCGTTTCGACGATTGCAGAAAGTGGATACAGAAAAAACGGGAGCGCGGTGCATCATGGCAGGAACTGCGTCTTGCCTGCAAACATAGTGAAGAAGATCTTTGTGCATTTCTTTCTTCGCGAGTTGTGGAGGACGACTGGCCTGTTTTGTCTGAACGAGAATGGGTGGAACTGGTTTCCGAACTCGAAGAATATGAAGATAAACAGAAGAATCTGATTTTCAGAGGAAATGATGGAGCGTTATTTGACATCAATCAGGATAACGGATTAAGGGTTCCCGAAAATGAAAGGTCATGCTGGCAGCTTTACAAAAAAAGTCTGGGCTGGAATCCTGATTCTGTTCAGGATCTTGAAGATGCTACAATCGGCATTTTGCGTCGTTTGAGCAGTGACACGCGTGAAATTGGACCTATCAAAGGTCTCGTCATAGGTCATGTTCAGTCTGGCAAAACCGCAAATATGGAAGCGCTGATGGCAATGGCTGCAGACCATGGCTGGAATATGTTTATTGTTCTGTCCGGTACCATTGAAAGTTTACGACTGCAGACGCTGAAACGTATGCAAAAAGACCTTAACCACGAGGGTAATCTTATCTGGCGAGGTATAGAGCATCCGTCAAAAAAATCTCAGTATGGTGAGCGGGCACAGGACTTCCATTTTGAGCCGAATGCTCAAAGCAGGTACTTTACAGTCTGCCTGAAAAATGCCAGTCGGCTGAAAAAGCTGATTGATTGGATCCATGCCGATAAGGCTTCACACGATCTCATGAAGATCTTGATTATCGATGATGAGGCAGATCAGGCAAGTATCAGTAATACTGCAGTTGAATACAAGCAAGCTCAGAAAGAACGTAAAGGTATTAACAAGCTGATCGTACATCTTGTTGAAGATACACATTACAAAGAAACAAAAACGAATGGACATGTCCGGGCGATGAACTATGTCATGTACACAGCAACTCCGTATGCGAATTTCTTGAACGAAAGTGTTGAGGAGTCGTTGTATCCACGGAATTTTATCTGGACATTAAAAACATCTAATGAATATATTGGCCCCAATCAAATTTTCGGTTTCAATGATCCTGCAAAACCTGATGGGCTCGATATCAAGCGGACCATTACAGATGATGACCTGAATCGTATTGCCAAGTTGTATGATGGCGAGGCGACAGATCTTCCTAAAGGACTCAAAGACGCAATTTGCTGGTTTGCCTGTGCAGTTGCCACAATGCGCAACTGGGGATACAAAAAGCCCATCAGCATGTTGGTACATACAAGCCAAAAGCAAGCAAATCATGATGCAGTTGCGAAGGCTATTGCCGCATGGACAAGGTGGGCTGTAAAAAGCGGAGATTTTGTTGCGCGCTGTAAAAGCGTCTATGATTATGAAACAACACGGATTACCAAAGCAATGTGGCACGAGCAGTTCAGCGATTATGGTGTGCCCGTCGATCAGATACGTGACTATCTGCCGTTTGAAGAAATTATTCCTGAAATCCAGGAGTTGATTTCTGAAGACATGCAGCATATCAAAATGTCTGAAGCTGGAGATCTTGAGTATCGCAGAAGTTTTCATCTGGTAATCGATAACTGCTCAAAGAATGGAACAACAAGTGAAAACGAGCACGTTCGACTCGCATATCCGGATCCGGACATGCAGCCGTACCCAAGTCCGGCGCCTGCATTCATTATTGTTGGTGGTAGTACTTTGTCGCGTGGACTAACGATTGAAGGCTTAGTGAGTACATTCTTTCTGCGCGCATCCTGTCAGGCTGATACATTGATGCAGATGGGACGATGGTTTGGATACCGGAAAAATTACGAACTTATGCCCAGAATCTGGATGACTTCGGACACCTGCGATAAATTCCGTTTTCTGTCTGAACTTGAAGTGGATCTTCGTTCGGATCTGAAGAAATATATGATTTCTGATGTGACACCACTGGAATACGGACCTAGAATCCTTAGTTCTCCGAAAGTGTCCTGGCTTAGACTTACATCCAAGAATCATATGCGCAATGCTAAGGCAGCAGAAATGGATTTTTCCGGGGCGAAACCTCAGACGTCCATCTTTGATAATGATGTCTCTATTCAGCAGAAGAATATTGAGATTACAGAGGCTTTTATCGAAGGGCTTGGTTCCCCTCGAGTTTCTGAGAATAAAACCGGACTCTTCTGGACAGACGTAAAACTCGAAAAGATTATGGCTGAGTTGCTGATCAATAAATTCCAGTTCTCCAATCGCTCCAGAGTATTCAATGAAATCGGTGCATTCTGCGATTGGATCAAGCAGATTGCATCAGAGGGCTCTCTGGAAAACTGGACGGTTATTCTTGCAGGCAACGATACAATAAAGATGAAAGATCAGGCAGAAGATTCCCATCATTGGATTGTTGCGGGCTATCAGCTTGGAAAGGTAAATCGTAGCCGACGTGATCCCAAAGATGACATGGATACGGTGATTGATATCGGAGCCCTGCGTGCGCTGCGGGATCATATTGCAGACATTGATCCGGAGTACGTGAAGGAGCCAATAACCCAGCAGGACCATGTTGATGCCATACGAAAAGAAGCTGGGAAAGATAAAGTTCCACTGCTGATTATTTACCGCATTGATAAGGATTCCAAGAAGCGGGTAAACAGCAAGGGACGCCAAAATTTGGATTTTGGCTGCGACATTATTGGTATCCAGATTTGTGTGCCCGGTGACCAGATTAATAAAGACTTCTGTAAAAAACTGACTATCCAATTACCCGAAAAAGACAAAGAAGACGAAGTTGAGGAAAACGAATGAGAATTGAAATTGCAGAGCATGGTCGTATGACGGAGAGCGGGAGTTCTCTGTTACGATTGATCCAAAATCAGGATATTCCTCTGTTGGATCTTCTCGTACGTGAATCTGTTCAGAATTCATTGGACGCTGCATCTAATGATACTACCAAGGTAAATGTAGATATACAGGTGGGAGAATTCCGGGCAAAAGATCTGAACAAGCATTTCGAGAAAATTGAGGACGGTCTGAACAGACGATACATTAAAACGACGCCGAAGTTTATCGCTATCAGGGACTCGGGCACAACGGGCTTGACGGGGCCGGTCAGGTATGAGGACGTTAAGAATAACATTTTTGGAAATCTTCTGAAACTGGTCTATGAAATCTGCAAACCGCAGTCGAACGAGGGAGCAGGTGGCTCATGGGGACTTGGTAAGACAATTTATTTCCGGCTTGGCATCGGATTGGTAATATATTACAGCCACATTTATGAGAAAGGCACATATCGGTCCCGTCTTGCTGCATGTTTGGTTGAGGATGAGACCAAGAAAAATGCTTTGATTCCTCATTCCGGTGGAGTCAAACGAGGAATCGCATGGTGGGGCAAAAAAGAAAGCCCGTTCCAGAAAACAACAATTCCAGAGGATAATGAACAGGAAATCCAGCGTATTCTGAATGTGTTCGGTATTCCGGCTTATGGAGCAAAAGAAACTGGCACAACCATCATCATTCCATATATTGATGAGGAAGCTTTGCTCAGCGAAGTATATCCGAAAAATGAGCCTGTAGATGAGAAACCTTACTGGGCAAACCGTGTTGAGGATTATCTCCGAGTTGCAGTTCAGAAATGGTATGTCCCAAGGCTTAATAATGTTGATTATCCTTATGGTGCGTATCTGTCTGCAAGCATCAACGGGCAAAAGATTAAAGTATCTGAAATGCTCCCCTTGTTCCGGTATGTCCGGGATTTCTACATCAAGGCATTGGGTAAGACGCTGGATGATGACTCGCTGATCAAGGAAGAAGGAGTTGTGGAGGGTGAGCAACTCTATGCAGAGAGCATTGACTTGAGGGGAGTTCTGAATACAACCTCTGCAGGAAAGTTTGTCTATGCCAGGTTATCCCGTAAACAGCTACAGATGGAGCCGCCCCTGAACAATAAGTCTCCTTATCAACAGATAACCAATATGCCGGTTCAGATGGAAGGAGGAAATGGCCCTATTATCATGTACACCCGTCGGCCCGGAATGATTGTCGGATATGACTACGATAGTACATGGACGCATCGCATGCCCAAATCCGGCCCGGATGACTATATTATTGGCCTGTTTGTAGCGAACTCCGTAAATACATTGAAGAATATCACAGATCAAAGAACTGGTAAATCAATGACACTGGAAGAATATATCCGACAGGGCGAAAAAGCTGACCATGCCTCCTGGTCGGACCGGAATATTTCGGGTAACAATCCCCGGATTATTTCCAACATCCAGAAGAATGTTATCAATAAGGTCAAGAAACAGTTTTCCGAACCGGTGAAAGAAATCTATGATCGGCAGCATATTGGCCTGAGCCATGCCCTTGCCAATATGCTGTTGCCAGCGGCAGATTTTGGTTCTATTGCAACTCCACCGCCCGCTCCTCCGGGTGGAGAAAAAGCTCCTGGACATAGGGGAGGCCGCAAGAGCTCATTGGCCGTGACCGGAGGTCCGTATTATTCCAACGGTAAAGTAAAGCTTGATTTTGAGATCGTACTCAAAGGAAAGAATTGCCAACTGCAGCTGCAGGTTCTGACTGACTTCAAACGCTATCATGCGGATGTATGGGAGTCTGCAGATGAACTTGGCAAAGCCTTCCCGGTGGAATTCGTTGAATTCAATGTGAATAAGATCGGGACTCCTGCAAAGGGAAAGCCTGTCCTCCGAGATATATTGTTGAACCTTTCTCCGGGCAGTCCTGACGGGCACACAGAAGAGCTTGACGTGCATTATATCCGATCTGAAAGGTTTGCCAGCTGCAGCTATATAGAACTGAAGCCTTTGGCAACGGGGTGTATTCTGCATGGAACCCTTTCATTCGAGTTCAAGGATTCTGGTCTGAAGGCCGTATGTGAACTGAAGGAGTTATAACATGAGTGAGTCATTCAGCCCATATCCCCTATTGGGGAATGAACATTACATGACAATTGGATATGCATCAGACTGCCCTTCGTTCAGCTACAGGGAGAACTTTGAAGAGTTTCCGCTTCGGCTTGAAAGTACTGGTGGAACATTTTCGAACCATAATGGAAAGATCAGCGATCCACGTTGCTCCTGGTATCCATCAACACATGGACTGACAGTGAGAAAAACTTGCAGATTGGCTGCGGCTTACCACCTTTTTGGAGAGGGTGGGATTGCATCGTCTACCGCGACGATTGGCATAGCACTGCGTTGGATTTCCAGTAAGTCTGACGAGCGCGGTGTAGTGCCCTTCGGAACTATTACAAAAGCTGATTCTGCAAAATCCTTTGATGTGGACTATGTATTTGAACGCGGCACGTTAAGGGGTAGTCTGAAACTGCAGACTATTCTCTATCTAAAAGATGCAGGAACGCCCAAGGAATCCGAAAAATACTTCGCCCAGCAGACAGGCACAATTCTGGGCGTTCTGGAGCAGGAAGAATTCTTTGTCGATGGTAATGGATCTGTATTCCCGATAGCCGTAATCGATGCTCCGGGAAAGGCTTTGTGGAATGTTTATTACAACGACGCCTCAGATCCCATGCAGGATAAATTTGAGAGCGAGAATGTTGAAATCCGTCTCAACAAAGCTCATCCGAATTATGATGCGTTGAAGATTGAGTCTTCGATGATTGAATCGCCACTGTTCATTGAGGTGCTTTCTTCAGCACTGATGGTGATTGTGGAATCAGTCAAGGAGTCTGCTGGTGAAGACTGGGAAAATATCCTGGAGGGTAAAGGTTTCGAAACCGGTTCCATTGCTGAAGCCGTCTATTACTTTATTACCAGATTGCAGTGGGATGTAAGCAGTCCGTCAAAAACATCGGCATCTATCAAAGACTTCTTTGAGAAAGGCCGTTAAGAGGTATAGATATGAACTGGATCGAAATCGGCAGAGAAGAAAGTCGGCAGAAATACGAAGACTATTGCGCCACTGGAAATCTTGGCTTTTCAAAGGACTATGACGAACTTCGCAAGAACCTTGTCGATCTTTTTTCAACTGCTCTCATCAAAATTGGGATTACAGAGGACCAGATATCCCAGAAAAATTATTCGTATCAGCTTGACTTACAATTTGGACTCAAGCTATATACGACACTCAATCAGAAATACGGGATGAACGTTCGTTTGGCGGCAACAGATGGTGTGTGGCGCTACCTGTGTTCCTGTGTGGCCCCTGATCTTGTCGAGAAGCGCTATGGAAAGGATCATCCGGATCGTATATGGAAAAAGCCGAAGCGTCTGTGGCTCCGCGTTTTATGGTGGTATATCTATCTCTCCTGGCAAGGAACAGAAGAAGCCACAGAAGCTATTCTTCGTGATAACAGCACAGATGAAATTCTTCAGCTTGTTGACAGATGCGGGCGTGGTGGATACCGCGTTGGTCTCTACAGAGAACTGATGAAAAAGAACGGAACGTTAGATCTGGCGGAGCGTCGGAAAAATCAGTTGTTCAGAAAGATGATGGTACTTAACACTGCACGTGTACAGGCCGTCGAGCCGGAGCTCACATCGGGTGGCAACCAAGGATATGTCGAAGCGCTTTACAGCTATTTTCAAGAATAAAGGTGTGAACTATGGATATTGTCGAACGCATCAAGAACAATTTCAATAAAGGCTTTTTTGGGAAAGGAATGCTGATTCCGGAGCTGCCGGAGGAATTTCCTGCATGGACGTTCAAACAGAATGACTGGGTTGCGGTAGCAGTTCCTATCAATACCTATGTACCCTTTTCTGAGGCGTTTTCGCAAGTCAGGATAAGCACATCCAAGAGAGTCTGCATTGGTGATACTGAATACAATATCCTTATGTTACAGTGTTTTGCAATGGATTCGAGAAATGAATTTGCTGCGATGTGCAAACAGTTTGTCGATCCGGGTACAGATGGCCAGCTGAGAAAGAAGCTGATTGAAGAACCAACCGAGTGGTGGAAAAACTGGAAGGACATGTTAGGGAACGTTTCTTCCGATCGTGCACCTTATGATATTCTGGGCGAATTGATCGTTGTGGAACAACAATTTTTGGCTGGCAAGAATCCCGTCTGGGCAGGTATTGACCATGCTACCAATGATGTTGAAATGGATGACTCAAGTATTGAAGTTAAATCTACAGTTGCTCGATACGGATATGAAGTGACGATCAGCAGCCTTTATCAAATGCGACCCCCAAAAGGGAAATCTCTCTCTTTGGCGTTTTTGCGCTTTGAAAAATCCGTTTTAGGACGGAGCATTGATGATGTGGCAAATAGCTTGAAGACGCACGGCTATGATGCGATTGCTTTGGAACGTGCTCTTACAAAGGCTGGATTAGAAGAAGGACGAGTTGCCAGAAATCAGAAGTATAAAATACTGGAATGGAAACTGTATCCGGTCGACGAAACATTTCCGTCTGTAACCGAGTCTTCTTTCAAAAATGACAGATTGCCTCCGAACATTGTCAGATTTACATATACGGTGGATCTGTCGGGAGTAACCGGCCAAAGTCAAATATAAGCAGAAGGATGAACTCGTATGTACAATGTTGTCGAACTTTTCAGTGGCATAGGCAGTCAAGCCAAAGCCCTGAAAAATCTCGGATATAATATCAACTTAGTTGGATCAAGTGAATGGGACATACATGCAATCATTGCATATGATCTGATTCACAACAACGCAGAAATGCCTCGGGATATTGCGGATATGAATAAGGAGGAGCTGCTGGAAATACTGAAGAACTACACTTTCAGTAATACAGGAAAGGCACCGCTGGAATTCAGCTCTTTGAGAACATACTCCTTGGAGGTCCTTCAGCACCTTTATCTGGCAATCAAAAGAAATAATAATTATGTGGACATCAATGCTATCAAAGGGCAGAATCTTCCGGATAATATTGACATTCTCACGTATTCTTTCCCGTGTCAGGATCTTTCTAATGTAGGTGCTTTTCATGGGTATAACAAAGGAATTGACAAGGACTCCGGCAGTAGATCCAGCTTGCTCTGGCAAGTAGGACGCATTCTTTCGGAAATGCAAGAGAGCGGGAAAAAACTCCCCAGATTTCTGCTGATGGAAAACGTACCCACATTGTTGTCGGAACGTCACCTTAGTAATTTTACCACATGGATCTGCGATCTCCGTAAGCTGGGATATATCAGCCAGTATTATCAGTTGAATGCGTCAGATTTTGGCTTGCCTCAGAACAGGCCCAGACTTTTGATGATCAGTGTCTGGGTTGGCAATAATGAAGAGGAAAACCAACTGGTTGTAGATTACTTCAGGTCAAAAACAGCGGAATCAGTCGTAGCTGATTACAGAGAATCCAGATACTTTACGCAGATGACTGTACAGGAATTGCTCAGGACGGATTATACCAATCGCAAGTTGCGTGAGGAAGCAATAGAGTCCACACCAAATGACACTGTTTCCAGGAGAAAAATCTGGGATGAAAATCCACAGATTGTTTTGCCAGGATATCGTTACAACAGTGACATTGATGTAATACGCACAATTACAACAAAACAGGATAGAAATCCGAACTCTGGAAATCTCTATTTCGAAAGCGGCGTGGAAGGAAAGAGTAACTTCAGATATCTGACCCCTCGTGAATGCATGCTGTTCATGGGCTTTACTGATAGTGATTTCCGGCAGCTTAAAAACAATAATATGGAATTCCATAAGGGGGATGCGATTTTTGCACGGGATAAAGTGATTCGCATGGCTGGAAACAGTATTCCCGTTAAGCTGCTGGAGGGTATTTTTCTGCAAATTATTCAGATTGATGCGATTCTTGGCGATTATCGCAAGAGAGCCTTTGGATCAAAGGGAGAGTGGTCAGAAAAGAAAAGATATGTAAAGGAAATCAAATCTTATCTGTTTTCGAAGGGTATCCGCTGCCGAAAACCGGGCGGCCAATATCCAGAAACTCCTGATGCGGTTTTTCCGAAATATAAAGTTGCGCTTTTTCTGTATGATTGCCTTCAACATGCCCACGATTGCCGGGATAGTGTTCTTCCTGAGATGAATCGGAGTTTCTGGGAAAAACGTATTTCTGGCATAACTTCAGAGGACAATGATAAGCACAGGACTTTACGTGAAGCTGGTTGGAAGGTTTTGGTCGTATGGAAGTGTGAGCTGGAAAACAACAGGAAAAAAGAAACATTGCGCAGAATCGAAAACAAAATTCGCAGTAATGGAGTATCACAGACAGAAGTCATTGCTTGATCCTCTTATACAGGAGGGATTGATTTGGCGGATATAAAGTCAAAAGAATCCAGAAGTTATAACATGTCAAGAATAACTGGCAAGAATACCAAGCCTGAAGAAATGGTACGTAAATATCTGTTTTCAAAAGGATTTCGTTACCGCAAGAACGACAGGAAGCTTCCGGGTTCTCCGGATTTGGTATTGCCAAAGTACAGAACTGTGATTTTTGTGAATGGCTGCTTTTGGCATGGACATGAAGGATGTAAGTATTTTGTGTGGCCGGAAAATAATGCCGAGTTCTGGAGGAAAAAGATTGAGACCAACATCTCAAGGGATGAACGGAAAAAATCACAACTCGAGGAGATGGGCTGGAATGTTATTGTCGTCTGGGAATGTGAGTTGCGTCCAAAAGAGCGGCAAGAAACCTTAGAAAAGTTAGAAAAGGAACTGTATCGGTTGCTGAAAAAGGAGTAGCTATGGAATACAGAAAAGTAATGGATATTATTGCCTACTACCTTTCAGAATTTGATAGAAGAGCTTTTGATGAGTTCGGTTTTGAAACACAGGCCAAAGGGTTTCACGAAATGGCTGCGCTCTTCGGAAAAAAAGGAAGCTATCTGCGTCGTCTTCGGGATGAATATGATGTCGTGACTAACAGCTTTCGCAGAGGACAATGCAACAGACCTCCAAGGCCCCGAATTATTCAGACAACTGACTATCTCAAACAATTCTCTTTCGAAGAGCTGACTGAAATTGTCAGAGCATTTTTTGAAAACGCTCGTCTGGACAATGATATTTCTGAAGAATTCCAGCAAGACTTCCTATTGGAAGCACTAGACGAGGACGATTTGGAAAATATCCTGAATTTCAAAGATACAAGAGCGTCAATCAAACTGCGGACAAGAGATCAACGGGTTCGTGTTTACAACACTAGCATCATCAAGCAATTGAAACGGCTTTATGGTGGCTGTTGTCAGTTATGCGGGAAGAACGCTTTTGATGAATTCAATGTAGATATTTCTGAAGCACATCATATTGCTCATTTTTCGGATTCGCAGAATAACGATTCTTCAAACATAATCATTCTTTGTCCCAACCACCATCGGCTGATGCATAAACTGAATCCAAAGTTTGATTCTGAGAGAGGCTGCTTTGTATTTTCAGACAATTCTGAGTTAAGAATAGAGATTGATTTCCACCTGATGAAATAACGGAGGAATTAAAAATGACCAAAGACATGTTACCCGAACTCCTTATGAGTTGCCTGCAGGAACTTGGTGGCGAAGCCAGCATCGTGAAAGTCTGTAAATGCTTTTGGGAGCACTATGAAGAAGAACTGAAACACTCTGGTGATCTGCTGTATACGTGGCAATATGACATCCGTTGGGCGGCCACTGAGCTGCGAAAAACAGGCTTTATGATCGAGGCTACAGAGAGTCCTCGCGGCTTATGGCAATTGAAATGAGTTTTTCTAAATAAAGAACCGAACATCTTTAAACTTCAATATACAGGTATTACAAAAATGTTCTAAACATGTCGACAATACTATGATAGATAGCAAACTATTTCTGCTCAATTACGCAAGATACGATTTGCGAGGTATAATAAAGAGGTTAACATGTGCGGAGAAAGGCGAGCGCATAAGATTATTCAAAACATAATAAACCAGGCGAAAACGAACTTAAATGAGCTATGTGATTTTTGGAATATATACGAAAAACAACTGTTTTTTGTGAGTGCAATTGCAATTTATGATCGTTACTTTATTGAGCAATTATCGCAAAATAGCAAGAAGAGCTTTAACGATAGGATTATTGAGTACAGCTATCCTGTATTCATCAGACAGTTCTATGATACAGACTTTTGCAAACTGCCCGGAATAGTACATAAGCCGCTGAAGCGCGAGCAAATAGAACGCTATGCAAAATTAATATATTCATGCGGAATAATTGGATGGATGCAGAGCTTGATTGAAAATTCGGCTACTGGATTCTACTCGTGCAGAGCCTTTTTGAATTACATCAGTGTTAGTTTTACGGAGAAATTTCACTGGAATGAACTGATTGAAGACGAATACTGCGATTGGTATGCGTCAATGGTTGCGCAATTTCAAGCAGATGAATATCAAAAACTAAACGAACTGATGCCGGAAATACTGGAAAAACTCAAGACTGGTATCTTTGTTTGGAATGAGCACTTTTTGGGATACTCAAATGATCTGGAAACAGAGATGTTTTTCAATAAGCACGCTTTGTTAGATGCGCAGCAATCTGTAGCATGGGATATGTTTCCCCCTGACTGTAAGTTTGGTTTGAATCATTATGGCGGTATTGTACAATCTATTGTAGACTTCGCTGGGTACGCAATTAAGCATGTCTATTGTGCGCATCTACTTATGCAAGAGAACTCAGGATTAGTGATCGAAAATTTGCTAAACGTGTTCTTCCTCAAGCAAGATCTGACTCGACTAATTGGTAGAAACTGTAATATTTCAGATGAGGCTGCATTGAGTATTCTTCAGATGGCTTCTTTGAGTCCTGACACCGTAGAGTACTATGCCAATGGAAATGCTCGAAGCGCCCCATTCGTCCAGATATCGGAGCATCAGTACCTCAGAACTATTAAAGGATTGCTGGATGAACCGTTTGACTTTGTCCTGTACAATTTGAGAAAATCTTTTCCGGAAGCATGGGACAAAAATGCAAATCAGCGCGAGGCCGCTTTCAGAGTTCAACTGTATGCATTATTCGATGATCCAAGGTTTGATTGTGTACAACATCCGGTTATTATAAAAGAAAAAAGCAGGACGTTAACAGATATCGATGCGGTTGTGATTGACAAAGCAACAGGAGAAATTGCGCTTTTTCAACTTAAATGGCAAGATCCAACTGACTACTCGCCATTTGCACTAAAGAGCAAGCGAAGTAATTACTATTTGGCCGCCGAAAAATGGCTGCAAACAATCGAGAAATGGTTGAGAGATAGTACAAATAAAGAAATTGCAAGTAAACTTGGCATTAAAGCAAAATACTTTAACAAGGAAAAAGTCAGCATATTTGTGCTTGGACGCCGAAGGGGAAATTATTCTGGGAATAAACCTTATCCATATGAGTGCGCGTGGAGTCAATGGTATCAAATTATTCATGCGGCAAGTTATTTGAGACAAAAGGACAAGTTTACAATTTCTAATCTTTACGAATTAATAGTAAAGACAAATCCATTCAATGTGAAGATAGTTGAAACTCCAGTTACATTTTGCTATGGGAAATACAGAATTAAATTTGGAGGAAGAACATTTTATAGGTGAGATAGTCATTGGAATGGCAACCTCAGTGCTGGTTTTATTATAATTTTGTCAGCGACATGCAGTGATTGAGCTATACCCCATTATACCCTTGATTTTTAGGGTATAATGGGGTATAATTTTGTATATAATAGTTTCACCGGGGAGGTGTACCATGGAACGGTCTGAACTTCAAGCCAAGATTGCTGATCTGGAGCAGCAGATTGCGGAGCTGCCTGCAGGGTCTGTCACAAAGAAGACGATCAACGGCAATGTGTATTTCTATCACCGCTGGACAGAGGACAAGAAGCGCCGGGAGAAGTATATTCCTGCAGAAGAGGTGGATTCTTTCCGGAAGCAGATTGAGCGCCGGAAGGGGCTGGAAAAAGAACTGAAGGTGCTGCAGAAGCAGCTGCCCAGGAAATCCTTATCTGCTGCCTCTGCACATACCTTTGCAACGAATATCCGCACCGGCGAAGCGCTGCGCTCCTTTGCATCGCCTGTTCGCGGCTATCGCAGGCGCGAGTGCTTCCGCCAACTGCATGACTACATTTACGGCGGACAGCAGGACAAGGTGTTTATCCTCTACGGTCTGCGCCGGACGGGTAAAACCACCATGATCCGTCAGATTTTTGCGGAGATGAACGACACGGAGCTTGCCAAGGCAGCGTTCATTCAGATCACTGCAAGAGATACGCTGGCGGATGTAAACCGTGATCTCAAGCTGCTGGAGGCGCAGGGCTTTCGCTATGTGTTCCTTGACGAAGTGACGCTGATGGAGGATTTCATCGAGGGCGCGGCGCTGTTTTCAGATGTGTTCGTGGCCTGCGGTATGAAGATCGTGCTCTCCGGCACGGACTCGCTGGGTTTCCTCTTTACAGAGGACGAGCAGCTCTATGACCGCTGCATCCTGCTGCACACCACCTTCATCCCCTACCGCGAGTTTGAATCTGTCCTCGGCGTTTACGGCATCGACGAGTATATCCGCTACGGCGGCACCATGAGTCTCGGCGGCGTTCACTACAACGAGACCTCCACGTTTGCCAGTAAGGAAAGCACCGACGAATACGTGGACACCGCCATTGCCCGCAACATCCAGCACTCTCTGCGCTGCTATCAGTACGAGGGGCACTTCCGCCATCTGCGGGATTTATACGAGAAGGGCGAGCTGACCAGCGCCATCAACCGGGTCGTGGAGGACATCAACCACCGCTTCACGCTGGAGGTACTGTCGCAGGATTGGAAATCCCATGACCTTGGTATTTCCGCCAGCAATCTGCGCCGGGATCGGAAGAACCCGACGGACATCCTCGACCGCATCGACCTCGCGCTTGTCACCGACAGCCTGCGGAAGCTGCTGGAGATCCGCAACAAGGCGGAGCAGACCGTGGTGCTGGACGATGTTCACGCGGCGGAGATCAAGGAGTATCTGGACTTGCTGGACTTAACGCGGGAGATCGACGTGCTGCACCTGCCGGATGTCAGCACGAAGTCCAGCCGCACGGTGATCGCACAGCCGGGTCTCCGCTATGCGCAGGCGGATGCGCTGATCCGCAGCCTGCTGCTGGATGAAACGTTCAGCGCCCTGTCTCTTGCGGAGCGCACCGCCGTGCAGCAGCGCATCCTGACCGAGATTAAAGGACGGATGCTGGAGGATATCGTCCTGCTGGAAACCAAGCTGGCAAACCCCAAGAAGCAGGTGTTCGTCCTGCAATTCCCTGTGGGCGAATTTGACATGGTGGTGTTTGACCCGGAGGCAGGCTCCTGCCGGATTTTCGAGATCAAGCACAGCGAGGAAGCTGTCCCGCAGCAGTACCGCCATCTGATCGACGAGCAAAAATGCGCCCAGACCGAGCACCGCTACGGCCCGATCACCGCGAAGATTGTCCTCTATCGTGGGGAAAGCCAAATGATAGACGGCATTTCGTATCAGAACGTGGAAGAATATCTGAGAAGCCTTGCACCATAACGATGCGACAGGAACTCAGGCAGCCTCCGGTTGGCTTCAACCGGAGGCTGCCTTTTACTTATTGAATCGCAACTTGTTTATCCGATATGCTATAAACAAGTTTGCCGAAATTGACTTGACGTATGACAAGTAGCAATGCGTAAAAACCGTGCGGCGAGACTGCAAGAATGCAGTCGATGACGAAAACAATAATGTTCTAAATAGCACGCATCGCTCATTTCATCAATCATATTTTCGATTCACATGAGTGATGCGCTCCGAACTGGTACGGTCAGCGCGCGAAAACCTCTGCCTCCCGCAGAAATATTCAGATTCTTCCCTTGGGTACCTTTTCAAATGGATTCCAATCCGATATAATATATCTACCAACCTAACGAATAACGCGAGGTGCCACCATGAAAACGAAAGATACGCCGAAGCAATACGTCATCTACTCCCGCAAGTCCAAATTCACCGGCAAGGGCGAAAGCATCGAGAACCAGATCGAGCTGTGCCGTCAGTACATCGCCATGCACTTTGGCGAGGAAGCGGCGGAAAACGTGCTGGTCTACGAGGACGAGGGCTTTTCCGGCGGCAATCTGG
>ENA-OUQC01000520-OUQC01000520.1-human-gut-metagenome-genome-assembly--contig:-NODE-520-length-26761-cov-4.983936_pt1 | contig 26761 bp, 20 predicted proteins | sample MGYA00237942_ERZ548815 | MGnify/ENA primary metagenome ERZ548815 (study PRJEB26490, sample SAMN05194722) | human gut metagenome | biome: terrestrial biome; feature: human-associated habitat; material... | reverse complement strand
GCCCTATAAGCCGGGTTCTGTAGTCGGCAGCCATCTATCTTGGGCGAACATTGCTGTTCGTCTCTTTGCCACCCGTCTGGAGATTGGCCGAGCAAGCCGTAGCCCCCAAGTCGGTGTTGCTTCGGATAGAGTTTACAGGATGCCCCGGTCACCCGGGACACCGGTGGGCTCTTACCCCACCTTTCCACCTTTTCCCCGCCGGGGGGCGGGGTAGTCTATTTCTGTTGCACTTGTCCGGCGGTCGCCCGCGGCCGATGTTATCGGCTATCCTGCTCTGTGAAGCCCGGACTTTCCTCACGGAGTCGCCCCCGCGCGGCTGCCCGGGCCGCTGCTGTCTTATTATATCGGCGGCGGGAGAAAATGTCAACGCCGCCTTTTGAAAAGGCTGTTTCTGAACCAGATTTTTAAGGAAGAATTCAGGAAAAAGGGATAGCGTTTTTCCTTTTCTCATGCTATAATAAGCTCGAATCTATAGCAAGTCAAAATAAAAGCTCAAAATAAAAAATTAGGGAGGTTTTCAAGCATGAAATTGTTTGGAAGAAAAACACTGGCACTGCTTCTGGCGCTGACCATGATGCTGTCTCTGTGCTCGTTCACCGCTTTTGCGGAGGGTGAAACCCAGATCAGCCCCGAAAGCGGCCAAGACAGCGAAGGCGGCACCAGCGGCGAAGGCACCGGCGGCGGCACGACCCCTGCAGAGAGAACGCTGACGAAGGTTGAACTGAAAAGCGGCGAGACCGCGCCTGTTGTTGGCTTTGGCACGACGGAAGCGGAAGTGAAAACCAAGCTGGCCGCCCTGAAATTCACTTATACTTATTCCAGCGGCGAACCCGAAGAAAAAACCATCAGCAGCTGGAGCTGCACTACCACGGGCGGCTATAAGGCCACGGTTCCCGGAACCTATGCCTTTGCCAGCGATGTGGGTCTGGAAACCGGCAATCCCTCTGTCAATGTGACGGTGAAAGCTGTCCAGAGCGTTGAGCTGGCCGCGCCCTCCTCCGTGGAAAACGATCCGGCTTTGACCAGCGTCTCCGCAGTTGACAAGCTGCCCAAAAACTTTACCGCAACATTTGACGGTGCAGACGCAAAGACTCTGAAAGTGACCGATTATTACACCTGGAGTCTGACTGACCCCGCTTCTTATGGCTCCGGCGTTCTGGTTCCCAAGAAATATACCTACACCGCAACTCCGAAGAGCGAATATTCTTCCTCCGGCCTGACTGCTAAGACTGTGGTGCTCACGGTTACCTCCAAGACCGTCAGCAACATTACAGCGAAGCTCTTCTACGATGAAGACGGCATGCTGGACGATGTGAGCGCGAATGTGGGCAAAGTGAATCTGAGAAGCCTGATCCTCGCGCAGCTCCCGGCGAAAGACGCTTCCAACAACGCTCTGACCTATGATACGGTCGCTTTTACCAACTACAGCATGAGCGTCGGCTCCATGGACGGCGAGACCTGGCGTGTGAACAGCTGGCGCTATAGCGACAAGGACAAGGAGACCGGCTCCGTGCAGTATTCCGTGACCAGCGGCAGCGGTCTCGTGTATACCGGCACCGTGAATCTGACCGCAGTCCGCTTCACCGGCTATATCGGCGCAAAGGTCACCAACACCTCCGGCACCGACAGCTTCTTCAAGGACAATGTGGTCAATGCGATCGAGGGCTATCTGAGCGATCTGGGCCTGAGCAGCAGCTATTATATTGTCTTTGACGATATCGGCAGCGACGGCGGCACCCTCTACCTGACCTCCGCGAAAAACGATGTGGCCGAAGAGGACGAGGTCTACAGCCGCTCTGACCTGCGGGATATGTATTATGAGTCCAACTACGACGGCGAAAAATTTGAGCTGGACTATTCCGTCTACGACGATAAGGACGCCAACAAATACGATCGGATCTTCAGCGGCTCTGTCGTGATCGAGAATCCCCAGATCCTGAATGTGAAGGTCTCCATCACCAAGGACGATGTTTACAATTTCAGCTCTCAGGAGCTGCAGGACGCCCTGTCCGAGCTGGATTCCGACTGGACGCTGGACCGCATCGAGCTGAACAGCATCTCCGTCAACGGCGGCAAACTCTGCTATGATTACGACGACAGCAAGACCCTGTCCAAGAATACCAGCGCTTCCAGAGGCACCTATTATGTGGAGCCCTCCAAGAGCTCTCAGAAGTCCATCGACCTGATCACCTATGTGCCCAAGGAGAAGAGCTCCAGCCGCAGCTATACCGCGGAGTTCGGCTTTGAGGCGCACTACACCTACACCGACAAGCGCGGCAAGGAACGGACCGGCACGGTAGACGGCATGCTCGTCATCACCGTTCAGGAGCCCGCCGATATCACCATCTCCGCGCCTGCCAACGGCTATGCCACGCTGGATGCCAGCCTGTTTACGGATTACTGTGCGGATCATGTCCGTTCCACCCATAGGAACTACGATATCTGCTATGTGGAGTTTACCGGCGCGCCCAACAGCACCGCTTACGGCTATCTCTATGAGAACTATAAGAGCGGCATCTACAACGGCGCGAAGATCAAGTCTCCCAACGGCAAGAAGTTTGCCCTGACGGACATCAGCGCCAAGGATAAGAACGCTTACGATCTGGAAAGCGTCTCCTATGTCCCCGGCACCCGCAACTGCACCGGCGGCACCTTCGCCATCTACGGCGTGAAGCCCGGCACCACCATCAAGTCCAGCACCAATTTCACCAAGCTCTGTGAAGGCACCATCGATTTCGTCATCGACGGCGGCTCCGTCTCCGGCAACACCAAGAAGGTGGACCTGCTGGCTTCCCAGACCTACAGCAACTTCTATTACGACCTGATCAACAGCAATGTGGCTTCTGTCCGGTTTGTCAGCGTTACCGGCGGTAAGCTCATCTATCGCGATGTTTCCAGCCAGACCCCCATCACTCCCGGCACGGATGTTTATTATCTGAGCAGCACCGGCTATCTGGCCGGCCGCAAGATGCTGAGCAATGTGGTCTTCCTCCCCGGCTATAACCAGACCTCTGCCACCATCACGCTGAAGGCCTTCGACGCCAAGGACAAGAGCGCCAATGCGCAGTATATCTTCACCATCAAGCCCGTGACCTCCAGCAGCTTCTCCGATATGAACGGCTACAGCAGCTACGCCGGCTCCGTTGGCCTGATGACCAATCTTGGCATCATCAACGGCGTGGGCAACAATAAGTTCAATCCCACCGGCACCGTCACCCGCGGCGAATGGATCACCATGCTGTATCGCGCGGCCGGTTCTCCCGCCGTCTACAGCAGCGTCAGCTTCACCGATGTTCCCAGCTGGTGCAAGGATGCCGTCCAGTGGGCCGTCCAGAACGGCATTACCGATGGCATCGGCAACAACAAGTTTGGCCCCGACATGACGCTGGACCGGATGCAGATCGTCACCTTCATGTATCGCTTTGCCAAGCTGCAGGGCATGGATGTTAGCTCCACTCTGTATCTGAGCGCCTATACCGACGGCAATACCGTGGATGCCTGGGCGCAGCCCGCCATGAAGTGGGCGCTGCAGAAGGGCTATCTGGATCCCGTCGGCGGCAAGATCCAGCCCAAGGGCACCATGACCCGTGTCTTGGTGGCTGACTGCCTGGCCCGTCTGCTGACCAAGTAACAACACAGCGCGTTTGCGCAGCTTTTCTCCTTTTCCGTGCCGGGCCTTCGGGCCCGGCGCGGTCTTTAAGATCAAATCAGAACGAACAGGACGCTGCTTTTATGGTATTTTCCAGCTTTCATTTTCTGTTTTTCTTTCTCCCCGCCCTGCTGCTCTGCTATTTTCTGATCCCGCAAAAGCTGCGGGCCGGAAGGAATCTCCTGCTGCTGGCCTTCAGCCTGTTTTTTTATGCCTATGGAGGCGTGCGGTTTTTGCCGCTGATGCTGGTGTCCATCGGCATCAACTATCTTTTCGGTCTGCTCTGCGCCCCGGGGCTGCGGGGACGCAGGCTTTCTCTCTGGCTGGGGACAGCTTGTAACCTGGCGCTGCTGGGCTGGTTCAAGTATGCTGGCTTTGCCGCCCGAAACCTTCGTTTGCTGGGCGCTGAGCTGGCCATCCCGGAGGTGGTCCTGCCCATCGGGATTTCCTTTTTCACCTTTCAGGGCATGAGCTATGTTTTTGATGTTTACCGCGGCGAGGCGGCGCCGGAGAAAAATCCCCTTTGGGTGGCCCTCTATGTTTCCCTCTTCCCCCAGCTGGTGGCGGGGCCCATCGTCCGCTACACTACCGTGGCCGGAGAGCTCCGTTTGCGCCAGGAAACGCTGGATGGGTTTACCGAGGGTGCGGTGCGCTTTCTTTTCGGCTTGAGCAAAAAGCTCATTTTAGCCAACGGCGTAGGTGCGCTGGCCGACGCGGTCTATGGCAGCACGCTGTCGGGACTAACCGTGTCGCTGGCATGGCTCGGCTCGGTGGCCTACACGCTGCAGATCTATTTTGACTTTTCCGCCTACAGTGATATGGCCATCGGCCTGGGGCGTATTTTCGGCTTTCATTTTCTGGAAAACTTTGATTATCCCTATATCTCCCGTTCCATCACCGAGTTCTGGCGACGGTGGCACATTTCCCTCTCCACCTGGTTCCGGGATTATGTCTATATCCCTCTGGGCGGCAACCGCCGGGGCCCCTGGCGTCAGCTGCTGAATCTTCTGATCGTCTGGAGCCTGACGGGGCTCTGGCACGGCGCGGAATGGACCTTTGTCCTCTGGGGGCTTTATTACTTCCTGCTGCTGGCGGGAGAGCGCTTCCTCTGGGGAAAGGCCATAGCCCGGTTGGGCCCGCTGCGGCATCTTTACGCCCTGTTTTTCATCAATGCGGGCTGGGTGCTTTTCCGAGCAGAAAGCGTATCCAAGGCAGGTGGGGTGCTTCGGGCCATGCTGGGCGGCGCGCCTCTTTCCGATGGACGCACCACCTATTATCTTTTGGAATATGGCTGGGTTCTGGCGCTGGCCGTAGTTGCCGCGCTGCCCTGGAAGCGCTGGCTGGAGCAATGGCTGCAGGCCCGGCAGCAAAGACCTCTGCCCCGGATCCTGCTGCTCTGGTGGCCAAGGCTGGCAGCGCTGGGGCTTTTGGTCCTGAGCTATATGCAGCTCCTGACCTCTACCTTTAACCCCTTCATTTATTTCCGCTTCTGAGAAAGGAGGACGCGCTATGAAAAAAACCGCAAATCTGGTCTTTACCGTCCTCTTTCTGCTGTTTTTGGGGGCCGTTGCCGCCATTACGCTGAAGCAGGGCGAGAGCACCTACAGCTATTTTGAAAACCGCAGTCTGGCCAAAGCGCCGGAATATTCCCGGGAGAGCCTGTTGGACGGGAGCCTTTTTTCCGCCTGGGAACGCTTTTCCACGGACCGTGCCGCCGGCCGCGGCACCATGATCCGCATCAGCACCCTGCTGCGGATGGAGCTTCTGAGGCTGCCGCAGGTGAATGAGGTGGTGATCACAGAGGATCGGCTGCTGCATTTTTATCCCTATGGCAGTTGGGAGGATGCCGACCCCGCCCAGCAGAGCGCCGAGACCGCCCAGTCGCTGGCGGAGCTGCAGGCCCATGTGGAGGAAAACGGCGGACGCTTTTACTTCGTGGGGCTTCCCAATCAGCTGAGCTATTTTCAGGAGTGCTATCCGGACTATCTGGATCGGGCGGAGGCTTATCTTCCCGCGCTGCATCGGGCGTTTCCGGAAGCGCTGGCCCGGAAGGGCGTCAATTTCATTGATCTGGTCGCTGCCTTTGAGGCGGCGGGCAAGCCCGCGGAATACTATACGGAAACGGACCACCACTACAGCCTGAAGGGCGCCATGGTTTCCTACCGGGCCATTGTGGAGCGGCTGCAGGCGGACGGACTGGACATCCCGCTGCTGGAGGAGGAGGACTGGGAATATACCACGCTACCCAATCCCTTTTTAGGCTCCCGCAACCGCAAGCTCTATGCCCTCTGGGAGACCGGCGACCGTCTCACCTATGCCGTTCCCCGGGAGGAGATCCCCTTCACCCGCACGGACAACGGCCAGGAAGTGGCGTCGACCGTCCTGCGGCTGCCGGAAAATGACACCGCACCTGTGGAATATCTGGTCTATATGGGCGGCGACAAGGGTGAGACCATCCTGCGCACGGACCGGCCGGAGCTTCCCAAGGTCCTGATTTTTGGGGATTCCTTTACCAATGCGCTGGAAACGCTGCTCTACCCGTCCTTCGATGAGATGCGCTCGCTGGATCTGCGGCATTACAATTCCAAAACCCTGTGGGACTATATCGAAGACTATCAGCCGGATATCGTTTTAGACATCCGGGACGACAGCTCCTGGGGCGATCCCACCAGCCCAAACAGCATTTTCCGATAAGCCCTCCGGGCGGCCATGGCAGCGGGTCATGGCCGCTCTTTTCAAATTGTTCATAGTTTTTTGCTTGATTCCCGGATTTTGCAGTGATACACTCTTTTGTATGGAAATATTTTCTGTCTCTGGAAAACAGAATGCTGACTTCGCCCTTGGGGCGATGCAAGCGGGAGTTCTGCGGGCCTTTGGCTCCTGTTCTCCCGCGCTGTTTTTCTTTTGACGGTCCATTTTTTGAGAAAGGAGATCCTTCATGCTCAAACGGCTTGCCGCCTGCGTAAGGGAATTCAAAAAGCCCACGGTCCTTACGCTGATCTTTATCGTAGGCGAATCTATCATCGAGACCATGATCCCCTTCATCACCTCCAATCTGGTGAACGACATCAAGGGGGGCGTGGTGCTTTCCCAGCTGCTCCGCTCCGGCGGGCTTTTGCTGCTGCTGGCCATGCTTTCGCTGGGCTGCGGCGGCGCGGCGGGCGCCTTCTGTGCAAAGGCCTCGGCAGGCTTTGCCCGCAACCTGCGGCACGATGTTTTCAGCCGCATCCAGCGCTATTCCTTTGAAAACATCGACCGTTTTTCCTCCGCCTCGCTGGTGACCCGCATGACAACGGATATCAGCAACATCCAGCAGGCCTATATGATGCTCATCCGCGTGGCCGTCCGCGCGCCCCTGCTGCTGATCTTTTCCACCACCATGGCCTTTATCATGGGCGGAAAGCTGGCGCTGACCTTTGTGGTGGTGATCCCCGTTTTGGGCTGCGGCCTACTGCTCATCGGCAAAAAGGCGCTGCCCACCTTCCGGCGCATCTTCCGCAAGTATGACCGGCTGAACGAATCCATTGAGGAAAATGTCCGGGGGATGCGCGTGGTCAAGGGCTTCGCCCGGGAAGATTATGAAAAACAGAAATTTGACAACGCCAACGACACCATCCGCAAGGATTTTACGCTGGCGGAGCGCATCGTGGCCCTCAATGAGCCGCTGATGCAGGTCTGTATGTATTTCAACATGATCTTCATTCTGTGCGTAGGCTCCAAGCTCATCATCACCAGCCGGGGGCAGACGCTGGATGTGGGGCAGATCTCCGCCATGCTCACCTATGGCACGCAGGTGCTCATGAGCCTGATGATGATCTCCATGATCTATGTGATGCTGACCATGTCTGCCGAATCAGCCAAGCGCGTCTGTGAGGTGCTGCAGGAGGAGCCCTCCCTGTCTGATCCGGCACAGCCAGTTTTGCAGGTCAGAGACGGCTCTGTGGATTTTGACCATGTGAGCTTCAAATATTCCGCCCAGGCCAGGCGTTTTGCGCTGGAGGATATTGATCTGCATATCCGCTCCGGCATGACCGTCGGCATTCTGGGCGGCACCGGCTCCTCCAAATCCACGCTGGTGCAGCTGATCCCCCGGCTGTATGATGTGACGGAGGGCAGCGTAAAGGTAGGCGGCGTGGATGTCCGGGAATATGATCTGGACGCCCTGCGCTCCGCTGTGGCCATGGTGCTGCAGAAAAATATGCTGTTTTCCGGCACCATCCGGGAAAACCTCCGCTGGGGCGACCCGAACGCCACCGACGAGGAAATGCAGGAGGCCTGCCGTCTGGCCCAGGCGGATGAGTTTATCCAGTCCTTCCCGGAGGGCTACGACACCTACATCGAGCAGGGCGGCGCAAATGTCTCCGGCGGCCAGAAGCAGCGGCTCTGCATCGCCCGGGCTCTGCTGAAGAAGCCGAAGATCCTGATCCTGGACGACTCCACCTCCGCCGTGGACACCCGCACCGACGCGCTGATCCGGGCGGGCTTCCAATCCTACATCCCGGAGACCACCAAGATCATCATCGCCCAGCGGATCGCCTCCGTGCAGGATTCCGATCTGATCCTCGTGCTGGACAACGGCCGCATCGCCGACGCCGGCACCCACGCGCAGCTCATGGTCTCCAGCGCCATCTACCGCGAGACCTATGATCAGCAGACGAAGGGAGGCAGCGACCATGAATAAATCCCGTTCCATGCCCGCAAGGCCCATGGCCGCCCCCGGCGGAAAGGACCGTCCCGCGCCCCGGAAGGGCGTCTTCGGCCGGCTTTTGAAGCTGCTGTTCCGCTCCTTCCCTGTGCTGCTGCCGGTGGCTGCCTTCTGCATCCTGTTCAACGCGGTGGCCGCGGCCGTCCCCGCCATCTTCCAGCAGAAGGTCATCGCCGTCATCGAGCAATGGTTCACCTCCGGCGACTGGCCCTCCGCCAAGGCGCAGATCGTGCCGCTGCTCACCGTTTTGGGCGGGCTTTATGTTCTGGCGGCGCTTTCCAGCGTCAGCTACAGCCAGCTGATGGCCCGCATCACCCAGGGCTTTCTCTATAAGGTCCGCCGCGCCATGTTCAACGGCATGCAGGACCTGCCCATCCGCTATTTTGATACCCACCGTCACGGGGATATCATGAGCTATTACACCAACGATACCGATACCCTGCGGCAGCTGGTCTCTCAGGCGCTGCCCTCCCTGCTGCGTTCCGGCGTGGTCATCACCTGCGTATTTTGCATTATGCTCTATTACAGCCTTTGGATGACCCTTCTGGTGCTGCTGGGCGTGGCGCTCATGACCATCGTTTCCAAAAAGGTGGGCGGCGGCTCCGCCAAATATTTCATCCGCCAGCAGAAATCCATGGGTCAGGCGGAGGGCTTTATCCAGGAGATGATGAACGGACAGAAGGTCGTCAAGGTCTTCTGCCACGAGACTGCCTGTCAGGAGGATTTTGACCGGATCAACGACAGTCTCTATGAGGACAGCCGCCGCGCGCACGCCTACGCCAACATTCTCGGCCCCATCATCAACAATCTGGGCAACATTCTCTATGTGCTCATTGCGGTGGTGGGCGGCGTTTTGCTGCTGTCCGGCGTCCCCAATGTGAGCATCTCCCGCATGGCCTTTGACATCAGTATGTTTATCCCCTTCCTGAACATGACCAAGCAGTTCACCGGCAATGTGAACCAGTTTGCCCAGCAGATCAACGCCATCGTCATGGGTCTGGCCGGCGCGGGCCGCATCTTCGACCTGATGGACGAACCGGCGGAGGAGGATCAGGGCCGGGTCACGCTGGTCAATGCGCACAAGGCTCCGGACGGCGCCATCACCGAGGCCGCCCACCACACCGGCAGCTGGGCCTGGAAGCAGCCCCAGCCCGACGGCAGCTTCACCTATACGCTGTTGCGGGGCGATGTGCGTCTGCAGGATGTGGACTTTGGCTATGAGGAAGGCAAGCCCGTCCTGCACGATGTGACCGTCTATGCGGAGCCGGGCCAGAAGGTCGCCTTCGTGGGCGCCACCGGCGCAGGCAAGACCACCATCACCAACCTGATCAATCGCTTTTATGACATTGCCGACGGCAAGATCCGCTACGACGGCATCAACATCAACCATATCCGCAAAGCGGATCTGCGGCAGTCGCTGGGGCTGGTCCTGCAGGAGACCAACCTGTTCACCGGTACCGTCATGGACAATATCCGCTACGGCAAGCTGGACGCCACCGATGAGGAATGTATCGCCGCCGCCCGTCTGGCCGGCGCAGACGACTTTATCACCCGTCTCCCCGGCGGCTACCAGACCCATCTGGACAACAACGGCGCAAACCTTTCTCAGGGGCAGCAGCAGCTCATCGCCATCGCCCGGGCCGCCGTGGCCGATCCTCCGGTGATGATCCTGGACGAGGCCACCTCCTCCATCGACACCCGCACGGAAGCCATCGTCCAGCGGGGCATGGATAAGCTCATGGAGGGGCGGACGGTGTTCGTCATCGCCCACCGGCTTTCCACCGTTATGAACTCCGATGTGATCATGGTGCTGGACCACGGCCGCATCATCGAGCGGGGCAGCCACGAAAAGCTCATCGCCGAAAAGGGCACCTATTATCAGCTCTATACCGGCGCTTTTGAGTTGGATTGAGCCAAAGCCTGCAAGCAAAAGCCTCCGCATGGATCGCCATGCGGAGGCTTTCGTCATATGCACGCGTTGCTTCAGCCGGGGCTTACCATTCGTCATTTCCACCCAGGAAGGCCAGGACGATGCGCTCCCCGCCGAACAGGATCAGATACAGCGCCGCCAGATAGGCCACGCTCCGCAGCGTCAGGAAGGACAGAGCCGGGCTCAGCAGCATCAAAAAGCCCAGAAACAGCCCCAGAATGTTCAGCGTCAGCGTGAATCCATAGTAAAACCGGCCGCACAGCAGACGGGTCAGGCCGGCATTGGTCAGGCCGGAGATACAGTGGGCAAGAAACCAGATGGGAAACAGCACCGTCAGCGCCCATTTGCCCACATCGGGATTGGCCAGCAGCATCACGCCGCACATGACGCTAAGCAGCCCCGTGATCAGCGACAGCGCAGGCCGCAGGCCCGTAAAACGGGCCAGATGAACATAAACCAGAATATCCTCCACGCCCAGCACCACTGCGATCAGCCCATAGATCACCACCGCGCCGGTAAAAATGCGCTCCGGCCGGAGCAGCGTAAACACGCCCAAAAGCAGCAGCAGGGCGCCCACAATCAGCTCGCCCCAGCGGATCCCGTTCTTTCTCCTCATGCTTCCGCGCCTTCCTTTCCCTTGAGGATCGCCATAAACTCACTGCCGGTGATGGTCTCCTTCTCATACAGGTAGGCCGCCAGCGCGTCCAGCTTGTCCCGATGCTCCGAAAGCAGACGGCGAGCCTTCTCATGCTGCGTCCGGACGGTCTCCACCACCTTCCGGTCGATCTCCTTCTGGGTTTCCGTGGAGCAGGCCAGCTGCGTGTCTCCGCCCAGGTATTGATTGGTAACGGTCTCCATGGCCACCATGTCAAACTCCTCCGTCATGCCATAGCGGGTGATCATGGCGCGGGCGATCTTGGTGGCCTGTTCGATATCGTTGGAGGCGCCGGTGGTGATCTGCCCGAAGACCAGCTCCTCCGCCGCCCGGCCGCCGGTGAGGGTCGCGATCTTGTTTTCCAGCTCCTCCCGGGTCATGAGGACCTTATCGTTCTGCTCCACCTGCATGGTGTAGCCCAGTGCGCCGGAGGTGCGGGGGATGATGGTGATCTTCTGCACCGGGGCGGAATCCACCTGCAGCGCCGCCACCAGCGCATGGCCGATCTCATGATAGGCCACCACATGCTTTTCCGCATCGGTCATGATGGCATTTTTCTTCTGATAGCCGGCGATGACCACTTCGATGCTCTCCTCCAGGTCCGCCTGCTCCACCACGGTCCGGCCATTGCGCACGGCCCGCAGCGCCGCCTCATTGATGATATTCGCCAGCTCTGCGCCGGAGGTGCCAACCGCCATACGTGCGATGGTGTGAAAGTCTACATCCGCCGCGGCCTTGATCTTTTTGGCATGGACCTTCAGGATGGCCTCCCGGCCCGCCAGATCGGGAAGCTCCACCGGCACCCTGCGATCAAACCGGCCGGGCCGGGTCAGGGCAGGATCCAGCGACTCGGGACGGTTGGTCGCCGCAAGGATAATGACGCCGTTGTTGCCGTCAAAGCCGTCCATCTCCGTGAGCAGCTGGTTCAGCGTCTGCTCCCGCTCGTCGTTGCCGCCCAGCTGACCCTCCCGCTTTTTGCCGATGGCGTCGATCTCGTCGATAAACACGATGCAGGGGGCCTTTTCCTTGGCCTGCTTAAAGAGATCCCGCACCTTGGAGGCGCCCATGCCCACGAACATCTCTACAAATTCCGAGCCGGACATGGCGAAAAAGGGCACGCCCGCCTCGCCGGCCACGGCCTTGGCCAGCATGGTCTTGCCGGTGCCCGGAGGGCCCACCAGCAAAACGCCCTTGGGCATGGAAGCGCCCACATCGGAATATTTCCTGGGGTCGTGGAGATAATCCACGATCTCCGCCAGATTTTCCTTGGCTTCGTCCTCGCCGGCCACATCGTCAAAGCGGATGCCGTCACTGGAGGGGACATAGACCTTGGCGCTGCTCTTGCCCAGGCCAAAGGCCATGGCGTTGGGGCCGCCCGCCTGCGACATCATCTTTTTGGTGAGATACTGCCCCAGGGCGGCAAAGATCAGGATCGGCAGCAGGAAGGTCAGGAAAAAGCTCAGCAGCGGGGAGGTGGCCTGCTGCGTCACCCGGGTGAACTTCGCGCCGGCGGCATAGAGCCGCTCCGTCAGCGTGGGGTCGTTCATTTCGCCGGTCTTGTAGATCTGCGTCCCATCCTTATCCGTGAACAGGATCTGGGAATCCTCCACCTCCACGCTGCCGATGTTCTTTTCCTCGATCATCTTCATGAAGGTGCCGTAGTCCACCTCCTGCACCTGCGCCCGCAGCAGCAGCGGCGACACCACCAGGTTGAACACCAGGATCACCAGCAGGACGATGCCATAATAAAACAAAAGGGGCTTTTTCGGGGATTTGACTTCTTTCATAGGCGTTCCACTCCTTTTTTACTTTTTTAATGGTATTTTAGCACGATTTTTCCATCTTGCCTGAAAATAAATCGTAAACTCTGCAGAAAACAAAGCGCCCCGAGCCGGCTCAGAGCGCAATTTTTGTTTACAGCTTCAGCAGCCGCACCAGACGGGTGCCGCCGGGGAGCTCGATGATCTCTTTCCGGTTCAGCACATGGAGCTTGATGACGCAGAACGCATAGGTGATCACAGACAGGACCACCGACACCGACACCGACACCAGATTGGACTTCAGGACCAGCATACAGAGCTTGTAGCTGCCCCAGGTCACAAGACTCATGGCCAGCGTGCAGACGATGGGCTTGACAAAGTATTTCTGCGTTGGCATGTGCAGGGGGATGGTCCGGCGCAGCGCGGTGAAGCAGACGGTAAAGGCCACCAGGTGGCAGGCCACAGAGGAGATCACTGCGCCGTAGATATTGACGGAGGGGATGCGGATCAGGATCAGGTTCAGGATAAACTTTACCGCCACGCCGCACAGCAGGCCGCAGGCGGGCACCCGCACCCGGCCCAGCCCCTGCAGGCTGCCGCAGATGGTCTGGTCCAGCGCCGTAAAGATCAGCGCCACCGCCGCCCACTGCAGCAGGGGCGCGCCCTCGGAGGCCCGGGGATAAAACACCAGGAAGAAGGGCTTTGCCAGAAGGATCAGACCCGCCGCGCAGGGCAGGATGATCAGCGTGGAGATCAGATAGGAATAGGAGATCTTTCGGGAGGCCGTCTTCCGGTCGCCTGCCGCCAGCGCGGCGGCGATGGTGGGCACCAGAACGGTGGCAAAGGCGATATTGATGGCCAGCGGCAGGTTGGTGATGTTGTCCGCCTTGTTCAGCATACCGGACATCTGGGCCGCATAGGCCTGCAGCTGGGCTTCCGTGGGGATGCCCTCCACCCCCGGGATCCCTCCTGCAAAGGCCCGGGCGATGCCCCGGGAGATGGTGGCCGTATCCACCACGCGGGCCACGGTGGTGATGATGGAGCTGAGGGAGATGGGGATGGAAAGGGAAAGGATCTGCCGGGCCGTCTGCTTCCAGTGGTCCGGGGCGGCCCGGGAGGCCCGGGGCATATGGTTCCGGCGGCGGAAGGTGATCAGGACGATCACCAGATAGAAAAAGCTCAGCGCCGTGGAGATGGAGGTGGCCAGGTTCGCGCCCGCCGCCATCCGGGCGGCGGTGGTGCTGGAGAGCAGCCAGACGATCAGGATGGTCAGCGTGGCCTTGAAGATCTGCTCCAGCGTCTGGGAGCGGTTATTGGGCCGGACATTCTGCTGGCCCAGGAAATAGCCCCGGATCACGGAGGAAAGGCACACGAACAGGATGGAGGGGCTCAGCGCCCGCAGCGTATCCTGAACACCGTCCATGCGGACCAGCTTCAGGGCGATGAAATCCGCCCCGGCATAGAGCAGGACGGTGCCTGCCACGCCGATCAGGGCAAACAGGCGCAGCGCCGTCTGGAAGACCCGCTCCGCTCCCCGCCGGTCGCCCAGCGTCAGCCGCTCGGAGATCAGCTTGGAGATGGCGTTTGGGATGCCCACGGAGGAGATGGCCAGCAGCATGGTATAGACCTGATAGCCTGCCGTGCGGTAGCCGTTGCCCAGGTCGCCGAAGCCGGGCATATTGATGAGAACCTGATTATAAATAAAGCCGATGAGCTTGATGAGCACCTGAGAGCCCAGAATGGCGGCCACATTGCCCATGAAGGTCGTTTTTTTCTTTTCCATCCGCAGCCCTCCCTTCCGGAAAATCATTTCATAGATAATGATAGTATACCCCCGATGCGGTCGATGGTCAATGCAGCAAGAAAATTTTACAGGCAGGACAAACCGCGGCCGCCCCAGCCTGCCGCCGGACAAAAAACATCCCCGCAGCGCAGACGCCGCAGGGATGCTCTTTTCTTTTGCTTCGTTTTTTACAGCAGGCCCAGCTGCTCCTTCCAGCGGAGCACCCGCAGACAGGCCTCCTGCAGACGGGCCGCCGGCAGGGAGCCATCCTCCGCCGCCTGCAAAACGGCGGGCAGCTGCGTCTGCCAGTCGGAGACGCACAGCATATCGTTGCCGCAGAGCACCGCCTGCACCGCCGCCTCCTCCGGCTTCCAGAAGCCGCTGACGGCGTCCATCTTCAGATCGTCGGTAATGACCACGCCGTCAAAGCCCAGCTCCTGCCGCAAAAGCGCGTGCATGGGCGCGGAAAGGGACGCAGGGCGGCTGCCGTCCACACACTCCACAATGTTGTGGGACATCATCACCGCGCCGCATCCCGCCCGGGCGCCGGCAGCAAAGGGCCGCAGATCGCACTGGCGGAACTGCTCCAGCGGACGGGGATCCCGGCTCAGGCCCACATGGGTGTCGGCGTTGCCGCCGTAGCCCGGGAAGTGCTTGAGCACCGTCCCCACACCGCACTGCCGGGAGACCTCCGTCATCTCCCGGGCAAAGCGCTCGCCCATGGCCGGATCGCCGGAGATGCTCCGGGGATAGATGAAATGGGAGGGGTCGTCGCTGAGATCGCACACCGGGGCCAGATTCACATTGACGCCCACCTGCCGCAGCAGAGCACACTTTTCCCGGCAGTCCGCCTCCAGCGCATCCCAGCCATCGGCAGCATAAAGCGCCCGGGGAGCGGGAAATTTTTCCCGGCGCAGCTGCTTCTGGCGGCTGACCCGGCAGACGGTCCCGCCTTCCTCATCGGCGGAGACGATCATGGGCACCCGAGAGACCCGCTGCAGGGCTTCCATGCGGCTTTGGCACTGCGCCGCCGTGCGATCCTCAAAGTCTATGGAAAACAGCACCAGCCCGCCGGGCTGATACCGGCGGATGACCGCTTCTTCCTCCTCCTGCGGGCAGCGAATCAGAAACAGCTGCCCCACCTGCTGCTCCGGCGTCAACTGCCGCAGCAGCGTCTCCGCCCTTGCGCCGGACACGGCTCAGGCCTCCTTGCGAAACAGCAGCTTCAGGTCGCCGCTGTCCGGCGTGAGAATGCGCAGATCGCCGTTTTCCTGGGGATAGAGATAGATGGCGCTGGGATCCAGACCGTCCAGAACGCCGGTAAAGCTGCTGATGCGGCCGTCCTTCTGGAGCTGGAGCCAGGCGTCGAAATCGCCGTAATGGAACCGCAGACGGCCCTCCTGCTCGTCGATGGTGAACTCCTCATAGGCAGGGTGCCGGTAAGTGCCCATCAGCTGCGGATGGCTCTCCCGGGTGACGGGGACGCCCTCTGCATTGGCCAGCACCTTCTGGCGCATCCGGTCCCGGCGCTGGAGCCAGGCGTCGATCATATTGTCGTAGCTGTCCTCCGGCTGGCCGGCGGTGAGCGCATCCAGCACGATGGCCCGGGACACCTGATGGGCGGGGGTGGTGCCGGTGTTGAAGCACATCACATAGCCGCAGTCCTGCCCGGGCAAAAAGCCCACCTGGGTATTGAAGCCGGTGAGCCCGCCGCTGTGGAAGACCACATTGGTGCCCTTATAATCGGCATTGATCCAGCCCTGGGCATAGCTGGAGTTTTTCAGCCAGAAGCAATCCTCCTCCGGCGCGGAGATCACCGGGGCGATGATGTTTTGATACTGCTCCTCAGAACACAGCCGCGCGCCGCTTTCGGTAACGCCGCCCCGGCTCATGGCCGCGATCCACTTCGCCATATTCTTCATGCTGATGCGGATGCCGCCGCAGGGGGCGCTGTGGTAATTGGTGGCGTAGCCGCAGCGCTGGGCCTGATAGCCGTCGCTGCAGTAGGGCAGCGCGGGATGGATGTTGGTCATGTCGGCCTTGACGCCCCGGAAGCGGATGGGATCCACGCCCAGCGGCTCCGCGATATACTTCACGATCTGATCCTCCCAGAGCATACCGCCCCGGGCCCGCTCCACCAGATAGCCCAGCAGGATGAACAGGTGGTTGTTATACTGATATTTGGAGCGGAAGCCGCAGCTGAACTCCAGATCCTTCAGCTTGCGCATGAGGTTTTCCCGGTCGCCGAAGATCTTTTCCCGGAGGAAATCGTGGCCGGGTAGGCCGGAGCGATGGCTGGCCAGATCCCGCACGGAAAGATGAGCGGCGGCGTATTCGTCCGTCATCTGAAACTCGGGGATCACATCCCGGATGGGGCCGTCCCAGGTGAGCAGGCCCTCGTCGATGGCCTGCGCCGCCAGCATCACCGTCCAGGCCTTGGAGGTGGAGGCCACATCGAACAGGGTGTCCTGATCCATGGGGATCCCGTTTTCCCGGTCAGCATAGCCATAGTGATAGGTAAAGGTCACCTTGCCGCCCTGAACCACATCCACAACGCCGCCCACCAGACCGGTCTCCCGGGTGATGCGCGTCAGCGCCTGCTCCAGTGCAAGGGTCAGTTTTTTCTCATTCATAGGGCTTCCTCCTGCTTTTCAATCAGAATATTGTCTTTGATTATACCATTCTTTGTGGCTCTTGTCACGCAAAACCTCCGAAAAACAGCGCTTCCCCCGCCGGACATCGCCGGACGGGGGAAGGGAAAGGAATGAGAAGGAAAAAGCAGATCAGGAAAGGGCGTATTTTTCCACATAGGCCCGATAGGCCTGGCGGAAATCCTCGCTCTCCTGCCGGACGGCCCGCAGGGTCTGATGCAGATCCAGCCGGTGCTGGTCTGCATCAATGACGCAGCCGGCGATATTGGAGCTATGGTCTGCAGCTCGCTCCAGGCTGGTCAGCAGATCAGACCAGACAAAGCCCGTCTCCACCTGGCATTCGCCCTTCTGCAGCCGCAGGATATGCCGGGTGCGCAGCTGCTCCTTCAGGCCGTCGATGACCTCCTTCAGCGGCTCCACCCGGAAGGCGGCCTCCAGATCGTTTTGGGTAAAGGCGGTCAGCGCCAGCTGCAGCACCTCCCGGACGGCGGCAGTAAGCACGGAAAGCTCCCGCCTTGCCGCTTCGGAAAAGGCCAGCTGCTTGTCCCGCAGCTCCTCGGCCGAATCCAGCAGATTGACGGCATGGTCTGCGATGCGCTCAAAATCGCCGATGACCTTCAGCAGCTTGGCGGCCTCCTCGCTGTCTGCCTGGCTCAGGGGCTGGGCGGAAAGGCGGATCAGATAGTTGCCCAGCCGGTCCTCTGCCCGGTCGGTCTTGTCCTCCCTGCGGCGGATCTCCTCCGCCAGAGCGGGCGTATAGGTCTCAAAGGCCTGCAAGCCCTCCTCCAGCGCAGTCACAGCCTCCTCCGCCATGCTGCTGGCCTGCTTTTCGCACTGTGCCAGCGCCAGCGGCGGCGTGGCCAGCAGACGCTCATCCAGCCGCGCGTTCTTTTCCGGCTCTCTGGCGTCGGGAATGACCCGCATGGCCAGCTTCTCCAGCAGCTGGGAGGCGGGCGTCAGCATGGCCACACACAGCAGATTAAAGGCAGTATGGGCAATGGCGATATTGAACTGGTCCGCCGGCCCGGCAAAAATCGCCGGATGAAACAGCCCCTGCACCAGAGAAAAGACGGTCAGTAAAACGGTGGAGCCGATAATATTAAAGGAAAGATGGACAAAGGCGGCGCGGCGGGCATTGCGGTTGGCGCCCACAGAGGAGAGCAGCGCCGTCACGCAGGTGCCGATATTCTGGCCCATGATGATGGGGATGGCTGCGCTGAGGGGCACCTGACCCGTGGCGGCCAGCGCCTGCAGAATACCCACGGAGGCAGAGCTGGACTGGATGATGCCTGTCAGCACCGCGCCGGCCAGCAGGCCCAGCAGCGGGTTGCGGAACATAAGAAACAGCTCCCGGAAGGCGGGAACCTCCGCCAGACCGGAGACAGCTCCCGTCATAGCATCCATACCAAACATCAAAACGGCAAAGCCCAAAAGGATGGTGCCGCTGTCCTTCTTTTTGGAGGACTTGCTGAACAGCAGCAGCGCCACGCCAATCAGCGCCATCACCGGCGTAAAGGAGGTAGGCTTCAGCAGCTGAACCACGATGCTGTCGCCGCTGATGCCGCCCAGCGAAAGGATCCAGGCAGTGACGGTAGTACCTACATTAGCGCCCATGATCACATGAATGGCCTGTCGCAGCGTCATCAGGCCGGAGTTGACAAAGCCGACTACCATCACCGTGGTGGCAGAGGAGCTCTGAATCACGGCAGTGACGCCGCAGCCGGTGAGAAAGCCCGCCGCCTTGCCGGTGGTCATCCTGCTCAGCAGCGTCCGCATGCCGGAGCCGGCCCGGCGCTCCAGCGCCTGCCCCATCAGGTTCATACCGAACAGAAACAGACTCAGCCCGCCGATCATATTCAAAAACTGAAACAGATCCATACACAGTTCTCCTTTCGCGGCGCCGCCGCGCTTTTTCCATTTTACTCTGATGCAGTATAGCAGATGAAGGTCAAATCCACGACCCTGTTTCTGTAAAATTCGCGTAAAGCCAAATGCTTTGCCGCATCTTTACCGTTCTGCCGCCTGCAGCCGAAAAAAAGAAAAGGTTTTCTTGAAAATTCGTCAGGTTTCCCGTTGTGTCCTGAAGAAAAACTGCTTATAATAATAGCATTCGGATCGTCCCGGCCCGAGCCGGGAGAGGGAGGGCTTATGATCGTTCTTGCCATCGGCGATGTGGTGGGCGAGCCCGGCGTGGATCTGCTCTGCCGGAAGCTTCGGCTGCTCCAGCAGCGGCTGGGTGCAGACCTGACGGTGGTCAACGGTGAAAACGCGGCAGGCCGCGGCATCACGCCCCGACTGGCGGACGATATCTTTTCTGCCGGCGCGGATGTGATCACCCTGGGCAACCACACCTTCGGCAACCGGCAGATCTGTGATTATCTGGACGATCACCGCCAGATCCTCCGGCCCATGAACTTCCCGCCCCAGCAGCCCGGGCAGGGCTATGTCCTTATGGAATGCTGCGGCAGGCAGGTCTGCGTCTGCAATCTGCAGGGGCAGGTGAATCTGGATTATCACGCGTCCTCGCCCTTTGTTATGGCCGACCGGCTCTTTCAGGAGGTGGAGGCGGAGATCTATCTGGTGGATTTTCATGCGGAAGCCACCTCGGAAAAGCTGGCCATGGGCTATCATCTCAACGGCCGTGCTGCCGCCGTCTGGGGCACACACACCCATGTGCCCACGGCAGATATCCGCATCCTCAGCGGCGGGACGGGCTATATCACTGACCTTGGCATGACCGGCGGGCAGGATTCTGTTTTGGGCGTTCGCTGGGAGCAAAGCCTGAACATGTTCCGAGGCAACCTGACCGAGCGGTTCCAGCCCTCCGACCGGGATGTGCGCCTGCAGGGTGCCGTGTTCACCATCGGTGCAGACGGCCGCTGTGCCGAAGCAGCACGCGTGGATTTTTGCTGATCATTTCACTTTTTGAACAAAAGGAGCCTTTACAATATGTCTGAACTTCGAAAGCAGCTCGCCGATGAGCTGGTTTATTTTACCTCTCCGCAGCTTTCCGTCTATCCCCGGCTGCGGCACGGCTTTTTTACCCGGCAGGGCGGCGTCTCCAAGGGCGTTTATGAAAGCCTGAACTTCCGCTTCACCGGCACGGACGACCGGGAAAACATCATGAAAAACTATGACATCGCCGCCCATATCCTGGGCTCCGATGTACATCATATCGCCCGCACCACCCAGAAGCACACCGACAACATCGCCGTGGTGGAAAAGCTGGAGGATTTCACCACCGTGGGCGACGGAGTGGACGCGCTGATGACCAATGTCCCCGGCGTGGTGCTGGCGGGCTTTTATGCCGACTGCCAGCTGGTGATGCTTTACGACCACAAAAACAAGGCCTGCGCCGTTGTCCACGCAGGCTGGCGGGGCGTCGCTCAGGAGATCGTCCGCAAGACCATCGAGAAGATGCACGCGGTCTACGGCACCGACGCCCATGAGCTCATCGCGGCCGTGGGGCCCTCCATCTGCCGCTCCTGCTTCGTCACCGACGACGATGTCCCCGAGGCCATGCGGGCGGCCTTTGGCGGCATGGTGCAGGAATATATGTACCGGGAAGGGGAAAAATGGTGCGTCGACCTGAAAAACATCACCTACGCCATGCTGCTGCGGGCCGATGTTTTGGCCTATAACATCGATATTTCCAACATCTGCCCCTGCTGCGGCGACAAGAAGCTCTTCTGGTCCCACCGCCGCTGCGGCGAGGACCGGGGCGTCCACGCCGGTATGATCTGCATCGCGGAATGACCCTGGCGCAAGACAGCAAAACGCCGCAGGCAAAGCCTGCGGCGTGATTTTTTTCTGCTGTCAGCCCTCAAAGCGGCGAAGGAAGCGCCTGGTGCGCTCCTGCCGGGGGGCGCCGAAGACCTGCTCCGGCGGGCCCTCCTCCACGATGACGCCGCCGTCCATAAATACGACCCGCTGGGCCACATCCCGGGCAAAGGCCATCTCGTGGGTGACCACCACCATGGTCATTTTCTCCCGGGCCAGCTCCCGGATGATCTTCAGGACCTCTCCCGTAAGCTCCGGATCCAGCGCGGAGGTGGGCTCGTCGAAAAAGAGCATCTGCGGATCCATGCAAAGCGCCCGGGCGATGGCCGCCCGCTGCTGCTGTCCGCCGGAAAGCTGATCGGGATAGGCTTCGGCCTTGTCGGCCAGACCGATCTTTTCCAGCAGGGCCCGCGCCTTCTGCTCCGCCTGCTCCCGGTCCCGCCCCAGCACATGGATCTGCGGATCCGTGAGGTTTTTCAGAACGGTGAAATGGGGAAACAGGTGGAAGCTCTGGAACACCAGCCCGAAGCAGGTCCGCGCCCGCTTCAGCTCTGCCCTGGAGGCATAGCGCACCCGGCCCTCCCCATCGGTATCTGCCACGGTCCTGCCCAGATAGCACAGGCTTCCGCCGGAGATCTCGGAAAGTAAGGTTGCACAGCGCAGCAGCGTGGATTTTCCCGAGCCGGAGGGGCCGATGATGGCCACGGTCTCGCCCTGGGCCACGGAAAGGCTCACGCCCTTCAATACCTCCGGCCCGCCGGGATAGGTTTTTTTCAGCGCCCGGATCTGCAAAACATCCATCGTCTTCGTCTCCTTACTTCCCATGATCCATGCGTTTTTCCAGCGCGGTCATGCCATAGGCCACCACGGCGTTGAACACATAGTAGAACACGCCTGCGGCCAGATAGGTGAGCATGCCCGGCGAACGGGGGGCCGCCACGATCATCCGCGCCCGGGTGAACATCTCCACCGTGCCGATGACCGAAGCCAGCGAGGTATCCTTCACCAGCGTGATCACCTCATTGGTCACCGAGGGCAGAATGCGCCGCACCACCTGGGGCAGGATGATCCGAAAGAAGGTCTGTCCCCGGGAATAACCCAACACCTGCGCGGCCTCATACTGGCCCCGGTCGATGGACTGGATGCCGCCCCGGTAGATCTCCGCAAAATAGGCGGCATAGTTGATGACAAAGGCCACGATCACCGCAAGGAACCGCCAGTTGTCCGGCAGGCTCACATGAAACAGCAGGCCGGGGCCGTAATAGACCACCATCAGCTGCAGCATCAGCGGCGTTCCCCGCATGACGGAGATATAAACGCTCATGAGCCAGCGCAGCGGCGCGCATTTGCTCATGCGGCCCAGCGCCACCGGCAGGCCCAGGGGCAGCGCCCCCAAAAGCGTCAGGGCAAAGATGGCGGCGGTGATGCCAAAGGCCTGCAGCAGCTGCAGCAGCATGGCGGAAACGCTCATGTTCCGATCCCCCGTTTCGACTGATGTTTCAGATTATTTCTTGCAGAGGCAGAGGCTTTCCAGCACAAGGCCGTCCTGCACATAGGCTTCGCCGATCTTTTCCATGGTGCCGTCCTGCGCCATCTTCAGCAGCTCCGCGTTCACCTGATCCCGCAGCTCCGTATTGCCCTTCAGGAAGCCCACGGCATACTGCTCGGTCGAGACGGCCTCGTCCAGAATGATATAATTGCCTTCGTTATTGGCGATCTGGTAGGCGGCGACGCCCTGATCCACCACGATGGCGTCTACTGAGCCCTGCTTCAGCTCCATAAAGCCCAGATTGTAATCGCCCAGCTCCACCACCTGCTTCAAGGTATCCTTCAGGGCGGTGTTGCCGTTGAGGGCGTCGGCGCCGGAGGACGCAGACTGGACCATGACCGTCTTCCCCGCCAGATCCGCCAGGCTCTGGATGCCGGAATCTGCCTTGACCACGACCACGATGCTGTTGTCTACATAAGCATCGGACCAGGTGTATTCGTTCTCACGGCCGGTGCAGGTGAAGCCGTTCCAGATGCAGCTGATGGAGCCGGTGGCCAGTTCGTTGTCCTTGCTGTCCCAGTTGATGGCGACGGCCTTGAACTCCCAGCCCAGCCGGACGCACAGCTCCTTGGCCAGCGCCAGATCGAAGCCGTCGTATTCGCCGTTTTCATTTACAAAGCCGAAGGGCGGAAACTCCGGGTCGAAGCCCACCACCAGCGTCTGCTTCCCGGTTTTGCCGCCGCAGGCGCAAAGGCTCAGGCACATCAGCAGGCTCAGGGCCAGTACAATGATCTTTTTCATGATAATATCCTCCCGTCGCGGTGACGCCGCATTGTTTTTACGGTCTATATTTTATCACTTTACCACGCTAATGCAATACATTTTCGCGCCAAACTTTGCCGAATTTCCCTTCTGTTTTTCATTTGTTTTTCACAATTTCCCGCCAAAATGCAAAAAAAGCCCGCCCAAAGGCGGACTTTGCAGCCGGACAGGCCGAAGCCTGCTTCAGCGTGCTTCCTGCACCTTTTGGCGGTGCTCTGCCCAGGCGGAGAGCTGGTCCAAAATGGGGATCAGCTCCGTGCCGGCCCCGGTGATGGAATATTCCACCCGCACCGGCACCTCCAGATATTCCCGGCGGCACACCAGCCCGTCCTCCTCCAGCTCCCGCAGGGCCTGGGCCAGGACCGTATTGGAAACATGGTCCAGCCGGCGGCCCAGGGCGTTGTAGCGCAGCGGGCCGGAAGCGCCCAGCGCGCAGAGGATCTGCGCCTTCCACTTTCCGCCGATGCAGCGCATGGCTTCATGAAGGGGCAGCGCTCCAGACAGGGGCAGTCATATTGGCTGTGCTTTTCCATAGGCAGTAAGCTTTTCCTTTCTTGCTCTGCAGAAACTGCGTTCTTGCGCAAAGGGCCGCGGCATGCTATGCTGATCACAGGACACCGACAGGAGGGATCTTCTATTCCGATTTATCTTCAGGGGCTGACCATGGGTCTGGCCTATGTGGCGCCCATCGGGGCGCAGAACCTCTTTATGATCCAGACGGCCATGGGAAATGACCGGAAACGGGCCTTTCTCACGGCGCTGATCCTTTTTTGCTTCGATGCGCCGCTGGGCATCGCCTGCTTCTTTGGGGCGGGCGCGCTGATGACCCGCTTTCCCCTGCTGCAGAAGCTGATCCTTTGCGGCGGCAGCCTGATCCTGCTCTGGACGGGCCTGCAGCTGCTGCGCTCCAAGGCCCAGACCGTCGCGGAGCAGGCGCCCCGGCCGGAGCGCTGGAGCAAGGTCATCCTGACAGCCTTTGTGGTGACCTGGTGCAATCCTCAGGCCCTCATCGACGGCACGCTGATGCTGGGCGCAGTGCGGGCCTCTCTGCCGGCGGGGCAGGCGCCCCTGTTCGTCATGGGGACGGCTTCCGCCTCCTGCCTCTGGTTCTTCGGCATGACGGCGCTGCTCTCCTTCTTTCGGGAGAAGATCAGCGGGACCGTCCTGCTCTGGATCAACCGCGCCTGCGGCTGCGTCCTGATGTTTTATGGAGCAAAGCTCCTTTGGAGCTTTGTGCAGCTGCTGCGGGGTTAAAGCTCCCGCCGGCCCTCCAGCGCCCGGGCCAGCGTCACCTCGTCGGAGAACTCCAGATGTCCGCCCACGGGCACGCCATAGGCCAGCCGGGTGACCTTCACCTGAAAGGGCTTCAGCAGACGGGTCAGATAGAGCGCGGTGGTCTCCCCTTCCGTATCGGGATTGGTGGCCATGATGACCTCCCTGACCTGTCCCTCCGCCACCCGGTGCAGCAGCTCCCTGACCCGCAGCTGCTCCGGGCCCACATCGTTCAGCGGCGAGATCACCCCATGAAGCACATGATACAGCCCGTGGTATTCCCGGGTGCGCTCGATGGCCACCAGATCCTTGGGATCGGCCACCACGCAGATGGTGGAGGCGTCCCGCCGGGGATCGGCGCAGATGGGGCAGACCTCCCCCTCCGTAAGGTTCTGGCAGATCCGGCAGGTATGGATGGAGCCCCGGGCGTCCAGAATCGTCTTGGCAAATTCCTCCGCTCCGCCCTGGGGCAGGCTCAGCAGATAAAAGGCCAGGCGCTGGGCAGACTTGCGGCCCACGCCGGGCAGGCGCTGGAACTGCTCGATAAGCTTTTCCAGCGGCGCGGCATAATATTGCATAGCTCCTCCTGATACAGATCCCCGCCGGGCACTCCGGCGGGAATCGCTTTTTTCAACTTAAAAGCCGAAGCCGCCGCCCATGCCGCCGGTGAGCTGGTTCATCTCCCGGGAAGCGGTCTCCTCGCACTGGCGCAGCGCATCGTTGACGGCCGTCATCACCAGATCGGTGAGCATCTCCACATCCTCCGGATCCACAGCCTCGGGCTTGATCTCCAATTTCGTGATCTGCTTGTTCACCACCGTGGCGCTGACGGCGCCGCCGCCGGCAGACGCGCTGAATTCCATCTGCTCCAGCTCTTCCTGCTTTTTCAGCATCTCAGCCTGCAGCTTCTGGGCCTGCTTCATCATGGCCTGCATATTCATGCCGCCGGGGATCATTTTTCCGGGTTTCATGGTTCGTTCTCCTTTGCTTGTTCAAAATTATGAGCTTTCACTTTTTATCGCGGATCTCCACGCCCAGCTTCCGGGCGTTGGCCAGGATCTGATCCAGCGCCGAGGGTGCTTCCGCTGCCGGGGCCGCCTCCACAGGCGCAGGCTTTTGTGCGGGCAGCGGACCGGCAGGAGCGCTCCCTTGTTTATGGAGCAGCACGCTCCGGTAGCCGCAGGCCGCGGCAGCCTCCTGCAATGCCTGCTGCACAGCGGGCTTGTTCATGAAGATCATGCTTTCCTCCCGGCAGGCGATATCCAAAACGCCGTCTGCCGCGCTCATCTGGGCCAGATTCAGATAGGTCCGCACAGCGCCGCTGACGCGGGAGCCCACCACTGCCATGATGGCGGAGCGTACGGCGGGGTCTCCGCCGACAGGGGCAGAGGCCGTCCGCACCGGCGGCTTTTCCGGCGCGGGACGGGGCGCAGGCTCCGGAGAAATGGGCGGCGCATCCCGGTCGTCCCAGGGGGGACGGTCCTCCGGCAGGGGCGCGGCTTCCGGGGGCGCTTCCTGCTGCCGGGGCGCGGGCTGGGGCGCGGGCTTTGCGGCAGGCCGGGCCTGCGCCGCAGACTGCTCCTGCGCGGCGGGCTGGCCAAAGCCATGGCGCAGGGCCATCTTCAGCAGGCACATCTCCCCGTCGGTGCGCTTGATGGCCGTCCGGGTGAGCCGGGTCAGCAGATCGCTGACGCAGCGGACGAAATATTCCAGCTCCATGGGATCCGCGCTCCGGGCCAGCGCACGGATGGCCGCCGGATCTGCGGCGGAGGAGGACATGAGATATTCCTCCCGGCCTGTGGCCCGCAGCAGATAAAGATCCCGCAGCAGCGACAAAAGCTGGTCAAAGAGGGAGACGGTGTCCCGCCCTTCCAGATAGCAGCCGGTAAAAAGCTCCAGCGCCTGGGCGGCGTCGCCCTGCTGCACCGCCTGATAAATGTGCAGCACCGTATCGGCAGAGGGCACGCCCAGCGCCTCCGTCACCCGGTCCAGGTCAATGTGCCCGTCGGCAGAGACGCTTCGGTCCAGCAGCGAGATCGCGTCCCGCATGCTGCCGTCGCCCAGACGGGCCAGCAGCGCCGCCGCAGAGGGCTCCAGTAAAAAGCCCTCCTCCTGGGCGATCTGATTCAGCCGGGCGGCGATGATCTCCGGCGGGATGCGGCGGAAATCATACCGCTGGCAGCGGGACAGGATGGTGACGGGAATCTTGTGCATCTCGGTGGTCGCCAGAATGAACAGCACATGCTCCGGCGGCTCCTCCAGCGT
>ENA-OUQC01000517-OUQC01000517.1-human-gut-metagenome-genome-assembly--contig:-NODE-517-length-26865-cov-19.613764_pt1 | contig 26865 bp, 20 predicted proteins | sample MGYA00237942_ERZ548815 | MGnify/ENA primary metagenome ERZ548815 (study PRJEB26490, sample SAMN05194722) | human gut metagenome | biome: terrestrial biome; feature: human-associated habitat; material... | reverse complement strand
ACCCTGGTAATTCCAAGGTCGTTAATCTTCCTCGTTTTTTGATGCGGTTGCCCTGCCGGATACCGGGACTGGATGACGGTAAATCCGCCGCCCGGCGAGACTTCAACGTCAGCCTTCTCGCTTCGACGGTCGAAGAGGCAGACTGCGCGGTAGATGTTTTCCTTAGTCCGGTATATCGGTCGTCCGCCATAGACGTCTTTGCCGTCATACACCAGAAGCATCTGCTGGAACAGACTGCCGCCATTGGCTTCTGCCCGGCGAATCATGACCTCGAGGCTGTCTATGGGCTCTATGGTGACGCGCCCCGAGGTACTATACAGTAGTCCGGTGTTTGCCTCACAGTTGTATCCGTGGCGAAGCCTCCCGATGCTGACATAATCGCCGGCAACGTTTGAGGCGCTGAAGCTATCCGTTTTCTCGCCGGTGAAGGCCGCCTCGACGCACAGACAGACCTTGGGGTCTTCTATGTTCGGGATCAACGAGTCTACCAGCTCAACGGAAGCCTTGGCTGTATTGATATCCAGTCTGAGTAAGTCCTTGCCGTCCACTTTGATTATGGATTGAGAGACAATAGAATCTGTGCCGTCGGGATCTCCGGTGGTGTCAGACTGCCCTCCTGTATGCGCGCAAGCGGCAGTGAGTACTGCGATGATTGCGGCCTGTACGGCGACCGCGTATGAGTGTAGAAGTTTCATTTTTGGATTGTGGCCTTGCCCGAGGTTGTCGGTCTGTTTGGGAGATTGTAAAAACAGTTTATAATTAAGGTTTTTGTTTAAGGGGGTGGGGCTGCGTTCCATGCACCGGATGTCGGCGGCGGACGTCCGCTTCCGGCAGCAAAGGTACTCATTTGTTTCGAATTGACAATACCCCGGCGCAAGATATTCGCGACAAACAATCGCGACGGCTCAATCCGCTATCTTAGAGAACGGTAACGGAATCGAGACCGATAATTGAAAGTTGCGGAATAGGCGTCCGGACACTTTTACCATTCGGAGGGAAGCATCTCGAAAGGCGAGATTATTTTGACCTTCAGACCCCGGACTTTGACGTAGATTTGGCCCATACCCATCTTGTTTTTAGGATGGATGTACATGCCGTCAGAGTATTCATAGCCTGATTTTTGCATAGACTCGACAAACTTATCTACGTCCTCGCGGCTTGCAAAGTCGATGGCGAGAAGCTGATCTTCGCCGTTCTTAAATACGATATTCGTCGATCCGCTTGGCTCTTGGCGATGGGCGGTCATAAATACAAACGGCGCCATTTCATCGACATCTGTCGGCCGTTCGAACTCCTTGACGGTGAAGCCGAGCGTCTTCAAAACTTCGCCGGCTTTTGCCCTGAATCCCACGCCCATATCCTCGTCAAGCACTTCGACCAAGGATACTGAGTCAGAGGCGTGGGATTCGAATTCCGGTGAGAGTATTAGGGGGGGGGATGGTTAGAAGCGGGCGGTGAGGGCGAAGCCGGCGCAGCGCGTGCCCAGCATTGGGGAGAGTGTCAATGTGGGGGCGGCAGCGCGAGCGGCGGCCTTTTCGCGTGCAACGCGGCGCGCCGGGTTGCGGTCAAGGAAGCCGACGAACTCGTTGACCGGGTCAACAAGAAAAGCCACAATATTGCCTAATACAGCCGACCCCCATAGCGTGTAGTTGTGGTCCACAATATGCCGCTTGATGCGGTAAAAGCCTTCGCCTACGCAGCTTCCGATGATGGGTGTTACAAAAAGGTCTTGTATCGACGGCCGTTCCATAAATGCCTCAACACCGTATTCCCACCCGACATTTGAGACGATGGTGCAGTAAAGCAGTGACTGCCAAAAATTGAAGCCGCACGAACGAGCCGCCATGAAGTACACACCGCCGGCGTATGGATGCAATATGTAATTGAAATAGAACTTGTCGTGGTCCCATTCGACACCCTTGTCGATGACGTGATTGTACCAGCGTTTGAACAGTGAGACGTCCTGCAGCTCGGCGCGATTCCACGAGGTGGCATCCTCGGGCAGACATTCCAATACCAAGAGCGTGCCTACGAAGGCCGAGCCGAGCGTGATAGTGTTGTACCATAGGCGCTTCCAGTCGTGCGAGCTTGCCGTCCACGATACGGGCATCTCGTATGGACTTACAGGCCCGGGATGTGCTCCGAAGCGAGCATCCCAGTCACAGTCAATGCTGTCCGGGCGCAGTGGCGGCAGCGGTGCGGCACATGATGTGTTCCACTGTATGTCAGCCAATTCGGGCATCGAGACAGCCGCCGTGGCTGCAGCTTCCGTCAAGGTGTCCGTGGCGACATTCGTGCCATCGGGGGTGGTGGCTCCGTGGGCGCATATCGATGTCCCGACGACGGAAAATATGGCCAAAAGAAGGGTACGTAAAGGTCTAATCATTCGGCGTGATTTGTCAGAAAAAGTCTTTTTGTAGTATCTGTGTGCCTGTGCAGTATGTCTTCGAGACAATCGCATCGATTCTGTCCCGGGATTGAGTCTGTGCACTCCGTGTAGTGCCCGGGTCGATGCGTTGCCGAGTCCTAATGACACGGCAAAGTTACGCCTTTTCGTGTATAACAAAAAAGGGGGAAATACGTTTTTCGACTTTTAGACCAACAATTACCCCTTTTTGGCAATTATTGGTATGTGCGGCCAATCGGTGTTCCGATTGTGAACGTTTTTGCGGAATTCGCGCTTTTGAATAATACATCGACGATGTATGTGTCGTGTATTTCGATGAAAACATCGCGCATTTCGATAAAAATATAAAAAAACATAAAGCCAAACACATACGATGCTTCCAAACTGCCGATATAAGCAATTTTATTGCTAAATTTGCGTTATGATAGAAGGGAAGTAGGCTCCGAAGCAAATTTCGGCGTCGGCTTCGTCGGGCTTATAACCAACCATACCAACAACTATCACGCGCATGAACTTGACCGTCAGCAACATATACAATAGGATACGAACACTCGCCTTTGTGGCAATGCTTTTGTGTGCCGTAGGAGCGGCGCATGCCCTGCCTGCGGAGACTTATGCAGCCAAATCGGCGTTGGCCTCCGGGAAGTGGGTCAAGGTCAGTGTGGATGCCACCGGCATCTATCGTCTGACGCCCGCCACGTTGCGCCGCTGGGGTTTTGCCGATCCGTCCAAGGTCAGTGTCTACGGATATGGCGCCTACCGTACCGGCAACCGCCTGAGTGCGGCCAACTTCTTTGACGACCTTCCGGCCATTCCCGTGCAACGTCTTGCCGACGGCACTATCGTGTTTTATGCTTACGGTCCGATGTCATGGGAGCAGACCGCTTCGCGTCGATATGTAGGCAGCCAGAATGTCTATACTACAAAGGGTTATTACTATATCGGCGAAAATTCCGAAGCTCCGGCAAGTGCCTCGCCTCAAACGGTATCCTCCGAGGTTACGGGCGATATAGCCGAGACATACAACGCACGACTGCACCACGAAGTGGATGAAGTGAGTCCCGGCGAGGCCGGAGCCGCGCTTGTCGGCGAAGACTTCCGCTACACGCCCACGCGCTACTTCGATTTCAAGCTTACCGACCGCGACGAGACGGACCAAAATGTATGGATGGAATGCTCGTTTGTCTCCAAGACATACTCGGCTTCGTCATTGCTCAAATTCACCGTCAACGGAACCGAATTGCCTGAGATTTACGCTGATGCCATAGGCACCACCAACAACTCCTCCTACTACCACGGCGTAGAAGGCACGCCGCGCCACATCTTTGCACTGTCGGGCAGCGATGCACGCATAGGCATCACCTACGCGCCGCAGGGCACCACCAACGGCGCATGGCTCAACTATCTGACACTCAACTATACGCGCAAATTACGCCTGCCCTCCACCGGCGAAGGGACTCTGTTGTTTTGGCTGAGCAATTCGGCGGCACGACTCAGCGGCGTCGCCGATGCATCGCGTCTTCACGTTTGGGATGTCAGCAATGTGCTTGCGCCCGTGGCCGTTGAATTTAAGGCCGAAGGGACCGGCGTGCTGTGGAACAATCCTATGTACGGATTTCGCAGCTATGCGGCATGGACCGAAAACGCCGCTTTGCCCGAGCCGACACTTGTCGGCAACGTCTCCAACCAGAACCTCCATGGCCTGGATGTCCCGGATATGGTCATAGTGACGCCGGCGGCTTATGCTTCGCAGGCCGAGCGCATCGCCGAGTTGCACCGCAATGATGCAATTCACCCCATGACCGTATCGGTCATCGAAGACCAAGCGATATATAACGAATTTTCGAGCGGTAGTGCCGATGTACACGGCTTGCGCCGTTTTTTCAAGATGCTCTATGATCGCGGCGGCGGTCTCACTCCCACCTCCGAGCACCACTTGCAGTATGTGCTGCTGATGGGCTGCGCCACTTACGACCACCGCCACCTCACCGCCGATCTCAAGCGCATGAATACCGTGACGATACCGGCGTGGGTGACCACGACTATGCGCTCGAGCCTCAACGACAACGACGGCTTCACCTGCGACGACTTTGCAGCCATACTCGCCGACGACAGCGGCGATAATATGGCCTATGACAAGATAAGTATATCCTTGGGACGCCTGCCCGTGCGCTCGCTCGACGAGGCTACTTCCACCGTAGACAAACTTTGCGAATACGTCAAGTCCTCCAAGAAGACCGATTGGCGCAACCAGGTGATGATTCTCGCCGATGACGAAGACCAGGCCGTACACATGACACAGGCCGATACTTTCGAAAAAAATATCGAGAATACCGCCCCGGGAGTCTTCCTGACCAATAAAGTGTATATCGATGCCTACGAAAAGGTCTCCGGCACCGTTCCCGGCGCTCGCGAGGAAATGTTCCGCCTTTTGGATGCCGGTACGGTTTATTGGATATACCTCGGCCATGCCTCCAACCACGGTATGAGTCACGAAAAAATGCTCACCATGGAAGATATCACCGGGCTGTACCTCAAACGCATACCCATACTTATAGCCGGTACGTGCGACTGGCTGCGCTGGGACTCGAATACGCTGAGCGCCGGCGAGATTTTCTTCCATGAACGCTATGGCGGCACCATCGCCACCATCAGCGCCACCCGTCCCGTATATATCAGCGAAAACGGCCGATATATGGCCGCTTTGGGTCGCAATTTTGCCGTGCGAGACGAGTACGGACGCCTGCCGGCTCTCGGTGACATTTACCGCAAGGCCAAGAACGATATACAGAGTTCGTCCGGCATCGTAAGCGATAACCACCTGCGATACGTCCTTATGGGCGACCCGGCCATGCGTGCCGTTACCCCCTCCAATCGCGTCCGCCTCGAGAGTATAGACGGTAAGACTTTGCCCGATAATGTCAACGATGACAGCGCCGAGCAGATAGTCGTGTCCGCCATGCAACGCGCCACCTTCGCCGGAAGCGTCACCGATGCATCGGGCAACGTCCTGACGGACTTCAACGGTCGTGTCTTTGTCACGATATACGATGCCGATTATTCAACGACATCCTCGGGCCGCGGCGCGGGCAAACCCTATACCTTTGATATGCACGGCGGCAAATTGTACACCGGCGCCGCCGTCGTCAAAGACGGACGTTGGAGTCTCGAAGTGGCTATGCCCGGCGAAATAGCCGACAACTTCCGCGAGGCCACAGCCAATATGTATGCTTACGCTGATGCGGACGACCGCGATGCCTGCGGCGTCAGCCATGCTTTCTACGTCTACGGCGTGGACGAAAATGCCCCCGAGGACACCCAAGCGCCGACCATTGAAGCTATGTACCTCAACCATGAGAGTTTCACAGACGGAACGACCGTCAATTCGGACCCCATGCTCATAGCCAAGGTAAGCGACAATGTAGGCATCAACGTCTCCACGGCCGGTATAGGCCACCAGATGACCCTCACCATGGGCCGCAAAATCTACAATGACGTAGCCCAGTACTATACAGCCAATGACGACGGCAGCGCCGGCGGTACGATATGCTATCCGTTGAGCGGCCTCGAGAAAGGCGATTACAGCCTTACGCTCAAGGTTTGGGATACGGCAGGCAACAGCGCCGACCGCACCGTCAACTTCAACGTCAATCCCTCGGCCACTCCGCATATCTACGACATCTGGACAGACTCGTCGCCGGCATCCGTACAAGCCAACTTCTATCTGCGACACGACCGTCCCGACCAGATGCTCACCGTCACCGTGACAGTATACAATATGCTGGGCCAACCATTGTGGAGCAATACCACCAAGGGTCTATCGGATATGTATGTCTCCACGCCCGTGGTATGGAACCTCACTGACGGCGCCGGAAGGCGTGTGCCGCGCGGCATCTACCTGTACCGTGCCGTCATCGTCGGCGAAGACGGACAAGAACAAGCCACGGCGTCACAGCGTCTGGCCGTGACCGCCAAATAATATGTAGAAACAATTGAAAATCAAATAAATATACGCACGACAACAGCATTAGAACCAACACGACACAGACAATGCACGAAAACAATCGTCCTGCGACAACACCACTTCCCGAGCCGACCCTGCGTCGCCTGCCATGGTATCTGGCATACCTGACGACGTTGCGCACCCAGGGTCAGACTCACGTATCCTCGACCCGCATCGCTGCCGATGTTGGCGTGGATTCGTCACAGATAGCCAAAGACCTCTCATTTCTGAACATCAAAGGCAAGACCCGTATAGGATACGAAGTGCAGGCGCTCGAAAACGAGCTGCGCCAGTTCCTCGGCTTCGGTCTCAACCATGATGCGGTCATCGTCGGCGCCGGCTCGCTTGGCTCGGCGCTCATGCGTGACAGCGGCCTCCACCGCTACGGGTTGAATATCGTGGCCGCTTTCGACACAGACCCGGCCATCGTCGGCGGCGAAATCAGCGGTATACCTATATATCACGCCAATCGTCTGGCCGAGATATGCCAAGGCCGAGATATAGCCATAGCCGCCCTCACCGTCCCGGTAAGTGCCGCCCAAGCCGCCGCCGATGCGGCCATAGATGCCGGTATCCGCGGCATTTGGAATTTTACGCCCTGCCGCATCCGTGTCCATGGCGGCGCCGTGGTGCAAAATACATCTATGTATTCGCACCTGGCGGTGATGTACAACCGTCTCCAGGACCTCCCCGGCAGTGACACCGAAAGATATTGACAGACAAACAACTTCCGCCGCCGACCACTAAGAGCAATATGAAGATACTGGCCATAGACAACGAAGGACACGTGCACGCCGCCGCCGACTCGGCCGTGGTGACACGTTCGCAGCCGTGGTTCGAACCCGACGGGGGGGCGCCATGGCTTGGCGAGTTATACATTGCCGCCATTGTTTCGCGCTTGGGCAAGGGTGTGGCCGAGCGTTTTGCCCGCCGGTATTATGACCGCGTGGCCGTAGTGGTGCACCCATCTCCGGCGATTGCCGGGAGCTTCTACGAATGGACGCGCGACGGCGCTGTCCTTGCCGGGGACCATATCCCCGTGGCCGACCTCGCCGACAAGATGGAACTGCACATTGGCGAAACATCCTATCCGGTGGACGTCTCCCGAATTCTCGGCGAATTTGATAAGTTGCTGAGCGACATTACCGAGCATCATACCATCAAGACGGGAGATATGCTGATGTTGCCGTTGGCCGGAATACCGCCCGTGGCGTTGGAACGCCCGTTGACGCTGGATATTACCCTTGGCGCGACGCGGGCCTTACGACTTAAAGTTCGATAGATCATAAGGAGTGTTCGCCCCAAGACATATATAAATAAGACACATACAGACTACAAAAGATATAGACAAAAATACAATTCGAGAAATATAGCCAAGATCCGAATATGAAAAGACAACTACTCCAGATACTGGGCGCCGCCCTATGCGTGAGCGCATTTACGGCCACAGCCCCCGAAGCATCGGCCTATTCGATGTCGCACTTCACGGCCACATCAGCCATGTCCACAGGCCATTGGGTCAAAATACGCGTGGACCACGAAGGTCTTTACGAAATCACTTATGACCAATTACGCCAATGGGGATTTGCCAATCCGGAGTCGGTCACGGTCTACGGTTTCGGCGGCACGATGCTGACTCACGGGTCGTTTTACGATAGCGACCCGGATGATTTGACGCCGACGGTATGTTTCCATCTGGACAAGGCGTTGCGCTTCTACGGCATCGGCGCTATGCGCTGGCTCCCGGAGAGTTATCGCGAAATCAACCTCGAGCAGAATATCTATAGCAACTACGGATATTACTTTGTCTCCGATGTGAAGCCCGAAGCGGGAGAGGATAAGGTGATTCTGCGCGAAAGTTCGGGCAAACTCGCCACGGCAGTCTCAGCCTTCTACGGTGTCACCGAGGATGTCGAGAACCCCGTGAAGGCCGGTGGCTTCTTTGTAGGCAAGCCTTACGAAGCCAACGAATTGCATACATTCAAAGTGCCTATAACCAATTTTGCCGAAGACTGCATAGACCCCGTCTTCACCATCAACGCCCGTTATGCCGCCAACTTCGGCATCAACGGCGTGGCTTGCGCCGACTACGATTCGACCAAGCTGGTCAGCGTCTCGCGTACCGCTTACGACGTTCCCAGCTTGACAAGTACCAGCGATCGCAATTTCTACCTTTCCACCTACAAAGAGAGTTTTTCAAGTTTGGCTACCGACGGGACACTGCCCGATACGGTAATGACCTTTACCTTCGGCCCCGAAGAGCGTATTCGTCACCAGGTCAACTATATGGCGGACGACTACCTTACTTTCAGCTATCCTCAGAGAGCCTTCAAACGTGACGGCGAGGCCACGGTGCTCTGTTTCGTATGCTCGGATCAATGGCAGAATTTTGTGGTCCGTAATTGCGACAGCAATACGCTGATATATGATGTGACGTACGCCACTCCGCGCCTCAAGTCGTACGAGACCAAGTACGACAGCGAAGCACGCACGCTCACCGGATGCCTTGATCGAACACTCAACAACATCACCTATCCGTGGCACGCCCGAATGTTGGTGGTCAATCCCACCACGGATGCCGTATCCGTTCCCGAGTATGTTGGCGAAGTCGCCAATCAAAACATCCACGGCGATGACGTCCCCGATATGCTCGTAATCACCACCGACGAACTTTACGAAGCCGCTCAGGAACTGGCCGAAGCGCACCGCGCCGAGGGCCTCAAGGTCAACGTATATACTCAGCAACAGGTATTTAACGAATTCACTTCCGGCACACCCGATATCGCTGCTTACCGACGTGTCCTCAAAATGTTCTATGACCGCGACAGCGAGCGTATGAAGTATTTGCTCCTGTACGGCCGCGGCATTTGGGACAACCGTCAGATTGTCGAAAAGACCAATAACGAAGTTCTATTGTCCTACGAAAACCCCTCCACCATCTTTGCCGGCAGCCTTTCGCAGGCATATGTAGGTGACGGCGTGCTTGGCGTAATGGCCGACAATGTCTATCTTGAGAAGATGCACGCCTTCGAAGCCGAAATTGCCGTAGGTCGTATTCCGGCAGATAATCTCCAAATGGCTCGAGATGCCAATGTCAAGATTATCAACTATATGAAGGCAAATGTGCCCTTCATCAACTTTACGCGCGGCGTCTTTATATCCGACGATGGCGATGGATACACCCACCTCAACCAAACCGAGCAGATTATAAAGCGCATCCAGGCCGGTTCGCCGGCGGTTACAGCCATACGCGTGCACAACGATATCTTCCCCTGGACGGGCAAAGATGCCAAGACCGCGCGCACGGTGCTGTCCGACGCGCTCATCAAAGGTGTCGGCCTGTTCTGCTACGTAGGCCACGGCACTCCCGACGGATTTACCGGCGAGAAACTTTGGACACGTTCGTTTGCCACCTCGCTCAATATCAAGTACCCGCCGCTGGCTCATCTGTCCACCTGTGACTCGTACGCCTTCGACCACCGCGACAGCGGCATTGCCGAAGCTATGTTCTTCAAGAAAGACGGCGGCAGCATCGGCGTCATCGGCGCTTGCCGTGCCGTGTATATGCAGATGAACCAATACCTGGCACTAAGCCTCGCCGATGTTTACGGAAATGCCCGATACGGTACCACCGTCGGCGATATATATCGCTTGGCTTCCAACCAGACAAAGAAAAAGTACAACAACGACGATTACGTGACCCTCAACACCTGCTGCTACAACCTCTTGGGTGACCCCGCCGTGCGTCTGCCGTTCCCCATGGCCACGGACAAAGCGCCCAAAATCGAACGATTCAACGATGTCAATGTCAGCAATTACGAGCCCGGCGTTTCGGAACGTACGCGCAACGATGCTTGCGAGATTGTCCCCGGACAAAAATTCACCGTTGAAGGCGGAATGATTGGCGGCACAGGCTTTGACGGCACCGCCGATGTCACGGTATACCAGTCGCCGCGCACCGTTACCACTCTGGTACAGAACTCCCAGGATCGCCTCACGCCCAAGGATGTAACCATAGAACAAGACGTACTGGCCGAGACGGTGGGTACTTGCACGGAAGGACGTGCCACTGTCGGCGTAACCGTTCCGCAGCCTATGACTGCCGGCGAATACAATCGTATAGTACTCACGCTCACCAACAGCGAGCAACTCTCGACCGGCGTGGCTGCCGTATATGACGAAGCATATATCGACGACGATGCGGCCGAAGTACAGCCAGACTATGCAAACGCTCCCCAAATCGAGCAGATGTATCTCAACGACAACACCTCCACGCAGGATATAGTCGTAGGTAAAGATTTCACCCTCCATGCCACCGTGCGCGCCGCTTCGGGCTTCAGCGTATCTTCCGACCTGGGCGCCGCCACACGTCTGACCATGGACCACAACAAGAGCTACCACGACGTACTGTACAATGTCAAGCCTACGGACGACCCCGAAGTCTTTGAGCTGACCTATCCCATGAATGATGTTGCGGACGGACGACATATCCTGACTCTCGATGTGGCCGACAATACCGGAGCACGCACGTCTATGGACTTGGCCTTCACCGTAATGTCTTCGCAAGTGTCTATGAATATCGTTATGGACAAAACCTCGGGCGTCGTACGTCAGGACTGCACCTTTGACGCCACTTCCGAGAACACATCCGTCGTAGGCCCGTACAGACTTATAATCTGTGACGCCAATGGCAATACGGTTTACAACAAGACCGTTTCGCTGCCTTGTACCTGGAACCTCAAGGACAAGAACGATGCATACGTCGGCGACGGCCGATACACGGCACGCATACTTGCCGGGGATAGCGACAGCGCACCCTATGGCAGCACAAATGCGATAACTTTCACCGTTTTGCGTAAAAAATGAATACTATGCTTCCCGAGACCGAACGAGCCGGCATTATAGCCCTGATGCAGCGCGAAATTGTACCTGCCACCGGATGCACCGAACCGGTGGCCGTGGCTTTGGCGTGTGCCTATGCAGCCCGACAAGCCGGCATGGGGTCGCAGCGTCGTCCCGCCGACTTTGCCTCCATAATATGCCGATTGAGCGGCAATATGATCAAGAATGCTATGGGTGTCGGCATCCCCGGCACGGGTCGTACCGGACTGCCTATAGCCATAGCCCTGGGAGCATTGCGCGGCAATCCGGACCGCGGTCTCGAAGTCTTGGACGGGGTACGCCCTGACGAGGTGGAAGCTGCCGACGCCCTGACAAAAGCCGCAGGCGTCATCGACATCGGGCTGCAACCCGGCCCCTGCGACAAGTTGTATATTGACGTGACGGTACGTACCGTCGACGGACGATACGGACATGCAATCATCGAGGGAGCACACACGCACGTCGTGCTGCTGGAAGGCAGCGCCGATGATGAATGTGGAATGTCGAAAGTGGAATGTCGAAAGGGCGGCAGTGCCGCCGAGGCAGCGGACAACGGCGCGGATATAAAACTGACTATGCGCAAGGTCTGGGATTTTGCCATGACCACGCCGTTGGACGAAATACGCTTTATACTCGAGGCTCGTCGGCTCAATAAGGCCGTGGCCGAAGGCGCCATACAAGGCAGCTACGGACATAGCGTGGGACGCACCATGCACTGTCCGCGGCAACATCTGCTTATGGGCGACAGCATCTTCACGCATATCCTGTCCTATACGTCCGCGGCGTGCGATGCGCGTATGGGCGGTGCCTCGGTGACAGTGATGAGCAATAGCGGCAGCGGCAATCAGGGTATCGCGGCCACCGTTCCCGTGGTGGTATACGCCGATGACACCCATGCCGACGAGGAACACACCATACGGGCGCTGACGCTGAGCCATCTCACGGCGATATACATCAAGCAAAGCCTCGGGCGTCTCTCGGCACTATGCGGATGCGTGGTGGCCGCCACCGGCTCCAGTGCCGGAATATGCTACCTTATGGGCGGCGACTACGATCGCGTGGTCGCGACTATCAAGAATATGGTGGCGACCCTCACCGGAATGATTTGCGACGGCGCCAAGCCCAGTTGTGCGCTCAAGCTCACCTCCGGGGTCTCGACAGCAGTCGTCAGCGCACTTGTAGCCATGGAAGGCCATTGTGTCACTCCTCTCGAGGGCATCGTCGACGATTCCATAGACAAGACGATAGCCAACCTTACGACCATAGGTCGCGACGCCATGAACGAGACGGACGACACCATACTTCGCATAATGACCTCGAAATGAGTGATAATCTCTCCGGCCGAACCTCAGCCGTGCAAGCGTCCGAAGACTTGCAACGCGCTTGGGACTTCATAGAACATACCGATGTAAGCGTATTCCTCACCGGCAAGGCCGGCACGGGCAAGACGACTTTTCTGCGTGACTTGGTGTCGCGCAGTGCCAAGACTTTGGCCGTGGTTGCCCCCTCGGGAGTGGCCGCCATCAATGCCGGCGGCGTCACCATTCACAGCTTTTTCCAGCTACCGCTGTCGCCGTATATCCCCGGGATAGGCATACGCGAACAGCGCTTCAATTTTTCGCGCGACAAGTTGCGTATCATTCGCGCCCTCGATGTCCTGGTCATAGACGAAATTTCGATGGTGCGCAGCGATTTGCTCGATGCCGTGGATGATGTGTTGCGACGCATACGCGGTACACAAGCGCCTTTCGGCGGTGTGCAATTGCTGATGATAGGCGACTTGCGCCAACTTTCGCCCATAGTGACGCCTCAGGAGTCGCAACTGCTGGCGACGCATTATGATACGCCGTACTTTTTCGGCAGTCAGGCGTTGCGACGCTTGCGCTATGTCACCATAAGCCTGCGACATGTGTTCAGGCAAAAGGACGGCGAGTTTGTGCGCATACTCAACGACATACGCGACGGACATCCCACGGCCGAGGACCTGCGGGTGCTCAACGGCCGTCTCGATCCGGGCTTCACGCCTCCGCCCGATGCCGGGTACATACGCTTGACTACGCATAATCGTATTGCCGATAGCGTCAACAATACCTGTTTGGAGACCCTGCCCGGACGCACCTACACATATAAGGCTCAGACCAAAGGCACATTTCCCGAGACATCTTTCCCGACCGACGCGATGCTTACGCTCAAGGTCGGGGCTCAGGTGATGTTTATCAAAAACGACACCACGGGTGCCGGACGATTTTTCAACGGCAAGGTGGGACGTGTGGCTTATCTCGATGCCACTACCGTCAAGGTCAGCTTCCCCGAGTCACCGGAATACATCACCGTCGAGCCTATGGCGTGGGAAAACACCACCTACGTGGTCAATCCCGAAACCAATACGCTGGAAAGTTCGGTACAAGGGACTTTCAGTCAATTGCCGTTGCGACTGGCGTGGGCCATCACCATACACAAAAGTCAGGGCTTGACCTTTGACCGCGCCATCATCGACGCCGGAGCATCGTTTGCGCCGGGGCAGGTATATGTGGCTTTAAGCCGGTGTCGGTCGCTTGAAGGTATGGTGCTTGCGACGCCTATCAGCGCCTATTCGGTTATAGACGATCCGGCAGTGGCATCCTATATTGCAGCCGAGGATGCTCGCGTGGCCGAAAGTATAGCCATACTTCCGCAACTGCAGAGCGCCTACCGCGTACGACTGCTGTGCGACACCTTTCGCATGGCGCAGATAGACACCCTTCACGGGCGCCTGTGTCGTATCCTCTCCGATACCTACAGCAAGATGTTCGCCGACATTACACGTATGCACCTCCGGGCGCACGAAGACCTGCGAACCCAAGTGCTCGATGTGGCCGATCGCTGGATTGCGCTACTGTCGGCCACGGATTCGGCGCATATTGCCGAAGCGGCATTGCAGGACCGTATCCGCCGCTCGGCACGATATTTTGCCGAGACGTTGGGCCGGATTTTCGGACCGTGGTTCGAAGGTACAGCGATGGTTCGTAGCGACAATAAGGTGATGACGCGGCGCTTGGCCGATGTCTACGAACAACTGCGCGTGGCTCTACGTGCCACTGAGGCATTGATGCAGGCTGTGGCCGAAGGCGGCTTTGACCCCTCAAAAATTTTGGCACAGCGGCGACGGGCTATGCTCGAAGCCTCGGCTGCGCCGGCCAAGAGCCGTACACGCGCCACCAAGACGACCACGCGCGAGCGCTCGTCCGATGTGTCTGTGGCTATGCTCCGCCGGGGGATGACCATCAAACAGGTGGCCGCCGAACGCAGCCTGTCTCAGTCTACGGTTACGCGTCATATAGCCGACGGTATAGCTGCCGGTCAGGTGGATATTTATGCCGTTATGGATCGCCCGGCCGTGGGCGAAATAGCCGATGCGATACGCCTTGCCGGCGAGGATGCTACCCTCGACGAGGTGCGACAACTGTGCATACGGCGTGTTCCTAAGAGCGAAATAGTACTTGTACGAGCATGGCTGTCACGCTCCAAATAATCGCAGCCATAGCGGCGCGTGTCGAGTTCTTCCATACGGTGGAATTTTACGTCGTAGCCACTGTTGTGGCGGCTGCCGTCATTATCCTGAGTACACGTCCCTCCGGCACCAAGCCGGTACAAACCCGTTTTGCGCGTGCTACCTTCGAGCCTGATTTCGAGCCCTCGGATGCCGAACCGATGTTGGAAGTCACAGTGCGCGAGGATGGTATGGTGGTATTTACTCGTCACGGCCTCGGACGCGTTCGCGCCGGCACCGTGGTCGCACTTGCCATTACGGTCAAAGGCTTTGATGTGACGCTCAAGGAGCGCATCACCGCCGCATCACCGCACGCCGAGGGGATGTATGCACGCCTCGAGAATCAAGGCGCCGATACCACGACATCTTGCACTTCTGCAGGCGATTGTAGGTATGTGGGAGCGGACGCACGCGCCGGTGTCGCCGAATCTGAAGACAGCGACGTGCCGGATGCTGTCGCGACAAATTCCCAAGGCAATATGTCGGCGGTATTTGTCCTCGATTTCTTTGCTCCTGAATGGTACCACATCCAATACATTAACGAGCATGACGGGCGTTTTGCGGCTTTCACGCTCCATGTTCGCCCGGGTATACACACCCGCCGTCCCTTCAAGCAATAATTCGCAGACGCGTCTCTTGTCGCCGATCATATTGTTGCAATATCTTGCCGTTTCTCAATGCCATTGTCCGCGCTGATGCCTCCCTTCCCCTAATCTTGAGACTGCGCAATCGGCTATGGTATAGCTCAAAAGAAATTTTCATTTCGCTCAAAAAAAATATTTTATAAAAAAATTGCATTTCGGGTGATTGTTGCTTAAATTTGCAGCGAGTAACTCTCTCCCCTGCTGTAAAAACTCTAACATCGGGATTAGGAGAGATAATTACTAACCCCTAACACCTAAACACAATGAACAAAACCACCAGACGAATGAAGACGCTGCTGACAGCAGTGGCTTTGGGCGTGTGCTGTGCGTATGCGCAGACGGCCACGCCGGGGGGCTTTGTCCTATTGAACGCGAATCCGGATGCCGACCCTTATGACTTCCACATGTCCAAGACAGATGACGGCATGTCCGTCTCGCTCATTCTCAATCGCATCGACCGCATCGTCACCGACATCAATAATACCAATCACACGCCACTTACAGCCATAGGCCCTGGGACGAACCAGCGCACCTTATACCTCGACAATGTGCCGAACGGATTGTGTGTTATTTCGATGCTAATCAGCGGCGAAGTGGTATCCACATATAAACTTCTAAAACAATAGAACTATGCCGAATAAGACAATAAGGCGACTGCAGGTCGTACTTACAGCAATCTGTTTTTCGATATGTGGTATGGCAAATGAAATCGTTGATGATTTCTATGGCCTGCCTGTTTACAATGTTGACGGCTTTGTATATGCTCTAAACTTTGAAGAGAGGGCTACAGGTGATGTTATATACCATTATCCAGGCGCTATATTGTTGCCCAACAAGGATAAGCAAGTGAAGTACTCCGGGAAAGTAATAATTCCGTCTAAAATAACTGTTGATGGTAAGGACTTCCCCGTAGTTGGCTTTCTATGGCTTTCCATATACCTCGAAAACGAAAGCAACGACCTCGAGATATTCCTTCCTGATGGGCTAAAATTCATTGGTGGCTATCCCGGGTATCAAGATGGTTGTAGGTATATAACAGCAATGTCTATCCCGAATACAGTGGAATACATCGGGGCAATGGCTTATGGTGTCCCCGGGACACGTGTCATTCCCGGTTCAGTGAAAACAATGGACTGTATGGCTCGCTTTGTGGCCGAAGACCTTATCATTGAAGACGGGGTTGAGCTGTGTTACGAGTACTCGCTTGCATGTGAAAATACAACCCTGACCGTACCGGGGACGATTAAGCTCGGCTCTAAGTCTTTGGGCGCCGAAGAGTTAAGACATCTCATCATCAAGAAATCCGCCGACAAGGATGTATCACCGGTATTCGGGAACGGGTTCTGTGACATCTCATGCGGCATTATGGCCATCACCTGCGAATACGAAAATCCTCCCAAAGCGCATAAGGACGCCTTCCGCCTCGAAAAATCCGTCTTTGACCCGTTATACCCCAATGACAATCCCGATGACCCTCACGGCGATGATTACAATCCCACGATGTGCGACCGCGCGACACTTTATGTGCCGAGGGCGGCAATAGAGGCATACAAGGCCGACCCGGTGTGGGGTCAATTCGAAAGGATACGGGCTATTGAAGACGGTATACAGGACACCTCCTTCTACGGACTGCCGACATACACGGTGGGCAATCTCAGATATGCGGTCAATGAGACCGTTCGAGACAACTACAATGCCTCCATATACAAGTACGCCGGGGCTATCGTAATTCCGAATAATGATGAAAGCGTGAAGTATTCCGGCAAAATCACCGTGCCCGAGAAAGTCACCATCAACGGCACGGAGTATCCCGTATTCGGATTTATGTGGCTTTCCGAGTATTCCGAGAACGAAAGCGAGGACTTGGAGATAACCCTGCCCGAAGGATTGAAAGTAATCGGTTTCAACCGAAATTATGGCGGCTCGCACAACACCATCAAGGCCATCAATATTCCCAAGACCGTGGAATACATCGGCGCGATGAAATACGTTGCGCCAGGCGCTACGGTGACCCTTCCCGGAACGATTAAGGTGGTTTCTGCCGCTGCCGGCATCGAAGCCGAGAAACTTGTCATAGAGGACGGCGCACAGGTTCTCGGAACTCAAATCCTCGGCAAAACACTGATAACATGCCATAACACGGAACTGACAATCCCCGGCTCGGTGCAACTCGGTATGCTTGCAATAGATGCACGCGAGTTGGAGAGCCTCAAAATTACAAAGTCCAAAATCAACGGTGCCTCACCGTATCTTGGCTCGGCTATCTGTCCGAATTCTCCATCTATAAAAAAGATTACTTGCGAGTACACCGTGCCGCCGGAGACAAGTGGCGGTGCCTTCGGCCTCTATCACGGCTACGACATGTACGAGCGTGCTACGCTGTACGTGCCCGAAGAAGCTATCGAGGCATACAAGACCGCCACGGAATGGAAAGAGTTCAAGAAGATTCTGCCCATCAAGGACGGCGTGAATGACGTGACGACGGATGATGCGCAAGTCGTCGCCACCGAGTACCACGATTTGGCCGGACGACGCCTCGAAGCACCGGCCGAGCGCGGCATCACCATCCGCACGGACGTCTACAGCGACGGCACACGCCGCTGCACCAAGATGTTGCAATGACGTTCCTGACAATTCAGACATAAATAATATTGGCCACCGGGATATCCGTCTCGGTGGCCGTTTTTGAAACCGGTCATGATAAATAGCACGTCAAGATTGTAGACAAGGTGAGGGCAATGTATTGCGCCATTACAGTGCCTTCTGTCTTAACACGTCCTCTATGCAAAAGCATTGGTGTGCAAAACTCCGGGCTTGCAAAACAAATCGCAAAAGAAATATGGGGGTGAAAGGAGCGTATGTGGCGAGAAATTCGTAACTTCGCAAGATAAAACGGCCGAAAGCGAATGTTGATGCGGCTTATAGGTCTTTGACCGCCAAGTTGCGACATTCCCACAACCGTTGGATACAAAAACGCAGATAATTATACGAAACAAATATTGGAACGCATGACTACCGATAACGATACATCCAAGACAATGGACGAGACCGCGGCGACCGCACAGATACAGGCATCCGAGACCGATAAGCCGGAAGCGCCCGAAGCATTGCCGCAGCAGGAAGCAGCGGCAGCGCCTGTCACCGCGCTCCGGTCTCCCGCATTACGCTACATGGCAATAGGCGGCGCGGTATGCACGCTTTTGGCCTGGGCTTTTCTGGTGTTCAGCGAATGGGCCTCGATGTCCTTTGATGTCGTGGCCATAGTATTGTCCGCCATCGCCTGTCGCCTGCAGCCGGGCAATATGCGCAACCTCGCCATCACTTCGGTCATCGCCGCCGGGACTTTGGCCTTGGTGTTTGTCACCTTGTTTATCGGGCTTCATATACTCGAAAACCTCTGACGGGCCGCGTACCGGCTATGAACCGTTATATCTCCGAAAACACAGATAATATATCATACAATAACCTAATGTAAAATCACGATTATGCGCAAAATTTTCGTTATAGCCGCTCTTGCGGCACTTATGTGCACCGCTATCGAAGCAAAGGCACAGACCGCAGCCGAAGTGGATGCCACCGTGGCTAAAGTAATGTCCGCCAAAGCACCCTGCAACCAAGGGCCCGAAGCATTCAAAACTTTTATCGGCAAGTTTTCCACGGATTCGGCATTTATGGAGTCGCGTGTACGTCTGACCGACGACCAGCGCGAGAAATATGCCTCGCTGCTTGTGCCCGACAACTTCAAGGCCAAACGACCCTTTGCCAAAGACGATGACGAATACTATCAGGCGTGGGGCGAAATCCAATACACGCAGGTATACCTTGACTGCGGATGGGTGGACTCGTACGTGACACACACTTTCGAGTTTAAGCGCATCGGCGGCAAGTGGTACCTTGACAAGGTCGTTCCCGGCGAATAAGGGATGCCGGCAAACCGAGATTTCAAGGCCGGTATGGTCAGCGACGCCGCGACAGCCATCGCTGACGGATTTGTAGGCCGTCCGCTGATAGGGCTGACTCCGGCGCAGTTGTCCGAAGTGGCCGTATCCGTCGGGCTGCCGCGTTTTGCCGGGAAGCAAATGGCGCGGTGGCTCTATGTAGGGCGTGCCACGTCCATAGACGAGATGACCGACTTGTCCAAGCAGGGTCGTGCCCGCTTGGCTCAAGCCGGGTATATTGTCGGACGCGAAGATCCTTTGGTCGCAACGGAATCACGCGACGGTACGGTCAAGTACCTCTTTCGCGGCTGTGGCGGACGCGATGTCGAGTCGGTGTATATCCCCGAGAAAGACGGACGCGCCACCCTGTGCGTGTCCTCGCAGGCCGGATGCAAGATGCATTGCGCCTTTTGTATGACCGGACGCCAAGGCTTTCACGGTAATTTGACCACAGCGCAGATTATCAACCAAATACTGTCCATACCACAAAGCCGCGACCTTACGAATGTCGTATTTATGGGTATGGGCGAGCCGACCGACAACCTCGAAGCGGTGCTCGCGGCCATCGAGATACTCACAGCCCCGTGGGGCTTGGCTTGGAGTCCCAAGCGCATCACCGTCTCCACCGTAGGCAATATCCCCGGATTGCGGCGACTGCTTGACGAGACCTCGGTGCATATAGCCATCAGCGTCCACTCGGCCGATGACGAGCAGCGTCAAGCGCTGATGCCGGTACAAAAAGCCTTCCCGATACGCGATGTCATGGCAATGTTGCGCGGCTATGACTTTGCTCACCAACGCCGCCTGTCGGTGGAGTATATCCTCTGGGACGGCGTCAACGATACGCCGCAAAGTATGCGCGCATTGGCTCGACTGTTGCGCGGTACCGATGCACGGGTCAACATCATCCCCTATCATCCGATAGGCGGGGACAGCTTGCGTCCGTCACCGCGACGTGTTCAGGAAAACTTCCGCGACGGGCTCAACGATTTGGGCATCACCGCCACAATACGCGCCTCGCGCGGACAGGACATTATGGCTGCCTGCGGTATGCTTGCCGGAGCGGCCGAGAAACAGCAACCACCACACCAAGATGAAGAATAAGATCAGAGTCGCCATCACTCAGGGCGATACCAACGGTATAGGCCTCGAGGTGATACTCAAGGCTATGGAAGACAACCGGATACTCGAATTGTGTACCCCGGTTATTTTTGCCAACGCAAAGGCCGTATCTTTCTACCGCAAGGGACTGCAACTGTCTCAAATACAGCTTGCGCACACCAATGACGTCAAGCAGTTGCGCGACGGGGCTGTCAATGTGGTAAATGTCGGCGCGGACAATCTCGCCGTCACCCCCGGCGAAAGTACCGCCGAAGCCGGACGCGCCGCCTTCGATGCGCTCGAAGCCGCCACTGCCGCCTTGGCTGCCGGAGATGTGGACGTACTGGTTACGGCGCCCATCAATAAGCACAATATCCAAGGCGAGGACTTTCGGTTTGCCGGACATACGGAGTACTTGGAACACAAATTTGCTCCGGCCGAGACCCCTGTGGACGCGGTAATCGTGGCTCAGACCGAAAGCGTCACCGCCGACAACGGCACGGAAATCGTTGCCGAGACTGTGACTGCCGAAACCGTAGTTGCCGAGCCCGCAACCACCGAAGCCGGAGAGACGGCAGCGGCGTCGACCGCACCCGAGGCCGCCGACGGCAAATCGAAGCGTCGCTGTCGCAGTCGCGAGCGCCTGCCCGAACGTCTGCCCGTGCCCGTCAAGGCGTTGATGATACTTTTCAACGACCGTATGCGCGTGGCCTTGGCCACGACACATTTGCCCTTGGCCGATGTAGCTGCGGCCATCACCACCGACAACGTGCTTGAGAAAATAGTGCTGCTGGATGCATCGTTGCGTCGCGACTTCGCGATATACAATCCCCGTATAGCAGTACTTGCACTCAATCCCCATGCCGGTGACGACGGACTGCTCGGCGCCGAGGAACGCGATATAATAACTCCGGCCATAACCAAGGCGCGCGAAAGTCGCATCATGGCTTTCGGCCCGTATGCGGCCGACGGTTTCTTCGGCACGGCTGCATATACACACTTCGATGCCGTACTGGCCATGTACCATGACCAAGGATTGGCACCGTTCAAGGCTCTGTCTATGGACGACGGTGTCAATTTTACCGCCGGACTGCCGTATGTGCGCACTTCGCCCGACCACGGCACCGCCTACGACATCGCCGGCAAGGGCGAAGCCGACCCGCAGAGCATGCTGCATGCGATATATGCCGCTATAGACATTTTCCGCGCACGTGCCAACGACGCCGAGGCCCACCGCAACCCTCTGCGCCGCCAGTATTACGATAAAGGGTCGGACAATGTAGTGCTTGACCTGACCAAAGACGAATAATCATCCATCCCGGCATCCGTGCGGCATAAGACCGACAGCCGTTAATGCCGGGATTAGCATTTTTGCTTATCAATGAATTACGCAATTATAGCCGCCGGCGAAGGCAGCCGACTTGTACAGGAAGGTGTCCCCGTGCCCAAACCGCTGGTGGACATAGACGGCCGTCCCATGATTCGCCGCCTCATAGATATTTTTATGGCCAACGATGCTCGCCGCATCAGTGTCATCGTCAACGAGCACATGACCGACGTGCACCGGTATGTCGAAGCCTTGCAATCGCAATTGCCTGTGCCATTGACGTTAGTAGTCAAGACCACGCCAAGCTCGATGCATAGCTTCTACGAAGTGTCGCGCACCTTCGGCGCCGCCGGCGCGGACGCCGGCGACGGCCGATTTGTACTCACCACGGTGGATACCATCTTCCGCGAGGAGGATTTTGCCCGCTACGTACAGGCCTTTGCCGAGGCTCCGGACGACATCGACGGCTGCATGGCTGTCACCACCTATATCGACGACGAAAAGCCGTTGTATGTAGACACTGCCGCCGACGGTATCATCACCGCCTTCCGCGATGCGCCTTGGGACGGCGTGCGGTATGTCTCGGGGGGCATCTACGGGTTGCGCCCCGCGGCTGTGGACATCCTGCGTCGTTGCATCGACGAGGGCGTCAGCCGTATGCGCAACTACCAGCGAGCACTTGTGGCCGCCGGTCAGCGCCTCCGCGCTTTCGATATGGGCAAGATTCTGGACGTGGATCATGTCGGAGACATCGAGAAGGCTCGCAAGTTTCTGCAGTAAATCGACCGTCCATTTCTAACAAGACAACCATACTATGGCCAAAAAAATAGCCGAGACGCCGTTGATGAAGCAGTACATCGAGATGAAACGCAAGCATCCCGATGCGATACTGCTGTTCCGCGTGGGCGACTTCTACGAGACATTCAGCGATGACGCCTTGGCCGCTTCCGAGATTTTGGGTATCACCCTGACGCGCCGTGCCAACGGAGCGGCGGCATACGTCGAACTGGCAGGCTTCCCGCACCATGCCTTGGACACCTATCTGCCCAAGTTGGTGAGGGCCGGCAAACGCGTGGCCATTTGCGAGCAGCTCGAGGACCCCAAGACAACCAAGACACTGGTCAAGCGCGGCATCACCGAATTGGTGACGCCCGGCGTGTCGCTGAGCGATAACGTCCTGGACGGCAAACTCAACAACTTCCTGGCATCCATACATCACGGTCGAGACAAGACCTTGGGCATAGCCTTTTTGGATATCAGTACCGGCGAGTTCCTTGCCGCCGAGGGCAATGCCGACTATGTAGACAAGCTCATGGCTCAGTTTGCGCCCAAGGAAGTCCTGGTCGAGCGCGGACTCAAGCGTCGTCTCGACGACGAACTGTCGGGGCATTATCTGACGTTTGAGTTGGACGATTGGGTATTTACGCGAGATGCGGCCATGGAACGTCTGCTTAAACAATTCGAGACCTCATCGCTCAAGGGCTTCGGCCTCGAGCGTATGAACGCCGGAATCATAGCCGCCGGAGCCATACTACACTACCTCGATGTCACCAATCACACGCACATAGGGCACATCAATACCATAGCGCGCATAGAGGAAGACCGATATGTGCGCCTCGACCGCTTCACGGTGCGCAATCTCGAATTGGTGACGCCGTTGAGCGAGGAAGGTATGAGCCTGCTGGAAGTACTTGATAGGACGCGTACACCGATGGGCGCACGCCTGCTGCACCAATGGATACTGATGCCGTTGCGCGACCCGCGCGAAATCAACAACCGCCTGGATGTCGTGGAATACTTCTTCCGTGACCGCGAGGCCGCCGAGGCCGCCGGGAGCTTTTTGGACCGTATAGGCGATCTGGGCCGATTGGTAGCCAAGATTGCCACGCTGCGCATCACGCCACGCGAGGTTGTGCAGGTACGTGCCGCACTCGAAGCCCTCGAGCCTGTCAAGGCCCTATGCCTCGGTGCCGACCAGCCGCAACTACGTGCCATAGGCGAGCAAATAAATCCGTGTGCGGACATCGCCGCACGCATCAAACGCGAAATTTGGGACAATTGTCCGAACAAGCCCGGCAGCGGCGACGTCATACGCGAAGGCGTCAACGCCACCTTGGACGAATTGCGCCATATAGCCACCGGAGGCAAACAATACCTGGCACAGATACGCGACCGCGAAGTCGAGGCCACGGGTATCTCTTCTCTAAAAATCGGATTTAATAACGTCTTCGGCTACTACTTTGAGGTCACCAATACCCATCGCGACAAGGTGCCTCAGCAGTGGATACGCAAGCAGACTTTGGTAAATGCCGAGCGCTATATCAGCCCCGAACTCAAAGAATACGAGGAAAAAATCTTGGGAGCGCAAGACCGTATAGCCTCCCTGGAGACCTCGTTGTACAACGATCTTGTGGCTGCGCTGTCATCGTATATACCTGCGATGCAGGCCGATGCGATGCTGGTGGCGCGTCTGGACTGTCTGCTGTCGTTCAATGCGGCGGCCACGGCCTACCGCTATGCGCGTCCGGTGGTGGACGACAGCCTCGAGCTTGACCTTGTGCAGGCTCGACATCCCGTTATCGAAAGGCGTCTGCCTGTGGGTGTGCCGTATATCGCCAACAGCGTACACCTGAACAACGATGATGCACAAATACTGATGATTACCGGCCCCAATATGTCGGGTAAATCGGCATTGTTGCGTCAGACGGCTCTCAACGTTCTGATGGCCCAGATAGGTTGTTTCGTGGCGGCTGACAGCGCACATATAGGCGTGGTGGACAAGATTTTCACGCGCGTAGGCGCCAGTGACAATATCTCGTTGGGCGAGTCCACCTTTATGGTCGAGATGAACGAAGCCGCATCTATCATCAATAACCTGAGTCAGCGTTCGCTGATACTTTTCGACGAATTGGGACGCGGAACGTCCACTTACGACGGCATCTCGATAGCCCGTGCCATAGTCGAGTATATACACGACACGCCCGACAACTTGAGACCTAAGACGCTCTTTGCCACGCACTACCACGAACTCAACGAGCTCGAACAGTCCTATCCGCGCATACACAATTTCCATGTGTCCGTCAAGGAAATTGACGGCAAGGTGGTGTTCCTGCGGCGGTTGGAACGCGGCGGCAGCGAACATTCCTTCGGTATACACGTGGCCAAATTGGCCGGTATGCCGGCGGTGATAGTCAACCGTGCCAATGCCATATTGCACCGTCTCGAGGCCAACCGCGATGCCGTCGGCGCCGTGGATATGACGGGTGCCGAAGCTCCCAAGCCGCTGAAAGAGGGCGGAATGCAGTTGAGCTTCTTCCAATTGGACGACCCGGTGCTAAGCCAGATACGAGACGAAATCATCGGCCTTGACATCAATAACCTGTCGCCCCTGGAGGCGCTCAATAAACTCAATGACATCCGCTCCATCATCACCGGCAAATCCTGAATCGCGTCGTCTGCCCGAGGCCTTTGTGCAGATGCTGCTTTCACGGCCGCATGGGCGTGTCCTTGTCGAGGCATTGACAACAAGCGAGCCGGAAGTGTCCGTGCGCATAGCCGCACATCGCGGCCTCGGAATGCCGCGATGCGCCGATACCGCGCCGTGGAACGCGCGTCTGGCATATTTGTCCGGTCGTCCGCGCTTTACCTTTGACCCGGCGCTGCATCAGGGATTGTATTATGTACAAGATGCCTCGAGTGCGGCTCTGCCAACGGTGCTGCGCCATGCCTTGACGCAGGCCGGTATCGATCCGGACGGCGAATTGCGCGTGCTCGATGCATGTGCCGCGCCCGGAGGGAAGACTACAGCCGTGGCGGACGCCCTTGGCGGCGAAGGTACGGTAGTGGTGGCCAACGAATACGACCGCACGCGCGCCGGAGTGCTGGTGGAAAACTTGCAGCGCTGGGGCGACCCGCGCGTCATTGCAACGTGCGCTGATGCTGCGTCTTTCGGAGCGCTTCGGGGCGCCTTCGATGTCATTTGTGCCGATGTGCCATGCTCCGGCGAAGGTATGATGCGTAAGGACCCGGAAGCTGTAGCCCAATGGTCGCCGTCGTTGGTGCGCGATTGTGTTGCGCTGCAACGACGAATATTGCTCGGTCTGTGGGACGCCTTACGCCCGGGCGGAGTGCTGGTGTATAGTACTTGCACATTCAATACGGACGAGGACGAAGATAATATTCGCTATATCATTGAAGAATTGGGTGCTACGCCGCTGTCTACCGGGTTGGAGAATATGCCCGGGGTGTCTCCCGGATATTTTGACGGAGGGCAAAAGTCGTTCCCGTGCGCACATTTCTATCCGGGCATTGCGCGTGGCGAGGGGCTGTTTATAGCGGCCTTGCGTAAGGATGGCGATGGCGCTCCGGCGGCACAGGGGAGCAACACGCGTCGTTCCAAGGCATCCGGGCGCAAACCCTCGGGAAAGACACAGCCCGTTCCGGAGGCCGTGCGCCGCATGGTGCGCGGCGATATGGAGTGGAACACCGATGTCGCCGGGACAATTACGGCGACTCCGCCGGCGGTGGCAGCTATGGTCGTACGACTTGCCGATGCCGGACTGCGCGTCATCCTTGGCGGCGTGGAAGTCGGCACGATTAAGGGACGCGACGTTATCCCGGCACACGCTTTGGCCATGAGTCAAGTTGTTGATACTGACGCTTTTGTTAAAGTCTCGGTAGATTGGCGAGATGCAGTATCATATTTGCAGCGCAATGCCCCGATATTGCCGGAGGATACGCCGCGCGGCATTGTATTGCTTACATATCAAGATCGTCCTCTGGGTTTTGCCAAAAACCTCGGCAACCGCGCCAATACCCTTCTTCCGGCCAATCGCCGCATTATCTCGCCACACGTCCCCGATGCCCCCGAGCAAGTCCTTGCCGCTGTCGGGGTGAAGCCTGACGGCGATGAGTGATAGCGACTGCTATTCGTTATTTTGTCGAATAACAATAGAAAATTTTGCGGCAGCTATTCGGCTCCAATATTGTCCTAAATAAAATCAAAAAAAAGAAAAAGGAAGTAGTCACTAAGGCA
>ENA-OUQC01000516-OUQC01000516.1-human-gut-metagenome-genome-assembly--contig:-NODE-516-length-26930-cov-4.897265_pt1 | contig 26930 bp, 11 predicted proteins | sample MGYA00237942_ERZ548815 | MGnify/ENA primary metagenome ERZ548815 (study PRJEB26490, sample SAMN05194722) | human gut metagenome | biome: terrestrial biome; feature: human-associated habitat; material... | reverse complement strand
CCACCGCCGGCACCCAAAAGCTGTATCTGGGCCGGGATGACGCGGACCTGATCCGCGGCAAGCGCATCGTGCTGATGGACGACGTGATCTCCACCGGCGGCAGCCTGCGGGCTATGGAGGATCTGGTGGCCCTGGCCGGAGGCACCGTGGTGGCCCGCATCGCCGTTCTGGCCGCCAAGGAAAACACCCGTCTGCCCGTCTTCGCCACCATGACCTATGAGGCCGATGGCCGCACCTTTCTGGGCTGCAGCGTCCGCGCCATGGGCATCGTTCTGGAGGGAGCCGGCGCCGATGCCATCGGTCTCAACTGCTCTCTCGGGCCGGATCGGATGCTGCCGGTGGTGCAGGCTCTTTCTGAAAGCACTTCTCTGCCGCTGATTCTGAAGCTCAATGCGGGCCTGCCTGATCCTCAAACCGGGGAATACAGTCTCTCCCCCGCAGAATATGCCCGTCTGCTGGCCCCCTATCCGGCGCTGGGCGTGGCCTTTCTGGGGGGCTGCTGCGGCACCACGCCGGAGCATATCCGGGCAGTATCCCGGAATTACCGGGGTCTGGGCGTGTGCAAGACCCGCTTTACCCCCAGCGCAAGGCTCTGCACCGGGCGCACCGTCCTGCCGCTGGACCGGCCCCGCATGGTGGGCGAACGATTGAATCCCACCGGCAAAAAGCGCTTTCAGCAGGCCCTGCGGGAGCAGGACATGGATTATATTCTCACCCAGGCCATCGCCCAGGCCGACGCCGGCGCGGAGATCCTGGATGTGAATGTGGGCCTGCCCCAGGTGGACGAGCCCGCCCTGATGGAACGGACGGTGGACGCCCTGCAGGGCGTCTGCGACCTGCCGCTGCAGCTGGATTCCTCCGACCCGGCGGCGCTGGAACGGGGCCTGCGGCACTTCTGCGGCAAGGCGCTGGTCAATTCTGTCAATGGCGATCCGAAGGTGCTGGAGCAGGTCCTGCCCATCGTGAAGAAATACGGCGCGGCGGTGATCGGTCTGTGTACTGATCGGGAGGGCGTCCCCGAGACGGCGCAGGCCCGGCTGGATATCGCCCGGCGCATTGTGGAGGCTGCCGGCCGGCACGGTATTCCAAGGGAGGATGTGATCATCGACTGTCTGGCGCTGACGGTCTCCGCCCAACAGGCGCAGGCCATGGAAACGCTGGACGCGCTGGAGCTGGTCAAGCAGGAGCTGGGCGTCCGGACGATATTGGGCGTCTCCAACATCTCCTTCGGTCTGCCCGCCCGGGAGCAGCTCAACAGCACCTTTCTTGCCATGGCGCTGGCCCGGGGGCTGGATCTTGCCATCCTCAACCCCAATTCCGCCGGCATGACCGCCGTCTTCCGCGCTGCGGCCGTATTGCAGGGCAAGGACGCCGGCGCAGCCCGCTATATCGAAGCCTACGGCGGACAGACCGCCGCCTCTGCGCCCGGCGCGCCTGCCGGATCTGCTTCGCTGGAGGAGCTGGTGCAGAAGGGCTTGCGCCGGGAAGCCAGGGACGCCGTCCGCGCCCTGCTGGAGCAGGGGGAAGCGCCCATGGACATCATCGAGCAGCGCCTGATCCCGGCGCTGGACCGGGTGGGGACGCTGTTTGAGCAGGGCCGCTTTTTCCTGCCCCAGCTGCTGAACGCGGCAGAAACGGCGCAGGCCGCCTTTTCCGTGCTGCAGGCCAGACTTGCGGCACAGGGCCAGTCCGGCCGGTCCGCCGGGCGGCTGATGGTGGCCACCGTTCAGGGCGACATTCATGACATCGGCAAAAACATCACCAAGTGCATCCTGGAGAATTACGGCTTCCAGGTCCTGGATCTGGGGCGGGATGTGCCCATCGAGACCGTCGCGGAGACGGCCGCCCGGGAAAAGATCCGCCTGGTGGGGCTCAGCGCCCTGATGACCACCACCCTGCCCAGCATGGAAAAGACCATCCGCGCCCTGCGCCGTGCTGCGCCGGACTGCCGGATCTTCGCCGCAGGCGCGGTGCTCACGCCGGACTACGCCCGGGAGATCGGCGCGGATTATTACGCCAAAGACGCCAAACAGGCGGTGGATATTGCAAAACTGGTATTGGAGCAGAAAAATGAACCGGATTCTGGAACAGATCAAGACCCGGCCCCTGCTGTTTGACGGGGCCTTCGGCACCTATTACGCGGCCCGCCGCTGCGACCGCTTCGGAAAATATGAGGAAGCCAACCTGACGGCCCCGGGGATGGTCCGGCAGATCGCCTTTGAATACATCACCGCCGGCTGCGACGCCATCAAGACCAACACCTTCGGGGCAAACCGGGTGAGCCTTGGCTGCGGCAGCGACCATCTGCGCCGCATCGTTCTGGAGGGCTGCCGGCTGGCAAAGGAAGCAGCGGAGGGACACCCCGTCACCGTCTTTGCCGACATCGGCCCCATCCCGCAGGAGGACGAGAGCGACCTCTCCGGCCAATACCGGGAGCTGGCGGACCTGTTTCTGGAGGGGGGCGTTACCAGCTTTCTCTTCGAGACCCTCAGCTCCGACGAATATCTCGCCCCAACGGCGGCCTACATCCGGCAGAAGGCGCCGGACGCCCTGATCATCGCCACCTTTGCCGTCGGGCCGGATGGCTTTACCGCCGGCGGCCACGCCGGCCGGGACCTGCTGCTGCGGCTTCAGGACGATCCCAACCTTGATATTCTGGGCTTCAACTGCGTCTCCGGCCCTTTCCATCTGCTGCGCTATCTGAAGACCCTTCCCCCCATCCGCAAGCCCCTCTGCATCAGTCCAAACGCCGGCTACCCCACCATTGAAGATGGCGAGACCCGCTTCGGCTCCGACCCCCGGTATTTTGCCCGGCAGATGCTGGAGATCGCGGCGGCGGGGGCCTCTGTTCTGGGCGGCTGCTGCGGCACGACGCCGGAGCATATCCACGAGGTGGCGCTGGCGCTGCGCCTGCAGGACCAGAAGCGCACCCGGGCCCCAAAGACCGTCTCCCTGCGGCAGCTGGAGGAGCCGCTGCCCGCGGCGGAGAGTCCCTTCTGGCAGAAGCTCCAGCAGGGCAAGCTGGTCTTTGCGGCGGAGCTGGATCCCCCGCCGGTGAGCGATATGCGCAAGTTTCTGCGCCACGCGGGCATTTTGAAGGAGGGCGGCGCAGATATTCTGACGCTGGCCGACTGCCCGGTGGCCCGGGTCCATGCCGACAGCTGCATGACAGGTGCCAAGCTCTGGCGGGAGCTTGGCATCGAGCCCATGCCCCATATGAACTGCCGGGATCGGAATCTGAACGCCGCCAAGGCGCTGCTGTTGGGGCTTTCCATTGAAGAGATCCGCAATGTTGTGGTGATCTCCGGCGACCCCATTCCCAATGCGGAGCGCAGCGAGGTCAAGGGTGTTTGGAGCTTTAATTCTGCCATTTTTGCCAACTATATCCGCCAGCTCTCCGAAAGCGGCGCAGCGGCCCCCTTCCATGTGTGGGCGGCGTTGAATGTCAACGCGCCAAATTTCGCCTTCGAGCTGGAAAAGACCCGGCGCAAGGCGGAGAGCGGCGTCTGCGGCTTTTTGACCCAGCCGGTGTTTTCGCCCCAGTCCATGGAAAACCTCCGGCAGGCCCGGCAGGCCCTTCCCGGCTGCTATCTGCTGGGCGGGATCATCCCCGTCGCCTCCTACAAAAGCGCCCTGTATATGAACAGCGAGGTGGCGGGCATCCAGATCCCGGCGGATGTGCTGGCCCTTTATGAAAACGCCTCAAAGGAGGAGGCCCTGCTGCTGGCGGCCGACCTTTCCTGCCAGACCGCCCGGGAGATCCGCGCCTTTGTCGACGGCTATTACCTGATCACGCCCCAGGGCCGCCCCTCCGTGGTCTGCAATATCATCCGCCGCCTGCGGGAATGGGAGGAAAGTCTCTGACCCGCCCTGTTTTCCCATCATTTTTGCATAGAAAAGGACCCCCGGCAGTCCGGGGGCCCTTTTTGTTTTGCGGGGGATTTTCCGTTATCTGGTGCAGGAGCACATTTCGCAGACAGGCGCATTTTCCGGCGAAAGCAGGAAATAGCGCAGCTGCGTCCAGCTTCCTTTGGGCAAGGTCACGGTCCCGCTCATGGAAGGAGCCGAAAGGACAAGGACGGAAACGCCGGTCATTTTGCCCTGGGCATCGTAGCCGGCAGCGATCACCCGGCTTCCGTCCGCAGCGCTTGCCAACAGTCGGAAGGCTCCGCTGCTTTCCACTGCTTCAAATCTGTTTTCCGCACAGACCTTTCCGTTTCTGCGCACGAAGCTATACTGCATACCAGCCGTCAGCGCCGTGTTTTCCTCTATGACAGCGCATTCCTTGATCTCCTGATAAACAGGCTCTTTGCGAGGTTTCTGATAGCCGTTGGCTTCCCGGGAACTGAGCTTGGTGGCTGCCTCTGCCGCCAGCGCAACAACCGCCCGGCTGCCCTCCGTTTCGTCCAGCGTCAGCTTGCCGGCAAAACCGCCGTTCACCGTCCAGACTGCGCCGTTTTTCAGCAGGATCTTTGCCGCCGGCCGCTCCGGATACTGGGTATTGCCCGTATTCTCCGGGTCATGGAACTGCTGATAGGCGATGAGGATCGCACCCGCTTTCACCGTCAGTGCGGCGTCGCCGTTCACGGTCAGCGTGCTCCCCGTCAGGAGCTTAAGATCATTGTTGATGCTGTAAGCGCCCTTTTCCAGCACCAGATCGATATCGCCATCCACCGGGAAATAATAATCCCCGGTAGACACCTGTACGCCGCTGATCTGCATCTCGCTGCTGGAAAATGCTGCGCCGCCGGAAAGCGTATAACACACCCGCGCGGTTTTCGCATCATAGGTCCGGTCTGCATAGGCGCCCTCCGCCAGACGGATCAGGCCGTTGCTCTCCCCGATCTGCATGAAGCGGGTGTAGCTGAACATGCCGCCGGCATACATCTTGACCGTGCCCTCCAGAACAGCGCCTGCATAAATGCGGATCGGCGCCGTGATGTTATGCATGTCATACTCGTTCATGGGGTAGATCTTGTTCTCATACATTACTGCAGCATGGCTGCCGCCGCGCCAGCTGCGGACGACATAGAGATCGCGCACCGTGCCGCCGGCGTTGGCCGTTATGCGGCCATTCCCCTTGGTGTAGCCGCAGGAATCAAAGATGCCGCCCTGCTTCACGGTGATCGTTCCGTTGAGCTGCAGCTCGCCGTAACCGCCGTTGATATCCTGATCCAAATGACCTGCCTGGGGGCGGCCGGTAACTGCGTTCACCAGCAGCGTGCCGCGGACCGTCAGCGCTGCGCCCTCGGCTACGGTCAGGGTGCAATAGCGCGTGCCGTTGGCGCCGAGCGCCGGCTCGACAGCCGTACCGTTGGGATTGTAGTATTCGCTGCCTGCCCGCTGGCTGTAGCCGGTATCGTCTGCCATACAGGGCACCAGCAGCAGAACGCCGACGGGCACCTGCGTGCTTTCTGTGATGACCGCGCCGTCCTGAACGGTGACTGTCTCGCCGGTCTTCGCCGCTTCCAGGGCCAGTGCCACCGTGCGATAGGTGGTCTCACCGATCACCGCGTCATACTTCTTGCGGAACTGCGCGGTGTAGCGCGCATGCTCTGTCACAGGGGCAGGCGTCTTGTCCCATCCCGTAAAGGTGTAGGAGCCGCTGTTATCCGCGGCTTTTTCTGCCGCTGGAGCCGTTGGCGTTACTCCGAAGCGGTATGTTGCACTTGTTTCGCGGCCATCAACGACCCAGGTGATCTGATAGGTATTGCGGTCGTAGTAGACCTTCAGCACCAGCCCGCCGTCGCCGGCAACCATTCCGGAAGTAGTGCTCTTTTCGTTGTTGACAGTAAAACCGGTGTAGTTGACAATCTCCGCCTCAACGGTGCTGTCTGTCTGTCCGGACAGGCTCTTTTCCTCCACCTTGGTGTAATCATTATCCGCCAGGTTTTGCTGGTAATACTCCACCGTATAGGGAGTATTGCCCTTGGCATTCCAGTGGGCCGTCAGCGTCTGATTTGCCGTAATTTCCACCATGGTCTCGGCGGTCACCGGTGTCTCGCCGGCATACCAGCCGGCAAAGGTGTAGCCCGCCTTCTCCGGCGTGGGCAGCGTCCCATAGGTCTGCCCAAAGGTGACTGTAATGTCAGCGCACGCGCTGCCGCCATCCGTCTCGAAAGTGATGGTGTACTGATTCGCCGTCCACTTCGCCTTAACGGTCACATTTCTCGCAGGCATGGTTTCGGGAATTGCCGGATTCCAGCCGTTGAAGGTATAACCCGTCTTGGTGGGAGCGGCGGGCGCAGTGATCTTTGTTCCGTAGTCCTGCGTGATGGGATCGATCGCACTGCCGCCATCCGTGTCAAAGGTGATGGTATAAGCGCCGGGCTTCCAATGGGCATACAGCGTCTGGCCGGCAGTGATCGTCACGGTATCATTGCCCGTTACCTTCGTTCCGTCATTCTGCGCGGTAAACCAGCCGTCGAAGCCGTAACCTTCTCTGGTGGGAACGGGCAAATCGCCGTAAGTGCTGGCATAGGTCACCGACTTGCTTGCTGTCGTACAGCTGCCGCCGTTGGCGTCGAAGGTGATGGTATAGGTGTTCGCCGTCCACTGGGCAGTGAAGGTCAGCGCAGTCTTGCCCATGGCCGCGGGGATCTGCGGCACCCAGCCCGCAAAGGTGTAGCCCATGCGGGAGACGGGAGGAGCCTCGATCGGCTGGCCATAGGTGCCGGTGGTGGTAGTGCTCTGGCCGCCGTTGGTGTTCCAGGTCAATGTATGCGTGTTGTTGAAGAAGAACAGCTGATAGGTGACGCTGTATTGGATATCCCCATCTGTGGTATCGGTCAGCACCACCGGCATTTGCTTGCCGTCCAGCGCAGAGATGGCTGCGCTGGAGCTGGTGACGCCCGCCTCATACGCAACAGCAACCATGATCGCCATTTGATTCATGCCGGTCGCTTCCTGACTGCCGACCTTGACCGTCATCGTCTTATGATCGCCAAACAAAGTCGTCAGGAACGACACATTGACCAGATTGCGCGCAGGATAATCCTCATCGATAAGCCGGACCTCGACCTGATCGCCGGTGATCGCAACCTTTGCAATGCTTTCCCCGTCCTGAATGAGCAGTTCGTTTGCCGCGCCGACCTTGCCGGCGATCTCAGCCTTCAGCTTTGTCACCGCATCCGTCCGGATCGCAGCAATGAGCGCAGTCAGCTTCTCGCTGCCCGCATTTTTCTGCGCAGCGCTGAGCTTCGAATAATAACCGCGGGCAATCTCCAGATGTTTGCCCTCAAAATCCGCAAAGGCATTGATCAGGTCCAGATAGCTGGTCCACCGGGCCTTGACGGTCACATTCTCCGCGGGCATGGTGGCGGGGATCGTCTGGTCCCAGCCGTCAAAACGATAGCCCGCCTTGATCGGATCCGCAGGCACGGTGATCGCCGTGCCGTAATCCTGCGCGATGGGCGCGATCACGCTGCCGCCGTCGGTGTCAAAGGTGATGGTGTATTGATTGACGGTCCAGTGGGCCTGATAGCTCCGATCGCCGGTGCTGCCTTTGGCAATGACAGCGGTCATGTTGTTCTCGCCATTCAGCTCAGTGCCGCTCCAGCCATTGAAGGTGTAGCCGGTCTTGGACGGATCACCCAGCGTAATGGTGTCAGTCTCCACAGTGTAGGAAGCCGGATTGCCCGCAGCGTTGGTGCCGCCATTCAGCTCGTAGGAAATCGTATAAGTAATGATCGCAGTGGTGGCATAAACCGAGAGATTCTTTGCGGGCATAGCCGCAGGAAGCGCACTGCCATCGCTCTGCTTCCACGCCGACACGGTATAACCGGACTTTTGGAAAACATAAGGCGTAATGCTCGCGCCGTAGGTGTAGCCTTGCTCCGTTACCTTGCTGTTGTCCACATAATAAGTAACGGTGTAGGCGTCCGCGCTCCAGCGGGCCGTCAGAGTCTTGTCCCCGGCAGTCTGATAGGTGGTTGTATCTTCCACCTTGGTTTCGCCGTCATACCAGCCCGTGAAGGTATAGCCCTCTCTGGTTGGCGTGGGCAAATCGCCGTAAGTGCTGGCATAGGTCACCGACTTGCTTGCTGGCGTACAGCTGCCGCCGTTGGCATCAAAACTCACCATATAGGTGTTTGCCGTCCATGTCGCCTTGACGGTCACATTCTCCGCGGGCATGGTGGCGGGGATCGTCTGGTCCCAGCCGTCAAAACGATAGCCCGCCTTGGTCGGATCCTCGGGCGCGGTGATCGCCGTGCCATAATCCTGCGTGATGGGCGCGATCACGCTGCCGCCGTCGGTGTCGAAGGTGATGGTGTATTGGCTGATGGTCCAGTGGGCCTTCAGCGTCAGGCTCTGCGCTGGCATGGTGGTGGCCTCAAACTTCTCCTCGCCGTTGTACCACCCCGCAAAGGTATAGCCGGGTCTGACGGGAGTGGGAAGGGTGATTGCATCTCCGGGCTGCGCAGTGATGGGCTCGATCGCACTGCCGCTGTCGGTGACGAAGGTGATGGTATACTTGTCTTTTGTCCAGGTATATACACCGTCGATCCACTCGCCGGTGTAGTCGGGGAAGGTGGAGGGCACGAAATTGAAGGACAAATCAACAGTAAGTGGATCACGATCCGTTTCATTTATCTTGCAATATCCATTGGCTTCTGTAGTCGCCACCGTGAGCGAAGCGTCCGTCCCCTTGCGGATATTACCCTTGTTTAGCCCGCTTTTCACGATGCCCGCAAACGCGCCGTTGACAGTCAGGGTGCTGTCATCGGACAATACAAGATAGGCGGCCGGACGAGCCGGATACTTTGTGGTGCTTGTGTTTTCCTTATCCTCGAATTTGTCATAGAATACCACCTTCTTACCCTCGCTGACAGTAAGGTTAGCCTTTTCGGTGGTCATGGTGATACCCGTCAGAAACTTGAAACTCTCCGTAAAGGTATAGTCACCGTTTTTCAATACAAAATCATAAGTACCATTGATGGGGTAGATGTAATCTTTTGTAGAAAGCTTGACCATCTGGAGGATCTGAAGCGTGGAGCTGGAAAAATCCGCGCCGCCGTTGATGGTGTAATGCTCTCTGCCATTGGCGTCGACCTTTTTGATCAGAGTGGCATTGTCCTTCAGGCGGATCAGGCCGTTGCTGTTATCCACCTGCGGGAAGCGGGTGCTGGTATACATATTACTGGCATACATCCGCACAAAGCCGCTGTAGGTGCCGCCGCTGTGAACGGTAATGGTGGAGTAGATATTGTCCGCCTTGTACTCATTCATAGGATAAACCTTGGTGAACATCGCGTAGGCTTGCGAACCGCCCCGCCAGTGGATGACCACATACAGGTCGGTCAAGGTACCGCCGCTCCGGACGATCACATTGCCATTCTCGCCCTCGATCAGGCCGAAGGCGTCCACCGCGCCGCCGCTCCGGATGTCGATGGTGCCGTTGTTTACCACGCGGCCATAGCCGCCGTTGATGTCATAATCATAGTGACCGGCGGCCTGACGGCCGATCACCGCATTGACCACCAGCGTACCATTGACCGTCAGCGTCTTGCCGCTTTCAATGGTGAGGGTGCGGTACAATGTACCTTCCCTGCCCCATTTCTTGCCTACGCCGCTGCCGCAGGGCGGCTCGCCCACCGCTGCTTCTCCGCGGACAGAGTCATTCCCCCTGTCATCCTCCGTGCAGGGTACCACCAGCGTCACGCCCGCGGGGATGGTCAAATCGGTAGAAAGGGTCGTGTCCCTGGTCAAAAGCACCGTGTCGCCGGAGCGTGCCGCCTGCACCACAGCCGCAAGCTCACCCAGCTCACCCTTGTCCATGTTCCACGCCTCGTAATCACCGGCTGCCTTATCAAACTTGGCCACAAGAGCAAGCCCGCTCTTGGCCACGCAGGTATAGGTGGTCTCCAGCGACAGCAGCTTGCCGCTGCCGTCAAACCAGCCGTAGAACTGGCCGCCGTTTTTAGCCGTGGCGGTGTAGGTCTGCTTGGAGCCCTCGGGGACAAGCTGATTCAAGTTGTCGCCGCTGACGGTGCCGTATTCCTCCTTGTCCGCTGTGACGCTTACCGTCACGCTTTTACCGCTGGACAGGAAAATATCCCGGATCCACGCGGTGTCTTCGCCCTCGAAAGTTACGCCGCCATTCCACGGCGTGTCATTGCAAAACAGAAAATAGACGGTCTCTCCGACAGTCACGGGGATGGCAAGTGTCTTCCACTCCGCCATGATGCCGGAGAAGTTGCCCATTTCTTCGCTATTATCCCACGCGCCAGTAACATCTCCCCACGCGCCATCAAACTCTGGAGCAGTTCCTTTCGCGTAGAGAAGTCCATCACCCGTAAGCATTCCCCAACCCTCATCGAATCTGCCGCTCGCCGTTTCCGAAGAAACTTTGTAATCAAGAATCAGAGTACCATCTTTTGTTGCCGTGATAGAAAGCGGCGAGCTGGAGCCTGCAATCATCTGATTGCCGGAAGCGAGACTGCCATCCGCCAGCTTTGTCCAACCCAACGACCCCTCGGTTTTCACCGTCAGATTTTCATAGCCCGCAAACTCGGTTTCGGCCTCCATAATTCTTACTTCGTATTTGTTTTTGGCAGGATCCGCATCGGCCACAAAGGTATATTCGCTCTCATGGCTCAAACGGACAGTGTCGCCGCTGCGGTAGAAGCCCTGTATGCACTGATCTTCCGCATCGATTTCCGCTGTGATCTTTACTTCATGGGTTTGTGCCACCGTTATCTGCTTGCCGGAAATCAAACTCACCGGCTCCTTGCCGTTGTCAGAGTAAGTGGCGGTAACGCCATCCGGCAGGGTTACAGTAAAGCTCGTCTTCTCCAGTTTCACGATCCGCACATTGGTCAAATAACCGGAATCTGTCCCTTTATCCGCATAATCGTTGTAGGCAATAGAAATTGTTTCGCCATTTTCCTTCAGATTAATGGCCGCTGTTTGAAACGGCGATGTCTCAATATTGACTTTTTTGCTTGCGCCATAAAGCGTCTTATCAATCGTCAAATCACTATTTGCGACACCAAAGTTGTTCTCCGCACTTGTACTCGTCTCGACCGCATAGTCAAAAGCGAGCGCATAATCACCCCGTGCAATGGCCTTGTCGATCGTAACGGTTATTGCCAGCGCTGGACTGAACGGACTCTCCGTGTCCTTTGTTGCCTTCAAAAACCATTTCGTCTTTGCTTCGTTTTGCAGTAATGTATTCTGGTCACCTCCGTTATTCTCAACATCCACCGTTACACCTGCCGGACACTCTGTGACAATGTCCTTAAAGTCGCCTGTCACTGTGCCGCCCGTGGCTTCCTTCTGGATCTTAACACTCTTCAAAAAGGCAGCATCAAGGCCTTTGTGAACAAAGTTGCTGTTATATATCATGGGAAACGTGTTCTTACCAGCCGTCAGCGCAGTGCTCTCTTCCCGAAACACCAGTGTCTCTACCGTTTCACCCTCTGTATAGTTTCCTGTTGCATTCGGAAAAAGTTTGGTATAATCGCCGTTCACATATCCCTTGAATATGGCGTCGCCAGCGTTGGAGACGGCATACTCCATGCTCAGGCTGTAATTGCTGCCATTATCCGGCACCGTAATTTCCAGCGTCAACTGTGAACCGCCCCGATCATCCAGAGCCTCGCCAGATTTTGCATAGACCATGCCATTCGAAAGCGCCCTCATAGACCATGGGTATGTGGTATTGTTCGTAAAGCTCACCGTCACCTCATCCGGGCATTCGGTGATAAGCTCTTCAAACTGGATCGCTTCGAACCGCGCCGTGATGGTGCAGTCGTTTGTAAATCTAATATAGGTGTCCTTTTCATCATTGATACGATTCCCCTGATCATCGTACCAGCCCAAAAATCGATATCCTTCGTCAGGATATGCGACCAGATGGAAATCCGTTGAATTCTGATAATGGGTTTGCGGAAAGCCTTTTTCACTATCATTTACGATATACTTTCCATGCTCTGCTGCAGCAAAGGTTACCGACACCCTCGTAGCCTGCACGGTGAACTCTTCCGCCTGTGCGTCATGCACAAGCTCATCCACAAGCTCCTCCGCATACGCCGGCAGGGTCAGCAGCCCGGCGGGCAGAAGGCTCAGCGCCATCAGCAGGGCCAGAGTCCACGAAAGGAAGCGCTTGAAGTTCTGTTTCATTCGTTCTTTTCCCCCTTGATTTTTCTTTTCTGTCTCTCTCCGTCCCGTCGCGGGCGGCGGGCCCGAGAAAGGCAGAAACGAGATATGGGGCAGGGAGCCTCGTCCCTGCCCCATGTTGGGTCGATATTTGTTTTGATGCTTAGAACGCGATGTTCACCGTGATGGTCTTGCCATCAATCTGGCCCACCAGCTGGTCAAACATCTGGATCGCCGCTGCAATCAGCAGCTTCGCATCTGTGCCCTTGTTCACGGCAGCTCTCAGACTGCTCAGGAAGTTCTCAGGCATTTCGACGCCGGTGATGGTGATGGTAACATTGTCCTCCAGCGTGGCGATGCTGCTGCCCACGGCAAGCTGCGTGCCGGCCTTCAGGACGATCTCGATGTCCTTGGAGTCATTCGCGGTTTCCAGCTTCACATGATCCTGAACATTCTGGATCAGCGCAGCCATTTCGCTGAAGTTATTCAGCTTCAGATCGTCCGCGCCCTCTTCAAAGCAAAGCTTCTCTTTGCCGATCTGCAGCGTGGAGCCGTTCTTCACCAGAATGAAGCTGTCATCCTCATGGGTGTTGGCAGTAATATGGCTGGTCAGCTCTTTCCACGCGGCGCGGGCGGCTTCCGTATCGGTGGTGGCGGTGATCACGCCATTGTTCCCGGCAAAGTCGTAGGTGCAGGCCTTGCCGCCGATCGTGGCGTTAACGGTGGCGCTTTCAAATTTGTAGCAGTTCGGCAGCCAGGAGCTGAGGTCGACCTTGACATTTTGGATGCCGGTGTTGACGGTCACGGAATGGCTCCGCTCGCCGTCCACGCCCAAAGACTCCACATTCTTCATCTTGGCTTCCACAGTGACGCCGCTGGCGTCCACCTGCGAGCCCGCTGCAGGCAGCGTGAACACGGCGGTGTAATCCTCGCCGACGGTGACATCCACGGTGCTCTCAGAGGTAACGGTCAGATTAAACTTCCAGGCAATGGCTTCTTTCTTGATTTCGTTGCAAACGGCGCAGGTATAGACCTTCTCGCCGTCCTGTCCGTTGGCAGCGTAAGTCACCTCAGGCTCGCCCCAGCTATGCCCCGTGGCGGGGATCGCTTCCTTCTTGGTTGCGCCGCAGACGCAGGTGAAGGTCTTTTCGCCGGCCTCCGTGCAGGTGGCGGCAGTGGTGACTTTTTCCGTCCAGACATGCGCGTGCTTCTCGCGGACAGCGCCGCAGGCGCACTCTTCCCAATGATAATCCTGATCAAACTTGATGGCATAGCTATGCCGGTGCTCGGGACGGACGATGGTGCCGCCGGAGGGCTTGGTGGGCTCCGTGGGCTTGGTCTCCTGCTCGGGGACGATGTAGGTCTGGTCGGCGGAGACGGCAGTGCCGTTGACGGTCAGGCCGGTGGCCTTTTCCGCAACGATGATCTTCGTGCCGGCAGGCGCATTGACGATCTTCACATTCTCGGCCACCACGATGACCAGCGCGCCGTCAGAAGCGTCCACAAAGGCGCCGGCTTCCTTGGCATAATGGCCCACAAGGCGATCGACCATGGTGACGATCTCCGCACGGGTGATCTTGCTGAGCGGGTTCAGCAGGCCATTGGCGTCGCCCTTGACAACGCCGGCCTTGACCAGCGCGGCCACATAGGGACGGGCATAGTCGCTGGCCAGGCTCAGGTCAGAAAAAGCGGCCAGCACGCCTACATCCTCGGCTGCGATGCCCAGCGCACGGCACAGCATGACCATGGCCTGCTCCCGGGTGATGGGATCCTCCGGCATGGCCTTGCCCTCAGAGCCCTGCAGGATGCCGGCGGCGGCGCAGCGGTTGATGCCGTCGGCATACCAGGCGTCGGGGGCCACATCGGTAAACCCGGCAGAGGGCGCGGCGGGCAGGTTCAGCAGACGGCTCAGAATCACGGCCATCTGTCCGCGGGTCAGCGTGCCGTCGGGCGAAAACTTGCCTTCGCTGCCCTGGAGCACGCCGTAGTCGCTCCAGCGAAGGATCGCGCTCTGGGCCCAGTGTCCGGTCACATCGCTGTAAGTGGTTTCTTCTGCCCAGGCGGACACAGGCAGAAGGCTGAACACCATCACAAGTGTCAGCAAAGCAGCTAAAATTTTGCGTTTCATGGTTTTCCTCCTGCGTTTTTTATAAATTTCCGCGGCTCCCCGCGGTTGGAGACTGTTTTTTGGCCCATTCGGGCCGGGTTTTGGCGATAATGAACAGATCAGCCAGTGGGTACAAAGGTAGGCTTTTTTCCTCACAGCTATATCCACAAATCATTGGGGCTTTATCATACCATATCTCCCTGAAAACCGCAAGCCCAAAACGGACAAAAAAGCCTAATTTTTTCCTCACTGCTTTGTTTTTTCTGCCTTTATTTCTCCTGCGTCTGCCGGGCCCAGGAGAGGAAGGTCCTGTGGCTCACCTGCAGCAGCCGCCCTGCCGCCCGGGCAGAAAGCTCCCCCTGCGCCCATTGCCGCCGGACCTCCTCAAAATTTTCCGGGCGCGCCTTTTCCGGCCTTCCCAGCTTGACGCCCCGCAGCTTCGCCGCGGCGATGCCCTCCGCCTGCCGCTGGCGGATCAGCTCCCGCTCCGTCTGGGCCACATAGCTGAGCAGCTGCAGGACGATATCCGCGATCAGCGTCCCGGCAAGGTCCCGGCTTTTGCGCGTGTCCAGCAGCGGCATATCCAGCACAACGATCTCCGCCCCCTTTTCTCGGGTGATGCTGCGCCACTGCTCCAGGATCTCCCCATAATTCCGCCCAAGCCGGTCGATGCTCTTGATGACCAGCGTGTCGCCCTGCTTCAGTCTCCGCAGCAGCCGGCAGTAGCCCGGCCGGTCAAAATCCTTTCCGGACTGTCTGTCCACAACGATCTGCCGCTCTGTCAGGCCAAACTCCCGCAGCGCCAGCAGCTGCCGCTCCACATTCTGCTCCCTTGTGGAGACCCTCGCATAGCCGTATTCCATCATTCCGCCCTCCCCAGTGTTGGATGCCTTCGCCTTGCGGCTCCGGTACTGCCATTGTAATCCCGGCGGCTCTCCGGAAGAAAGCCCCTTTCCCGGGCGGCGGGGCGCTTTCCGCTTCCCGGAGCGGGCGCAGCAAAAAACTCCCCCGGCCGCATTGGAGCGGTCGGGGGAGCGTGCTGCAGATGCTATTGCTTTTTGCTTATTTGCCGGCGTACAGTCTCCAAAGGAAGGTCACGATCTGCGCTCTGGTGCAGTCCTGATCAGAGCCGAACAGATCGCCGCCGATGCCGTTGGTGATGCCGTTGTCCGCGGCCCACTTGACCGCTTCCGCATAGTACGCGTTGTCGGCCACATCCCGGAATCCGGCGCTGCCGGAAGCGGAACCCTTGACTGCCCGGGCAAGGAAGGTGACGGCCTGGGCTCTCGTGCAGGTCGCATCGGGAGAGAATTTCCCGTCGCCGGTGCCGGTGGTAACGCCGTTTTCCACCGCCCATGCCACCGCCTTGGCATAGTAGCTGTCCGCCGGAATATCGGCAAAGCTGCTCTGCGCCGCAGGCTCGGGAGAGCCCGCCGCACGCCACAGGAAGGTGACGATCTGGGCCCGGCTGCAGGGCTGCTCCGGCCCGAACAGGTTGTTGCCGATCCCGCCGGTGATGCCGTTTTTCGCCGCCCATTTGACCGCTTCATAGTAGTAAGCGTCGATGGACACATCGTCAAAGGGGCTGACCTGGATCTCTTCGGCAAAGACGGCCTTGACCTCCACCTTGCCCGCAGGCATGGTAAAGGTATACTTTCCGTCGCCCTTGTCGGTGAGCGGAAGCGCGCTGCCGTCCTTATCGGTGACGGTTAGATCCTCCAGCCGGAAGCCGTCGTCCGGCTGGACCGTGACGGTCACGGTATCGCCCTTGGAAGCGTTCTTCGGGCTGACGGTCACAGTGCCGTTCTCCGTCTGATCCGAAATGCGCACGGGATAGGTGGGCTTGGCGCTGCCGCCGGAGGAGCCGCTGCGCGTCCAGTTTGCCGTGACGGTGACATCGTTATCCGGCATGGTAAAGGTGGTCTCAGCAGCGCTGGCATCGTCGAAGGTCACGCCGCTGTCGGAGGTCCAGCCGCTGAAGGTGTAGCCGCTGCGCGTACCGGCGCTGATCGTGACGGTACTGTCTGCCGCGTAGGTGCCTTCCCCAGAGCTTTTCGCGTAGCTGCCCTTTACGGCCACGGAATGCCTGACCTGCTTCGTGATCAACGCAAGCTGCGGCGCAGACTGATTGCCCACGCTGTCCTGCGCGTAAAGAGAAATGACGCTGCTGTTCTGCCTCTCATCCAGCTTGCCGGGAACGGCAAAGCTGCCGTCGCCCGCAGCGCGGACAAATTCTGTAGCGTTGTAGAACACCTGGCTGCCTGCGTCCGCCGTGCCGGTGACGGTATATTCCCCGGTGGCCTTATCGGCAAAGAAGATCGGGTCGGAAAGCGTGAGCACGGGCGCGGTCTCGTCCCGGCTCACCAGCAGGAATACGCTGGTCACATCATTTCCATTTTTGCCATCGATCTTAAGCATCAGCGTGCCGGAGAAATCGGGAATCGGATATTCTTCATTCGCCCCTAACTCAATTTCGTTGTCGGTGTCCCGATCCATCCGCGTGACCCGATAGGTAACATTCTCCGTGTTGCAGCTGATCTGCAGCATCGGCATTTGTTTGACGCCCACGCAGACATGGAAGACACCGTTTGCATCCTTGGCGCAGGGTTCGCTGTTCACAGCAAGGGAGATCTCCAGCGGCGTGTATTCCGGCAGGTATTCGCCGCGGGATTCGGCTTCCGCGCTGTAATACTTGCCGCCCTCCATGGTGCGATAGGCGCTCACGCCAACCTTGTAGGTTTCGTTCGCAGAAAGGTTTGGAGATTCCTCTGTTCCCTCTCCGCCCACGGTCAGCGCCATATTGATGCCGGTAGTTTCTTCATCCAGGTCATAGCCGAAGCCGGTATCGACCCAATCCTTTCCGTCTTTCTGATAGATCGTCACGCGGTAGCCGTCGGCGCCCTCGACCGCATCCCATGCAGCCCTCATGACCTCGTTGCCGGTGGCCTCCAGGGTAACATTTGCCGGAGCTTTCGGCTGGTTGGTGTTCGTATAGGAGATCGTGCCGCTGAACTGCTCATTGTCGATGGCCGCAAGGGCGGTCACTTCCTTGGAATTTCCGTCCTCATCTTCGACCATAGTGGTCTTTTCCATCATCAGGAAGGAGGTCACATAATAGTCGCCCGTGGGGACCAGCGCGCCCGTCGTGGGGATATTGACCTGGATATTTTTGGGATCCTCCACCGGCTGCTCGTCGATCAGATAGTCCGCGCCGCCCGCTTCCTTGGCAAGGTAGGTGCGAAGCACATAGCGCGTATTCTTTTCGGCGTATTTGATCTCGCCGGACACCTGATTGCCGTTCAAGCTCAATTCCAGACTTTCAAACGGTGCAACGGCAAAATCCTTAGATTTTCCCGTCTCAAGCTCCAGCGCGCCCGTGTTGACCTCGTAGGTTCCGGTTTCCGACAGCCGCAGCATCGCCACGCGGTAGCTCTTCCCATCCTCATTATTTTCCAGGAGGTCAATGCCCGCATTGATGGCTGCGTTGGGATCGATCTGACCGTCCTTGCCCACCCAGTTGATGGAGATCGAATCGTTCCCGTCTTTTTTCTTAATAGACAGGGTATCCTTGATCTGCTGTTCAGTGACCGTGTTCGCAAAGGCCAGCAGGATATACGGGGTTTCGCCCTCACCGGCAGTCACATCGAACTCCGTCCATGTCTCGCTATCTTCCAGCGCAAGGGGCTCCGCGGCAAACAGTACCGCGATATTCTCCTCGCCGTCCTCTGCGGGCATGGACTGCACCACCGGCTCAACGCCCTTCTTCGACCAGTCCCATTCAGGCAGATAGCCGAACGCCATAACCTCAATATCCCAGCCGCCGCCCATGCGGAAGTTGGTCTCCACGATCTTCGGCACGAGCACCCATACCCGGGCACTGGCAAGCCATCCGCCCACCTCGACCATCGCGCCGAGGTAGACATCCACATTCTTAAACGCCTGCTTCATGCCCTCGCTGACGCTGGTGTCCTTACTAATTGGGAAGGTCGTCTGCCCGCCCATGATGAGATTGATGTTTCCAACATTTACGCCAAGGCCGCCGAGGTAGCGAATATTCTTCGGGATCTGCACTCTGCCGCCGACAGTGCCATTGGCCCCGATGCCCAGATACACGCGATCCTTCGCGTCATTCACGCCGCCGAACGCGCCCAGCTTAATGGAGGAATCCAGAACGATGGCATTGATCTCGTTGTTCGGCAGATTGAGCTTAAGCTCCTCCGAGCCGACGAAGTAGACGCCCTTGTACTTCGTTCCCCTGTACTCCCGCTCCTGTCCGTTGAGCTGGAGAGAATAGCCGAAGCTGTCGATGATCTGCCCATACTTGCCAACACCGACAAGACCCACATCGCTCGCCTTGAGGGAGATCTCGCTGGGACCGAGCACCACATCCCCCTTCCCCTCGATGAGGTGGAGGTAGGTGCCCTTCAGCGTGCCCCGCAGCTTGAGGGGCGGGATGGCGAAATAATCGCCGTTCACCGTGTCGGCCAAATTGCTGAAGCCCGCACCGCCGCCGTTGAGCTGCCCAATGGGCACCGGCGGAATGAGGGGGATGCCGGGGCTTGCCGCCACATAGAAGTACAGCGTATTTGGGAGGAGACTGCCGTCCTTTTTGCTGCGCACCAGCTCCAGCTCCGCCTCGGTCTCAAAGAGGTCAAAGGCGTTCAATTCCAGCGTGAACGCATATTTCTCCTTCCCCTTGAAGGTATTGACCTCGCCCTTGACCTTCGCCAGCTCCAGCGACAGGGTCTTGGCCGTGTCAAAGCTGCCCTTGGCATGGACGCCGTTGACCGTAAATTCGTTTTTGTCATTTAAGCCGTAGCCCAGCTCTTCCAGGGTAAAGCTCGCCCCTTCAAAGACGGTTTTGAAGCCGATCTCGCCGCCAAGCACAAGGTTGCCCGCCGCGTCGGCGGTGGCCTGCTCCAGCTTCACCGTGGCGTAGGGGATATCCACAAAGACGATGGCATCGTTTTTCTCAGGGTCGATCCCAAATGCAAAGCCATCCTTTGTGAGCGAGATTTCCAGTTTGCTTTCCGCACCGGGTTTCGGCTGATAGAACTTGAAGCTGGGCGCGTTCAGGCTCACGCCCTGCTGCTCCACGGTGCCATCCCGGTGGATGACCAGCTTGCTGTTTTCATCGGCGCCGTTCCATGTGGCCGTAACGGAGGGGGAGAGCATGGCGGCCCCGCCGGTAAATTCAAAGGACGCGCCGTTGGTGCTCTTATAGTCGCCGCTGATCAGGGCGACAGGGGTTCCGTACCGCTTTTTCAGCGTCTCCAGCGCCGCGTCGTCGGCCACATACTCCACCGTCACGCCGCCATTGACGGCAAAGACCGCCAGCCGCTTGGCATAGATGGAGGGATCGACCGCATCCGGCGCAGAGGGCACCTGCTCCTCCCCCGCCACCAGCTTGCGGAAGCCCCAGAGGAAGCGCTGGGAATTTTTCCCCGTGCTGTCGTCTTCGAAGCGAAGCCCGATATCGTTCACGCACTCCACGCGGGTGTCGCCGGGACGGCCGGCCGGCGTTACGCTGACCGTATCCGGCAGATAGGACACGATAGGGCTTTTTTTGTAATATTCCGACAGGCCCACAAAGGGATTGGCCCAGGCATAGCCGTCCGTATAGACCTCGGTGATGAAATCATAGCACCAATCTCCTCCATGGGAGAAGGACTGCCAGGTTCTCATGTCCTCCACCTTGCCCGTGATCACGGAGTTTTCGGTGGAAAGCACTTCCTTTGTATCATAATCGTAGACGGTATGGTTCATTTTGATGACGGGGCTGTCTGTGGCGTTCTTATGGCCCATGCCGGTAAAGCCGTCGAGGGTATAGCCCCAGAAGACGCCCACATCGGTGTTCAGTGTTTGGAAAAACTTCTGGCTGTCCTGCTCGTCGATCTTGACATTGTCCACAGAGACCAGCACGCCCCAGGTGTCATTCTTGGAAGAGGAATCCTCCTTGAGCTGCACGATCTCATAGTAAACAGAGGTCGCTCCGCTGACCGTGAGCTTGCCCAGATCCACCGTCAGGTCATACTCCGCCTGAATGGCATTCGCAGTTCCGTTGGGCGTCTGCTTCACAAATTTCAGGCTTTTCAGGCGAAGGCTCGCCGGGTGTGTGATGTGGTTCGAGCCATAGGTGACGAACTCACAAAACGGCGTCTGCCGGTCGGTGGGGTCGGTGCCATCCGCCGCCGGGGTCGTCGAGAGCGTCCCATCCCACCGCGCGATCACGCGGAGATACTCATTCTGCAATGCAAGCGACCCGCTGTTCAGCACGGTCTGCTTCACGGCATCGTTCGCCGGCCATATGTCCCCCACATAGGCAAACACCTGCGTGGGAAGCGCACTAAGCAGCAGGCAAAGTGTCAATAAAAGAGACAATGTCTTTTTCACGGTACTTTTTCCTCCTTGGTTTCTCTGTTGTTTTTCGTTTTTCTTATGCTCGTGCAGCCTTGCGGCACCGCACATGCCGTTTGATGCCTCCTCCCTCTGGTTTGTCTGAAGCTGCGGCTTGAAATGCTTTTACTTATATAGGTACATAGAATTAGAAAAATACTCACCCAAAACGCAAATTTTTTTAAGAATCTGCAAGCTGCCCAAAAGACCGCCCGCCAGAAGGCGAATTCCCCGCTGCTTTTTGGATGAAGAGACAGAAAAAACCTCGGAAAACCGAAATTTTCCGAGGTTCTGCGCTTTTTTTCGTTGTATTTTTGCTGCGATCAGCGCTTGGAGAACTGGGGAGCACGACGGGCGGCTTTGAGGCCGTATTTCTTACGCTCCTTCATGCGGGAATCGCGGGTCATGAAGCCGGCGGCCTTGAGGGCGGGACGGTATTCAGCGTCTGCCTGGACCAGCGCGCGGGCGATGCCGTGACGGATGGCGCCGGCCTGGCCGGTGAAGCCGCCGCCCTGGACCTTGACCTCCACATCGAACTTGCCGGCCACGCCGACGGTCTCGATGGGCTGACGGACGATATACTTCAGCGTCTCCATGCCAAAGTAATTGTCCAGCGTGCGGTTATTGACGGTGATGACGCCGGTTCCGCCGGGGATCAGACGGACGCGGGCGATGGAGCTCTTTCTTCTGCCGGTGCCGTAGAAATAAGCCTTTTTCGGTGTATACATGATTCGTTACCTCCCCTTATTCTGCCCAGAGCTCGGGCTTCTGCGCGGCGTTGTTGTGCTGCTCGCCTTCATAGATCTTGCAGCGCAGCAGAGACCAGCGGCCGATGCTGTTCTTGGGCAGCATTCCGCGGATCGCCAGCTTCATGGCCATGCAGGGCTTCTTTTCCATCAGGGTCTTGTACTGGGTCTCCTTCAGGCCGCCCACATAGCCGGAATGGGTCCGGTAATATTTCTGGGTCAGCTTCTTGCCGGTGAGAACGGCCTTGTCTGCGTTGATGATGATGACATAATCGCCGCAGTCCACATGAGGAGTGTACTCGGGCTTATGCTTGCCCTTCAGCAGCGCAGCAGCCACGGCGGCAGTGCGGCCCAGGGGCTTGCCGGCGGCGTCCAGGATGTACCATTTGCGCTCAATGGTCTCATTTTTTGCCATATAGGTGGACATAATGATCTTTCCTCCGATTCTATTTTTAACTAAAATAGTTTTCACAGTTCAGCCTAATTGTTATACCACAGGCGGGCGGGGCTTGTCAACAGGTTTTTTGAGAAAAATCAATTTACAGAACAAGTGCTTCGATTTTCTCCCGTTTTCTCCGGTTTTCTGCCGTTTTCTGAATCGCTATTTCACTTTTTCCCCTTGCGTTTTTGTGGGCTTTCCACTAAAATAAGGCCCTGGAGTTGATAATCATGCAAAAGCTGCTTTCCCAGGTGCGCCGCTGCATCCGGGATTATCAGATGATCTCGCCCGGCGACCGGATCGCCGTCGGCGTCTCCGGCGGGAAGGATTCGCTGGCGCTGCTGGTCCTGCTTGCGGCCCTGCGGCAGCAATGGCCCGCGCCCTTTTCGCTGGAAGCGGTAACGCTGGACCTGGGCTATCCGGAGATGGACTTTGCCCCGGTGGAAGCGCTCTGCCGCAGGCTGGCCGTCCCTTACCATCTTGTCCCAACGCAGATCCGGGAGATCGTCTTCGACGCCCGGAAGGAGCAAAACCCCTGCGGTCTCTGCGCCCGGCTGCGGCGGGGCGCCCTCAACAGCAAGGCCCTGGCCCTGGGCTGCAATAAGGTGGCCCTGGGGCACCATTATGACGACGCACTGGAGACCTTTGCCCTCTCGCTGGTCTATGAGGGGCGGCTGAGCTGCTTCCTCCCCGTGACCCATCTGGACCGGACGGGGCTTTCCGCCATCCGCCCCCTGCTCTATCTCCACGAAAAGACCATCCGCAACTTTGCCCAAAGGCAGGCGCTGCCGGTGGTCTGCAACCCCTGCCCGGCAGACAAGGCCACCCGGCGGCAGGAGATGAAGGAGCTGCTCTACGAGCTGGAGGGGCGCTATCCGGGCCTGAAGGACCATATCTTCGGCGGGCTGCAGCGCTCTCCCCTGCCCGGCTGGCAGCCTGACCGCCGATAACCGAAAAAAAGCACGCCAGACCGGCGTGCTTTTTCTTTGCTCTGTTTGCTTCGTTCTGCGGCTCAGCGAAGGACCTGCAGGCAGGTGACCTTTTCCCGCTTCATCCGCTGGAGCAGGTAGGTATAGCGCTGCTGCAGGGCGTTCATCTCATAGACGCAGGCGGAGATCAGCTCCGGATCGGTCACCTGCTGAAAGGCGGCGCGGACCTGCCGCAGCTGCAGCAGGGTATCGTAATATTCCGCCAGCAGCGACTGCCGCTCTGTCTCCTGGGCCTGCCGGGCGGCGCGCCCGGACCGTTTCTGCTGCAAAGTCTGCATAGGGAGGCTCCTCTCTGTTCCGGATGCTTTTCCGGCTTCTTACTCTGATATTACCCGAAAATTCCAGAACTTATTCCAAAAAGAGCCCGATCTTCCCCCTGCGGGGCTATTTTTTTGCTTCCGGCGTCTTTTCCAGCGTCTCCAGCCGCTTCTGCAGCGCGGCCTGCTGCGTCAGGACCCGGTTGAGCTTGTTGTGCAGGTCCTCGATGAGGATCTCGGTCTTGAGGTTGACCTTATAGTCGTTTTCCGCCCGGCGGCGGTCCTTTTCCTCCTGCCGGTTCTGGCTCATCATGATCAGCGGCGCCTGAATGGCCGCCACGCAGGAAAGCACCAGATTCAGCAGAATGAAGGGATAGGGATCGAAGGCTCCGGCGGCCATGGCGATATTCAGCCCCATCCAGCCCAGTAAAACACCCACAAAGGAGAAAATGAAGCCCCAGCTCCCGGCAAACCGGGCAATGCCATCGGCCGCACGCTGACCGAAGGAGGCTGCCTTGCCCGCTTCCTTTGCGGGATTTATGGAGACCTTGCTGCCGGCCAACAGCGACAGGATCTCCTCGTCCGTCATGTCCCGCTGCACATCCTGCAGGATCTCCCGCACCAGACGGCTGTTTTTACTCTGTTTTTCCATGGTTCAAGCCTCCCTTATTCCATTTACAGCAGCGAAAGCTGCTTGTCCGGCGAATCCTCCTCCTTCAGCAGGGCCCCTGCGGCGGGGAGGGTGCGGATCCGGTAGCGGGCGGGGTTTTCAATGCCGGAGCCCTCTGCCAAAGCGGCCCGGAGGACCTGTTGATTCTTCTTCAGCGTCATCACCGCCACGCCCTGGGTGGCGCGAGTGGTCTTGGCCTGCAGCAGAGCGGTGTTGACAATCAGCGCCCTTGACTGGGTATAAAGCGCCAGCTCCACATCAGGCAAGGCGTGGAAGGCCGCCACCAGCGGCGACTTGTCGCAGTAGGCCCCCGTGAGCTTGCGGCGGTTGGACTTGGTGGCAAAGGCAGAAAGCTCCACCTTGGCCAGCTTGCCGTTTTCAAAGACGCAGATCAGGTTGCCGGAATAATCCCCCGGCAAAAGCGCAAAGACCGGGGCCTCTCCCTCGTCCATGCCCAGCTTCTGGGGCAGATAATCGCCCAAGGCGCTGGCCCGCGTATCTTCGAACTCATACAGGCGGACCTTATAGGCCTGCGCCCGGTTGGTCAGCAGGATCAGCTCCGCCTTGTTAGAGGTCTCCATGCTCTGGCGCAGGCCGTCGCCCTCCTTATATTTCTGCTCGCTGCTCACCCGCAGCGACTGCGGCACGATTTTTTTGAAATAGCCCTCCCGGGAGAGGAAGACGGTAACGGGATAATCCTCGATCTGCTGGCTCTCGTCATATTGCTCCACCTGATCTGCATAGACGATGCCCGTATGCCGCTTGGTGGGATATTTGCGAATGACCTGCTCCAGTTCGGAGATCAGCAGCTTTTGCAGCTTGCGGCGGCTCTCCAGAAGCTCCTCCAGCCGGTCGATCTCCTGCTCCAGCGCATCGGTCTCCTGCAGGCGCTTGAGAATATGCTCTTTATTGATGTTGCGCAGCTTGATCTCCGCAATAAAATCCGCCTGCTGCTCGTCGATGCCAAAGCCGATCATCAGATTGGGGATGACCTCCGCGTCCTCCTCCGTATCCCGGATAATGGCGATGGCCTTGTCGATGTCCAGCAGGATCTTTTTCAAGCCCCGCAGCAGATGCAGCCGGGCTTTTTTCTTCTGCAGGTCGTAATAGACCTTCCGGCGGATACACTCCGTGCGCCAGGCGGTCCATTCGTCCAGGATCTCGCCCACACCCATCACCCGGGGCATGCCGCCGATGAGGATATTGAAATTGCAGGAAAAGCCATCCTGCAGAGGGGTGAGCTTGAGCAGCTTGGCCATAAGCTTGTCCGGGTCGGTGCCCCGCTTCAGGTCGATGGTGAGCTTCAAGCCGTTTTTATCCGTCTCGTCCCGCAGGTCGGAGATCTCCCGGACCCTGCCGCTCTTGATCAGGTCGGCGATCTTGTCGATGATGGCCTCCACGGTGGTGGTGTAGGGGATCTCCGTGACCTCGATCAGGTTGCCCGTCTTGAAGTATTCCCATTTACACCGCACCTGGAAGGAGCCCCGGCCAGTGCGATAGATCTCCTCCAGCTGGGCCCGGTCATAGATCAGCTGGCCACCGGTGGGAAAATCCGGCGCCAGCAGCGTGCTCAGCAGGTCATGCTCCGGATTTTTGATGCGCTCAATGGCCGTGCGGCAAACCTCGTTCAGGTCGAAGCCGCAGGTCTGGCAGGCCATACCCACGGCGATGCCAAGATTGGGGTTTACCAAAATATTGGGAAAGGTCGTGGGCAGCAGGACAGGCTCCTGCATGGTGCCGTCGTAATTGTCCACGAAGTCCACCGCGTCATTGTCCATATCGGAAAACAGCTCGGCGCAGAACCTGTCCAGCTTGACCTCCGTATACCGGGGGGCGGCGCAGGCCATATCCCGGGAATAGACCTTGCCGAAGTTCCCCTTGGAATCCACAAAGGGCATCAGCAGCGAGCCGTTGCCCCGGCTGAGACGGACCAGCGTGTCGTAGATGGCGGCGTCGCCGTGGGGATTGAGCTTCATGGTCTGGCCCACCACATTGGCCGATTTGGTCCGCGGCCCGGTGAGCAGGCCCATCTTATACATGGTATAGAGCAGCTTCCGGTGGGAGGGCTTGAAGCCGTCGATCTCCGGCAGGGCCCGGGAGACGATGACGCTCATGGCGTAGGGCATATAGTTGCTCTCCAGCGTTACCGGGATTTCCTGCTCCATATAGTGCTTTTCGTTCATCAAAACCGCCCCTCCTTTCAGGAAATATCCGCCAGATCCAGATACCTTGCGCCGTTTTCCGCAATGTGGTCCTTTCTGCCCTGGAGGTTGTCCCCCAGCAGCAGGTCAAAGACGCGGGCGGTCTCCTCGGCGTCGGCGGGCAGCACCTTGATAAGACGGCGGGTCTCCGGGTTCATGGTGGTCATCCACATCATCTCCGGGTCATTTTCGCCAAGGCCCTTGGAACGCTGGATGTTCACCTTCTTGCCCTCCAGCTCCTTCAGGATCTTCACCTTTTCCTGCTCGTTGTAGGCAAACCAGGTCTGTCCCTTGCAGGTGATCTCAAACAGAGGAGACTCCGCGATATACACATATCCGTCCCGGATCAGCGTGGGGCACAGACGATAGATCATGGTCAGGATCAGCGTCCGGATCTGGTAGCCGTCCACGTCGGCATCGGTGCAGATGACGACCTTGTTCCAGCGGAGGTTTTCCAGTGAGAAGTTATTGAGCTCCTTGCCGTGCTTTTCGCCCTCCACACCGCAGCCGAGCACCGTCACGACCGGATGCCCCGCCGTGAGCGCGCCCTTGAGCGCCATCGTGTCGATGCCGTCGGCTCCGCCGGAGACCACGACCGCACCCATCCGCCCGAGTTGATAACCGAGCTGCTTTGCCTGCACCAGGCCGTAGGCCGATGCCTTTCTCGTTCCGACAACGGCGATCACCGGCTCCGTGTCGATGGCCGGGACGGTACCCTGATAATACAGCACCATCGGCGGATCGTCGATGCTCCGCAGGCGGTCGGGATAGGCGGCGTCCTGATACGTCAGAATGGAGATCTGCTTGCGGTAGCATTCGTTCAAAATCTCCTCCGGCTCCATGAGGCTCTTGTCCTCCAGCGAAGCCGTGCTGCGCAGGCCCTCCACCTCCGAAAGCGCGCTCTTTTCCGCGCAGTACGCCGCCTCCGGCGTCCCGAAATGGCGCAGGACCGCCAGCTGCTCGCGCGGGGAGAGATTCCTTCTGCTTGCCAGCCAGAGCCAGTATTTGAGCATACGCCGCTTCTCC
>ENA-OUQC01000515-OUQC01000515.1-human-gut-metagenome-genome-assembly--contig:-NODE-515-length-26958-cov-5.194328_pt1 | contig 26958 bp, 24 predicted proteins | sample MGYA00237942_ERZ548815 | MGnify/ENA primary metagenome ERZ548815 (study PRJEB26490, sample SAMN05194722) | human gut metagenome | biome: terrestrial biome; feature: human-associated habitat; material... | reverse complement strand
AAAACGGATCATGCCTCTTTCGCGTCTGCGGACGCGAAACTCTGCGAGGCTTTTTGACATGCTGCAGGGCGCGCCTTTCGGCGCGCCCTGATTTTATATTTTATGCTTTGTTCTCGCTCTGCGTCGCGGGCTCCGCGTCGAGGCGGCGGAAGGTCTCCGTGTACTCTCTCAGCTTCTTCGCAAGGCGCTTGTTCGCCGCGCCCGGCAGCATGCGCCAGCGCCAGTTGCCGTAGGCGTTCCCGGGCACGTTCATCCGCGCGGAAGCCGGAAGCTCCAGCACGTCCTGCATCTGCATCACGAACAGGTCAGACGCCGTGGACATACCCGTGCGGATAAGCCCCCAGCACCAGCCCTCATCCGGCGTGATGTGCATGTAGCGCTCTGCAAAGCGGCGGTCGTCCTTCCCCGTCGTCTCCAGCCAGCCCAGCACCGTGTCGTTGTCGTGCGTGCCGAGATAGCACACGCTGTTCCTCTCGCAGCGGTGCGGCAGATAGTCCGACTCCCCATGCGCGTCAAAGGCGAATTCCATCACCTTCATGCCCGGCAGGCCGGAGTCCGCCAGAAGCTTCCTCACGCCGGGGGTGATGTAGCCCAGATCCTCTGCGATAAGCCGCAGATCCGAAAACCACGAAGTCAGCACGCCAACAAGACCCATGCCGGGACCGGGCCGCCACCTGCCGTTCGCAGCCGTCTTGTCGCCGTAGGGCACGGCCCAATAGCTGTCAAAGCCGCGGAAGTGGTCGATGCGTATGATATCATACAGCTTCTTCGCCCCGTCTATGCGCCTTATCCACCAGCCGTAGCCGTCGGCGGCCATGGCGTCCCAATCGTACAGCGGGTTGCCCCACAGCTGCCCGTCAGCCGTGAAGGCGTCGGGCGGCACGCCCGCGACCTCGACCGGCGTGTTGTTCTCGTCAAGCTGGAAGAACTGCGGGTCGCTCCACACGTCGGCGGAGTCCATTGCGACGTATATCGGGATATCGCCGATGAACTGCACGCCGTTATCGTGCGCGTAGCTGTGCAGCTTCTGCCACTGGTCATAGAAGAGGTATTGCAGGAATGCGTAGAAGTCCACGTCTCCGCGCAGGCGCGCGCCGTATTCGCGCACGGCCTCCGGCGTGTGCATACGGATGGCCTCGTCCGGCCACTCCATCCAGCTCACCATGTTGAAGGAGGCCTTCACCGCCATGTACAGCGCGTAGTTTTCCACCCATGGATTCTCCGCGCGGAACTTTTCCACCGCGCCCGCGAGCTTCTCCTGCCCGCGCCCATACGCGAGGCGCAGCACCTTGAAGCGGTTTTCGTATATCCTGCCGTAGTCTACGTTCGCCTCGTCCTCGCCCCAGTTGACGTCCTTGAGCTCCGCCCGGCGGAGAAGCCCTTCGGACACGAGCGTGTCGAGGTCTATATAATACGGATTTCCCGCGAAGGTGGAGAAGGACGAGTATGGGCTGTCGCCGTAGCTTGTCGGCCCGAGGGGGAGAAGCTGCCAGTACTTCTGTCCTGCCGCCTTGAGAAAGTCCACAAATTCATATGCGCATTTGCCCATGGTGCCTATGCCGTACTTCGACGGCAGAGAACTCATCGGCATGAGTATACCGCTGCTGCGGTTCATGGTAATCACCCGCTTTTATATATTGCGTAATTGCGTATTGCCGCGCCGGGACTCAGCCCTTCACGGCGCCTGCCGCGACGCCCTTTATGATGTGCTTCTGGCAGGTCAGATAGAACACGATGACCGGGATTATGCTCAGCATTATCATGGCCATCGTCGCGCCCATGTCAACCGAGCCGTAGCTTCCCTTCAGATACTGTATGTGTATGGGGATGGTCATGTACTTCTTCCCGTCCAGCACGAGGTAGGGCAGGAGATAGTCGTTCCATATCCACATTATCTCCAGCACGCCGACAGAAATCAGCGTCGGCTTGAGCATCGGCAGAACGACGGAGAAGAAGGTGCGCAGCGGGCCGCAGCCGTCTATCGCGGCGGCCTCCTCTATCTCAAGCGGGATGCTCTTGACAAAGCCGGAGAACATGAACACCGCAAGCCCCGCGCCGAAGCCCAGGTATATCACCGGTATCGTCCACGGTGCGTTCAATTTCAGTCTGTCCGCCGTCTTTGCGAGGTTGAACATGACCATCTGGAACGGCACCACCATGGAGAACACGCACAGGTAATACACTATCTTGCTGAAAAGCGTGCCCACGCGGGAGATGTACCACGCGGCCATGGACGTGCATATGAGTATCAGCGCCGCGCCGAGGACGGTGATCAGAAGGCTGTACGTGACAGACTTCAAAAACGGATAGCTGCCGAAGGTCATGCCCTTGGCATAGTTTGCAAAGCCCACGAAGCTTTTCTCGTTCGGCATGGCAAAGGTCTCCGTGTTGACATAGGCGTTGGTCTTGAAGGAGTTTATCAGCACGATGAATATCGGCAGCAGATAAAACACCGCGATAAACGCGAACACGACCGTCAGCACGAGCTTTCTTCTGTCAGTCTGACTGAGCTTTTTCGTCTTATTCATCACTGCTGTACCTCCTTGTTCTTGCTCGCAGAGAGCTGGACTATGCTTATCGCCGCAACGAGGACGAAGAACATCACGGCCTTGGCCTGACCGACGCCGCGGTTGGTGGAGCTGGCGTAGAACGAGTTGTAGATGTTCAGCGCCATCATTTCCGTCGTTTTCAGCGTCGTTCCGCCGGACTGGACAAACGGCCGCCCTGCCGTCAGCGCGAGGTTCTGGTCAAAGAGCTTGAAGGAGTTCGTCAGCGTGAGGAAGGTGCATATGGTGATGGAGGGCATGACGTTTGGTATCGTGACCTTCCACAGCGTCTGCCACGCGGTGGCCCCGTCTATCTTCGCCGCCTCGAGGATATCCTCCGGCACGGCCTGAAGCCCCGCGATGTAGATTATCATCATATAGCCTATCTGCTGCCACGCCATGAGTATCTGCAAGCCCCAGAAGCCGTACTCGGTTTTCAGCAGTATCGACGTGCCGTAGCGCGAGAGTATGCCGTCGAATATCATCGCCCAGATGTAGCCCAGCACGATGCCGCCGATTAGGTTCGGCATGAAGAACACCGTTCTGAATATGTTCGTGCCGCGTATGCCCCGCGTCAGCGCGTAGGCCACGGCAAAGGCCAGAATGTTTATCAGCAGCAGCGACACCAGTGCGAACAGCGCCGTGTACCAGAACGCGTGGGCAAAGCTCGTATCCTGAAAGGCGCTCACATAGTTGTCAAGACCCACCCACGTCCACTTGCTCGTCGTCTTGAAGCGGCAGAAGGAGAGGAAGATACCCTTGATGAAGGGATAGAGGAACCCGAGGCAGAACGCCGCGAAGGTCGGGGCGAGGAACAATATGAACATCCTCTGCACCGGGCGGCGGATAAGCTTGGAGTTCAGCGCGGAAGAATTGCGCCCTCTCGACTCCACCGTGTTCAGCACGCCGCCGATCATAAGCACGCCTACCAGCGCCAGCGTCGTGTTGTCCCATACGGGCAGCTTCTCCATGGTCTTTGCAAAGCTTACAAGGCCGCCCTGTACTCCGGCCAGCTCCAGCAGCTTGTCAAGATCCCCGGAAGCGCTCATCATCCCCACCAGCGTCATAAGCGCGCCCAGAACGACTATCACGATCTTGAGCGCCAGCCCCGCGCCGGTATTGTTTTTCTTTGTCATGCGCATCTCCTCCTTATAATTCTTCTTGCGGGAACTCTGCGGCTGCGTCCGGTGCATATTCCGGGCGCACCCGCGGGGCTTCCGCCGCTTAAACATGAGGGCGAGCGGTGAAGCTCGCCCTCAAAAAAGTCAGGTTATGTCCTGCGGCTCAGAGTCTGAGTCTATCAGGAGTGCTCGTTCGCGTACTGGGTGGCCCAGCCGTCAACGAATGCGGACACGACTGCATCCCAGTCGCCGGTGCCGGCGGTGTACTGGCCGAGTGCGTCAACAACGGCGGCGCGCCAGTCGTCAACAGCGGGAGTGTAGTTGAACGCCCAGGTCACAACGTACTTGCCCTCAGCGGTGAGGTCGTTTGCGTCGGCAAAGAACACGTTCTCAGGAGTCTTTGCGGACTTGAACGGGCAGGGGCCGAACTGCTCAGCCAGCATGGTGGCGCCTTCCTCGGAGGTGACGACCCACTTCATGAAGTCGAGAGTCGCCTGGATGTCGGCCTCGTCGGCCTCAGCGTTGACTGCCCAGCAGTTCTCGGTGCCGGAGCAGAGACCCGCGTCCTCTTCACCCTCAACGCCGCAGTAGATGGGGATCATCTGCAGGTTTGCGGGATCCATGCCGAACTTATCGGTCAGCGCGGAGAACTCCCAAGAGCCGTTCTGGTAGAACGCGGCCTTGCCTTCGCCGAACTCAGCCTCGGAGGTGTCGCCGGTGGCGGCGAGCAGGTCTGCGCCGGTGGTGGCAGAATCAGTGGTGTACAGATCCCAGATGTTCTTGAAGTTGTCGAGGTATGCGCCGGTGATGGTGGCGGGCTGAGAGGTCACGCCGTCATCGCGGAACTCGTAGAACAGAGGCATATTGGCAAGGTGGCCGGAGAAGCGCCAGCTGGAGGAGCTGTCGAGACCGGCGGAGGAGAAGGCGTCGAAGCCCAGCTCGGAAGCGCGGGCGTGGATGTCGTCAGCAACAGCCTTGAGAGACTCGAAGTTGGTGATCTCGTCGATGCTGTGACCGGCCTGCTCAAGCAGAGCCTTGTTGACTATGATGCCGAAGCACTCATAGCAGTAGCCGATGGAGTAGGTGAAGCCGTCATCGCCGACCTGGTCGAAGGCGTGAGTGGTCATCTCGTTGTAGACGTCAGTGCCGGTCAGGTCGTAGCAGTACTCGCCCCAGCTTGCAACTGCGCCCTGGTTGCCGACCTGGAACATGGTGGGAGCTTCCTCCTTGTCCATTTCAGCGGCGAGGGTCTCTTCATAGGTGCCGGAAGCGGCGGTGCGGATCTGCACGGGAACGCCGGTCTGCTCGGTGTAGGTCTTGGCGAGCTCCTGCCAGGCTTCGTCAGCCTCGGGCTTGAAGCTCAGATAGTACACGGAGCCGGTCGCTTCGTCGGCGGCGGCATCCTCTGCGGGTGCTGCATCCTCGGCAGGAGCGGCATCCTGCTGGGCAGGCTGCTCAGCAGGTGCTGCGGACTGTCCGCAGGCGCACAGAGCAAAGACCATGCACAGTGCGAGAAGCATTGCAAGAATCTTTTTCATTTGATACATTCTCCTTTTGAAAATTTTGTTTCCCCGTCAGGCGGCATATGCCGCCGTCCAACCCGGGTATGGTATCTTCACATCCGTCCGGATGAGAAAATCAGTTTATTCCGGCCCTCGCCGGTCTGACGGACGCCCCCTGCCGCAGCCGCGCCGGCAGCAGCAGATGCCGGGGCTTCTCGCGCCCCTCCAGCATGTCAAGGAGTATCCGCACGCTCTCCCGGCCCATTTCCTCGGCCGGCTGTATCATCGTCGTCAGCGTGGGTGAAACGTATTCGGACACGCTCAGTCCGTCTATGCCTATCACGGACACGTCCTCCGGGATGCGCACGCCATGATCCTCCAGCGCCTTCATCGCGGCGATGGCCGTCGTGTCCGACAGCGCGAACAGCGCCGTGAAATCCGCCCCGCTCTCCACAAGGCGGCGCGCCCCGTCATAGGTCTCCGCCATGCCGAAGCATCCGCCCGTCTCCACAAGGAGGCGGCTGTCGAAGTCTATGCCGTGCTCGCGCAGCGCCGCGAGGTAGCCGTTATAGCGAAGCTCACTTATCGAGCGGTCGCTGCAGCTCGGCACGACGGCGGCGATGCGCCGGTGCCCAAGCTCTATAAGCTTCTCCACGGCCTTATAGGCCGTCATATAGTCGTCTATCGAAACGGAGGCGTAATCCTCCTCCTTCAATGAGCCGAAGCAGTTTGTGAACGAGCAGCACACATACGGCACGCCCACCAGCGCCAGCTCCGCCGGCGTATAGTCGAACCGCCCGCCGAGGAAGATGAGCCCGCGCAGCTTTTTCTCGCGCTCAAGTATCGCGCCGGCCTTCACCTCGTCCGCGTCGGAGTCGATGAAGTGCAGCACCATCGTGTACCCGCTCGTCTCTATCTCGCGCGACACGGTTTTCAGCATGTCCGCGAAGAACAGGTTCCCCATCCCGCGCACTATCACGCCTATCGCGTCGGAGCGGCTGCGCACAAGATCGCGCGCGCTGTTGTTGGGGATATACCCGCTGTCCTCTACCGCGCGCAGCACCTTCCCGCGCACGTCGTCGCTCACATCCGGGCGGTTGTTAAGCACACGGGAAACCGTGCTCACACTCACCCCGCAGGCTCTGGCAATGTCTTTTATCGTCATATTCCTACCCTATTCCCAGAAAGTCTGCAAATATTTTTTCTGCCAGGAATCCGTCCCGGCAACGTTACCGGAAACGTTTCCAGCTTTCCCGTGATTAGATATTAACAACTTGCGTGTGCAAAGTCAACCAATCTGCGGCGATAATTTGCAACTTTGGAGCTTTGCCCAAATTCACCACTCTGTTTTTGAACATATTGACAACACAAAAGCCGCCCTGCGGGCGGCTTTTGATATTCGGTGTTCATTTCTGTTCATTTTTCGACACACGCACTGTCAATCCTGCACGTCGATGTCTATGCCCAGCTCGCGCGGCAGGAAGCGCGGGCAGACATTCTCCGACACGGTGATGACGGAGGAGGCAAGCTGCGTGCCTATCTCCACGGCCTCGCGCATCGTCTTGCCGTAGGTCAGTCCTATCGCAACACCCGCGCAGAACGCGTCGCCCGCGCCGGTGGTGTCGCGCACCTTGACCCGGCGCGCGGGGTAAACGCCCTTGTCGCCGTTCATATCGGCATACACCGCCCCGCGGCTGCCCAGCGTGACGACCATGGACGGGATACGCGCGCTGACGACCTTTCTGGAAAGCTCGTCGCACAGCTCCTCCGGGCTCATCCCCTCAAAATCGCTGACGAAGAGTATGCCCGCCTCCTCGACGTTGCACACGAAGCAGTCGATCGACTGCAAAAAGTCGCGCCGCTGTGAGGCGATGCTCATATTCGCCACGACGGCATATACGCGCTTTTTATACTTCTCCGCGTATTTGAACACGCTTTTTATGATCTCCTTGTCGAGATCTATCTCCACCACGATGCTGTCGCAGTCGGCAAATATCTCGTCGCCCTTTTCGTTTATCAGCGTCTCCAGCGCCGACATATCCGGCCGCTTGGAGATGGAGCCGACGATATCGCCCGTCTCGTCGAACACGGCCAGCCACATGCCCATGCCGTTCGGCACGGCGGGCACATAATCGGTGTTGACCTTGTGGTTTTTCAGCTTGCGCAGGACCTCCTCGCCCTCGGGCGTATCGTCCACCATGCTGACAAAGCGCGGGCGAAGCTCAATATTGGCGATATCCTCCGCCACGTTGCGCCCCACGCCGCCGTGGACTATCTCCACCTTACCGGCGTTGCGCCCGCCGGGGATGTAGTTATCATCCGGAAAGCCCTTTATATCCACAAATACGTTTCCCACTACAGCTATCGGCATCCCTGCGACCTCACTTTTCTTTATGTGTTTCTTATTATACCCTATCCCGCGCACGCGCACAAGCGTCTTTCGCCCGCTTCGGTGCGCAGGGCGGCGCTATACTATCGGCGTTTCGTTCAGAAGCTTTTTCCGCGCCCTCCAGTCCGGCATCAATCGCGTCATCAGCGCGTGAAAGGCCGGGGAGTGATCCGGGTGTATAAAGTGGCAGAACTCGTGCGTCACGACGTACTCTATGCATTCCGCGCGCGCATGAACAAGCCCCGTTGCGAAGGTTATCACGCCGCGCGACGGCTGGCAGCTACCCCAGCGGCCCGTCATGCGGCGGAATCTTATTTCCGGCCACGCTACGCCCATGTCTCGAAAGCGCGGGTATACCCGCTCACAGCAGTCTGTCACGGCGCGCACGCACTCCTCCCGCAGCAGCTTATCAAGCGCCCGGCCGCGCGCAGCCTCATCCTGCACGTCCTTCAGGGTCACGCACACGGCGCTTGGCGTAAGCTCCGCCGTGTTTTTCTTCCCCGCGCATACCTCCACCGGGTACCTGACGCCGAAGATGAGCGCCTCGCCGTCGCCTCCGGCGCGCGCCTTTATCTCCTCCGCGCGCCTTATGCCCGCAAGCACGGCCTGCGCGTTTGAAAGGATGAGCCTGTCTATCGCCGATTGCGGCACGAACGGCGCGGCGGAGACGTATACGCTCCCGTCGGGGCGAATGCGCAGGTTTATGTTCTTCACGCGCTTTCTCTCCAGCGTGTACCCGATGCGCTGCCCCGCTATGACGATTTCCTTCTGCATCGCGCCGCTCCCTCACATTCAGTCTCTTATGCGTCCATTTTACCCGCCCGCGCGGCGTTTGTCCATACGTTTCACATTCGCCGGAGGATAACGAAAAAGGGGCTGCAGCAGTTTTTGTTTTGCTGCAGCCCCCTTTGGGTGTCATTCGCGGTTCAGATCCTTCTGTCTCTCACCTGAGAGTCATAGTGCTTGTTCAGAAGCGGTCTTACGACGTAGTATATGAGCTTGTTCTCGCCGTTGAACATGTACAGCGCGAAGGTGGCGACGAAGCCGATGAAGCCGATGAGTATCAGCTTGCCGATAAGCTTCATCAGAAAGCTCCAGAATTTCTTCATATTTCAGACCTTTCCTTTCCTATCAGTATGCCATGGAATCGTCAAACTCCACGATGGTCGGGTCAAGCGGCTTCTCGTTGAGGACGACGGACATGTAGTTGTTGACGCAGTTTCTCATTTCCTGACGGGACACGGTGCGGCTGTCCTCAAGGTCATGCTCGATGAAGATGAAGTGGAAGCCGAGGTCGCGCGCCTGCTCCTCCATGAGGGCGTGCACGCCGAGCATACCCTTGCAGGCGATGTTGTCGTTCATGAGGACCATGTCGCAGTTGAAGTTCTTCGCCCACTCCCAGACGGCGTTGACGTTGTCCCAGCCGCCGACGGCGTGGTGGCGCATACATGCGCGCTGCGTCATTGCGGTCAGGTCGTCCATCGCCTTGTCGGGGTCGTGCGTGTCTATCATGTTGTAGCCCATGGTGGAGTCCATGTTCAGCACGATAGTGATGCCCCAGCAGTTCTGCGCCCAGGTCGGGAAATCGGTGTAGTAAACGGCGGAGGGTCCCCACAGGAAGGCGCGGTGGCGCGTCTTGCCGCCGAAGGGCACATATTTTTCTTCATACGCCTTGCGCATGATCTCGATGACCTTGCGGTCTACCTTGTTGAAGTACGGATCCTGCCCGTTGACGGACTGCCACTCATACAGCTTGTAGAGCGATTCCGCAATACCGGAGAGCGGGGAGTACGGGGTCTTGAAGAAGTCCCACTTCTCAAGCTCGATGGTGTTCTGCTCGTTGAAAAGCTCCGCGTACTTGAAAAGCTCGTTCCAGTCGTACTTGACGCCGTATTCCTTCTCCACAAAGGCTATCATCTCTTCAAGCACAGCTCTGGAATAGGGGATGGCCTCAGGCTCGGTGTGCTGCATCGCCAGCGTCACTGCGTAGTCGGGCAGCGCGACGCGGCGGCGCTGGAACATTGAGGTCGCCTCAGACGCGTTGCAGGGCATGTTGGTCGTGACGAAGGCCTTGCCGAATATCGGAAAAGCGTCGTCCAGCGCCACGCCCGTCTCCGCCGAGCAGCGGGAGCACACGTCCGCCGGCAGGCCGAAGGATTCGGCCACGTCGATGTAGTAAGGCTCTATATGCTGGTCAACGTCGCAGATGATGAACTCAGGCAGGGTCTGGAGCGGGAAGCCGGTCAGGCCCTTGAAGCCCTTCATGATAAGCGCGGGGATGACCTCGTCCATCGGGACTATATTGTCGCTGTCGGGGCCGCCGCCGAGGCGCTTGTCGTTCTTGAGGGCGAAAGCTATCCTCTTGGTCAGGCTCTGCACGATAGCGTGCATGTTCATGTGCGCGATGCGAAGCTCCTTCCCGCGGTAGCCTTCAAACAGGCGGTCGATGAACATGAACGTGCCCAGGTACGAGCCCATCCAGCGGTATTCCCAGAAGCCCTTCAGGCAGGGGATGGGGGCGGAGGCGACCATCTGCACCATGCTCACGAGGTTGTTGAGCCACTGGGTGTAGTCATAGAAGGTGTCCTTCACGCCGCGCCACTCGCGCCATTTGGCGACGCCGGTCTTGTCGTAGTAGCGGCTTCTCAGGCCGCCGACGCCGTTTTCGGCCTGCCACAGCGGGTCGAAACGCTCAAGCTTTTTGTCTATGGAAGCGATAAGCTTATCTGTAACCTTCATTTTACTTACCTCCCTGAATGTTCTTGATCTCCAGAGATTCTATGAACGCCTGGAAACGTGTGCGGAGCTGGCCCGCAGCGCCGAGGGCATATTCCTTCTCGATGGTGCAGCAGGGAATGTTAAGCTCGTTTATGAAGATGTGGGAGGCGAGGACCTTCTCATAGCTCCAGAACTCGCAGAACTTCATGTTCTCATAGATCACGCCGTCGGCCTTGAACTCATCGACAAGGCGCCTTATCTCGGCGGTGCGCTGGTCGATCTTTTCGCCGTCCATGAAGCGCACGCACTGGTTCCAGTGCAGATAGTGGCGGCAGATGGCGTCGAACGCGGTCTCGCCGTCTCTTATCTCTATCTGTTCGCGGCCGGGGAAGGAGCCGAAGCAGTACCTGTCCGCCACGACCATCGCGCCGCAGTTTTCGATAAGCTTTGTGAACTCGGGGTCGTCGATCTCGGATCCGGCCACGGCCACTCTCACGCGGAAGGGGAACTGCGGCTCCGGCTCGCGGGTCTTAAGCTCCTCAAGCGTCTCTTCAAGGTAGGGCTTGATGAGGTAGTGCGGGCACACCTGGCTGACGAGCTGGATGACGTGGAACTCATAGCCCGTGATGTTGGGGTTGTCGAGCTTGCGCCTGTCGCCTATCTCGGTGATGATGCGGCTTATCTCATTGTGGTCGGCGATAGCCGCGCGCATGGCCTCCTCGGATACGTCCACGCCGCGCTCGGCCAGCTTATCGACGATCTTGTGCTGGAGCTCGACCTTGTAGTATTCAAGGTTGGTCTTGTCGCCCTTCATGGGCGGGTCGATTATGGTGGTGAAGAACTTGTCGTTCTTTACCGGGTTTATCAGGGCAAAGTGCTCTTCCATACGCTCCATCGCGGCGCAGCACTCCGCGCCGAACAGAGCCTCAAGGAAGTTGTAGCCGCCCTCGATGGCGCGCTCAAGGATAGAGCGGACATAGGGGCACGTGCGGGTGGTCATGTAGTAGTTTGCCACGTCCGTGGACGTGCAGCGCGGGGCGCGCAGGCGGGCCGAGAAGCAGCCGGGCAGATTCAGCAGCGCTTCGGGTATGTAGTAGCAGTTGTACCCGAGGGCGTGCTTGCCTTCCTCGACGGCCTTTGTCACAAGCTCGTTCTGTGCGTCCTGAAGCAGGTTCTCAAAGTAGATCAGATGCTTTAGATCTTTCAAGCAATACACCTCTTTTAATTTATTGGTCAAGCGCCGGGCGTACCGGCACTCAGTCAAAGTACGCTTAGTAGAATGTTAACACACTTGCGCCCTCCACGTCAAGGAATTATCATGGTATTTTTTATGCAATTTTGCCAAATTGTCTAAAGAAGGCACGCTTTCCGCGCGCCTTCTTCGTGTTATTGGCACTTTACCGCCGTGCTCACACACCTCTGATGAAAATTTACCGGCGATTCACAACTATGCTCTTGCCCTTTTCGCGGAAAGATGGTAAGCTGTAGTCAAAGAAAGCGCGAACAACCATTATTGAAAAATTGAAAAGGAGCGTGGCCGAAATGGTTAAGCTGATCTTGGGTCTGAAAGGATCCGGAAAGACGAAGAAGCTGGTCGATCTTGTCCGCGAGGCTGTTGACGAGGGGAACGGCGACGTCGTCGTTATCGAGAAGGAGCGCAAGCTCACCTATGACATCCCCTATCAGGCCCGTCTTATCGACGCCGGCACCTACGACATAGGCACCTATGAATTCCTCAAGGGTCTCATCTGCGGCATCCATGCCGGAAATTATGACATCACCCATTTCTACATAGACAACTTCTACAAGCTCGTAAGCGACAAGTCCGAGGAGGCGCTCATCGGATTTATCTCGTGGCTGGACAAGTTCTCCGAGGCGGAGAAGATAGAATTCTTCATCAGCATCTCCGCCGATCCCGACGCTGCACCCGAAGCGCTTAAAAAGTTTGTGCTTTGATATAAATTTGATATAAATACGTATTATGCAAAAGCTGCACGGTTTTCACCGTGCAGCTTTTGCAGCTTGTCAAAAAAAGCCTCGCAGAGTTTCGCGTCCGCAGACGCGAAAGCATTATTATATGTTTTCTGCCGCGACATGTGCGTGGCAGAAAACACTTTGCGCGGAGTGAGCGTCGAATTGTCCGCTATCAGCGGACAACAGAGGCGCAGAACGCAGCGAAGCTTTCTCGAAAAAGTGGTAAAGCCACTTTTTCGACAGACTAAAAAGCTGCACGGTTTTCACCGTGCAGCTTTTATTCTATCTCTTTGTACATCGCCGGGGCGTCCGCCTTGTTGGCCGTCTCGCTTATCTGCGTCACCTCGACCCGAAGCGTGCGCTGCCCGAAGGCGATCTCTATAACGTCCCCGACCTTCACCTGATAGCTGGCCTTCACCTGCCGGCCGTTCACGCTCACGCGTTCGCCGTCGCAGGCCTCGTTCGCCACGGTGCGCCGCTTTATCAGGCGGGAGACCTTAAGGTATTTGTCAAGTCTCATATGCTCTTATGAAAACGGCAGCGTGCGGATGACCCGCGCCGCTGCCATGACCGTTTGCTTCTTACTTTGCAACTGCGTCCTTGAGAGCCTTGCCGACCTTGAAGGACGGAACACGGCTTGCAGGGATCTCTATCTCTTCCTTGGTCCTGGGGTTGCGGCCGACGCGCGCGCCGCGCTCCTTGACGTCGAAGGTGCCGAAGCCGACGAGCTGGACCTTTTCGCCCTCGGTGAGGGCCGCGGTGATGGACTCAAAAACAGCGTTGACTGCCTTTTCGCTGTCCTTCTTGGACATGCCGGCCTTCTCTGCAACAGCCGCTATAAGTTCGGTTTTATTCATTACTATTCCTCCTAAAAATATGGCATCTGCCATGATATGATGAGTCTGCCCGAAAATTGCGCAGAATACTCATTTCTTTCGGCCGCCCTGCGGACCCCCGCAAACGCAGCATGTAAAATTTAGCATAGTTCTCCGCTAATATCAAGAGTAAATTCCCCGAAATTTGAGTTTTTATGAAAAATAAGCGCCGGTTTCAGCGAAAGTGGAGAATCCTGCCTATTTTTTCTCCGCCGGGGATGCTCTTCATGTCCTCTGCCGTGACTGCTTTCAGGCACACGGCGGAGACCGCGTACACCACTACGGCCGCAAGGATCGCGGCGAACATGCTGACCGCTATGCCAAGCCTCGCGCCCGCGCCGATGAAGCGCGCGCCCAGTCCGTATACCGCCCACGCGCACGCGCCCATAAGCAGGCTTGCCGCAAGCGGCCGCGGGAATATCTTCACAAGGCGGGGCCGCCCCTCTATCGTGCGGCACATGAACACATAGTTTATCACCGCCATCGAAATGTAGCTCACAAGCGTGCCGACCGGCGCGCCGTAGATGTTTATCTCCGGCCTTGCCACGAGGAACCAGTTTATCACTATCTTCACGACGCCGCCGGATATCATTGTGACCATGGTCAGCTTTTCCCTGCCGGACGCCTGCAATATCGCGTTTTCCATCAGCACTATGCACACGAAGAAGCTCGCCGCGCCCATGATGCGCAGAAGGCCGGGGCCGGCCGCGTTGCTGTTGGGGTACAGCACCTGCATTATCGGGTAGGCCAGCACCGTCAGCCCCACGCCCATCGGCAGGCTTATCAGCGCCGAAATGCGCATGGAGTCCTCCGCGGTCTTGGCGGCGGAGGCGTGCTCACGCCGGGCGATAGCGCCGGATATCTCCGGAACTATGGCGATGGTGAGGGGCGTGATGAACGCCGCTGGCAGGTTGAACAGCGTCTGCGCCTTGCCGTACACGCCGTAAAGCACCTTCGCCTCGTAATAGCTGAAGCCCGCCGCTGACTGGAGCCTGTTCATGCACAGCTTTGAGTCGATGCTGTTGAGTATGGCCATTATGCACGCGCCGAAGGCGATCGGCACGCCGATAGTGAGGATGTCGCGCACTATCTTCCCCGTGGAATCAACGACCTCATCGTCATCGGGCGTGTCGTTTGCGTCCACGATTCCGGCGGAATACGGCGCGGAAAGGATGTCATAGTTCCGCCGCTTGTATATCACCATGTATAGCAGCGATATGACCGAGCCTATCGAAACGCCCAGTATCGCCCCCGCCGAGCCGACAGGGCGCCCAAGCCCGGCGCTCATCGCAAGGTGCGCCAGAATAAGGCCGGAAATGACCTTGAACAGCACCTCCAGCACCTCGTCCACCGTGGTGGGGATCATGTTGCCGTTGCCCTGACAGTAGCCGCGGTAGGCCGAGACGAGGCACACAAGAAGTATTGCCGGGCTCATCGCCTTTATGCTCAGCGCGGCGTCGGGGTTTTCAAGGTATTTGTCCGCCAGCCACTCCGGAAACAGGAACATTATCAGCGCGAACACCAGCCCTATCACGAAGAAGGTGCCCAGCGCCACGCGGAAGGTCTTTTCCTCCTGCTTTGCCCGGCCATTTGCGTCCGCCTCCGCCACAAGGCGCGACAGCGCCACGGGCAGGCCGGCCGTCGCCAGAGTGAAGAAGATGAAATATATGCTGTAGGCACTCGTGAACATTGAGTACCCCTCGTCGCCGAGGATGTTGCCGAGCGGGATCTTATATATAAAGCCCAGCAGCTTCATTATTATCACGCCGACGGTAAGGATCGCCGCGCCGCGTATATAGGGTTGCCGATTTCCTTTTGCCATTGCTCTCCTCCTTTAACCGGATCTTGGGATGCGCATTATCACATAATACTGTGTACTATATACTTATTATCCCAAAAAATCAAGGTTTTGGAGTCAGTGGCGGCGGAGAATATCGCGCGCGACATACACGCCGCTGGCGGAGGCGTGCGACAGCGAATGCGTCACGCCGGAGCCGTCGCCGATGACGTACAGTCCCTCCGCCTTCGTCTGGAGCCTGTTGTCCAGCTCCACCTCCATGTTGTAGAACTTCACCTCCACGCCGTAAAGGAGCGTGTCGTCGTTCGCCGTGCCCGGCGCTATCTTGTCAAGGGCGTGTATCATCTCGATAATGCCGTCGAGTATGCGCTTGGGAATGACGAGGCTGAGGTCGCCGGGCGTCGCGGCCAGCGTGGGCGTGACGAAGTTCTCCTCTATCCTGCGCACGGTGCTGCGCCGCCCGCGCACCAGATCGCCGAAGCGCTGCACTATCACGCCGCCGCCCAGCATGTTGGAAAGGCGGGCAATGCTCTCGCCGTAGCCGTTGGAATCCTTGAACGGCTCGGAAAAATGCTTGCTGACGAGCAGGGCGAAGTTGGTGTTCTCCGTGTGCTTTGCCTTGTCCTCATAGCTGTGGCCGTTGACGGTGACTATGCCGTTGGTGTTCTCGTTGACGACGACGCCGTGCGGGTTCATGCAGAACGTGCGCACAAGATCCTCGAACTTCTCCGTGCGGTAGACTATCTTGCTTTCGTACAGCTCGTCCGTCAGGTGGGAGAATATCTCCGCCGGAAGCTCCACGCGCACGCCGATATCGACGCGGTTGGACTTTGTGGGGATGTCGAGGCTCTTGCACACGCCCTCCAGCCACTTGCTTCCGCTGCGCCCGACGGAGACGACGCATTCCTTACATTCATAGCTCTCGCCGCCCGCATGGACGGTATAGCCGCCCTCGCGCTTTTCTATGCCCGTGACGGCCGTGTTGAAGTGGAAGTCCACCCTGTCCTTCAGCTCGTCGTATATGTTGCCCAGCACGACATAGTTTATATCCGTGCCCAGGTGGCGCACCTGCGCGTCGAGAAGATGCAGCCCGTTTTCAAGGCACATGCGCTTTATCTTCGTGTTGGCCGTGGAGTAGAGCTTCGTTCCCTCGCCGCCGTGGCTGAGGTTTATCTCGTCCACATACTGCATCAGCTCGATGGCCTCCTGCTTGCCGACATATTCGTACAGCGTGCCGCCGAACTGGTTTGTAATGTTGTATTTTCCGTCCGAAAAAGCGCCCGCGCCGCCGAAGCCGCTCATAATATTGCACACGGGGCACTTCGCGCAGACCTTCACCTTTTTTCCGTCTATCGGGCAGCGGCGCTGCGCGAGCGGACGCCCCAGCTCAAACACGGCAATTTTCAGTTCCTTGCCGGCCTGTGCCAGCTCATATGCGGAAAATATACCGCCAGGGCCTGCGCCGACAATTATCACATCATAGTTCGTCATCGCTTGCTTCCTCCATATGTTTTTCGTTTCCGGGCATACGTATGCGCGCATCCGCCGCCGCAAAAAGACTCCGCGTTCCCGCCCGGGGAACACGGAGCCGCAAAATGTATCCTCGCTTACCTTACTACATACGGCGCGATAAGTCAAGTGAACGTTATGTGAATAAACGCTTTTCCCCTGTACGCGCCGCGCTGGAGGAGCTTGTGCCATGAAGCGCGATAAACTGGCGCAGGAAAATGATTTCTTCGGAACGGGAAGCATCAGCCGCATCCTTTTTAAAATAGCGCCGCATACCGCCGCTACCAGGACACGCTGAAATGCTCGGTCGTTTTTTCTCTGCTTGTTATGGTGGTGGGCGCGGCGGCATTCATTCTGGTGCCTGACGTCCTCATCCGCGTCTTTTCCAAGGACGCCGGGGTACTTGCCATCGGGCGTCATGCGTTCCCCATTATCGGGTGCAGCTTTCTGCCCGCCGTTGTCTCGCTCATGATGCCCGTATTCTTTCAGGCCATCGGCTATGGCCGCACAAGCCTTGCGCTGTCTCTGCTGCGGCAGATCGTCTGCCTGCTGCCGCTGTTCTGGCTGCTGGCCCAGCTGGGGCTGGACTTCACATGGTTCGCTTTTCCGATCTCTGAGGTCGTCTCCGGCGGCGTCGGGCTGCTGCTCTACCGGCGTGTAGTAAGGCAATGGCAGCGTGCCGCGCAATAGGCGCGCGGCACTTCCGCACAGGCGAATTATGAAAAGGGATGCCGTTCACATTGCGGCATCCCTTTTTCCGCGCAATGCGGCGTTTTTTGTTGCCTTTGCGCCCGCGCTGGTTTATAATTGCATTTACATTGCAGTATACATTTTTCAAGGGAGAACGGCTTTTATGGTCAAAAGCAAGCGGCAGGCCGCCGCTATCATACTTATCACCGTCTTTCTCGTCGCGCTGACGCGTGGCCTTACGATGTCGCATAATATGGAGCTCCACTCCGACGAGCATGTTTTCTTCACCGCCGCACAGAGCTTGAAGGGCTATCTCTCCGGCTCATCGCCGGTGTATGAGGAGGTCAAGGAGTACCCCGAAGGGGCCATCGTTTTTCAGCTCCCCTTTCACATCCTCACAGCCGTCATAAACCGGCTGTGCTCCGCCGGGATCTCCCCGCGCCTCAGCGGCCGCATCGCGGACGTCTTCTATTTTACCATAGGCGTCGCGTTGGGCGGCGTGATAATATACCGCTTTTTCTCCAAAAAGCCGGTGTATACCGCGCTTTATGGGCTTATCGCGGTGTTTTCGCTGCTGCATATCGAGCAGTCACGTTACGGCACGGGCGACGCGATATCGCTGTTTCTCCTGATGTCCGTCGTGCTGCTGACGGCCTCCGGCCTCTCCGCAGAGAAGCGGCGCGGCGTGCATGTCGCTTTTGCCGTGTTTGCCGCCGGGGCGGCGGGCGCTGTGAAGTACCCGCTCGTCATCTTCGCCGCGATTCCGGCCTTCGCCGCCGTCCGCCTTTTGCGCGGCGCGCCGCGCGGGAGGAAGCTCGCGGCCGCGGCGGCGTTTCTCGCGGTGCTCTGGCTGGGCTTCGCCGTTTTTTCGCCGAAGGCCGCGCTCGACCCCATGTATGTCCTGCGCGCCTCGACGCGCGAGCTGGGCGATTATCTCGGCGCGGCGGGCCTCCCCCTCTATTTGAAGCTCTGGTCGAATTTTATGAGCATATTTACATATTCCATGCTCTACTCCGGCTTCCCGCTCATGCCGCTGTGGCTGTTTCTCGCGCTGCGCGCGGCTTTCCGGGAAAAGACGGGCGGCAACGGCGTGCGCGTGTTCTTCTGCCGCGTGATGCCCGTGATGCTCATCGTCTTTTTCTCCTATAACCTCCTTGCGACGTTTTTCGCCATGCGCTCGTTCTACCCCTTTTTCTTCCTCGGCGACCTTTACGTTGCCGCCGCGGCGGGGAACTGGCTGCAGCGCGGCGGTGCGCGGCGCGCGGCAGTGCTTGCGCTTTCTGCTTTCATGGTCCTGCGCGGCGCGTGGCTCGTCGGCGCGATGTCCGCGCGCAATGACGGCGCGCGCATGACAGCGCTTATAGAGTCCGCCGTGGACGATTCGTGGGATAAGACCACCATCCTCTCCGGATACATCATTTTTCCGGATGGGCTTGAGGATGAAAAGGAGACGACCGTCGTCAACATCACTGACGCGCGCTTTGCCGGTGAGGACGCCATGCGCCTCGCCCCCGGTGAACTGTTCATCGCCGGTGCGCGCGACTTTGCCATCGGCGGCTTCCAGTACAACTTCCTGCCGAAAAAATACTCCGTCTTTGACAGCAGCACCGCATGGCGCAGCTTTGCCGCCGTGAATGAGGAATACTGCGTCGGGCGGCTGTACCCGCAGTATTACTACTACCTCTTCGGATACTGGCTGTCCGGCACGACGGGCACGGTGTTGGAATTTCCTACCTGCACCGTATATTACCGCGCATGACGCGGCGCGAAAGGTCGTCTATCATGAAAAAGCTCTCCTCCGACAACTCTACCCGGCTTCTGCGCTGGGCCGTACCGGCGTTGTTCGCCGCGTTCTTCATCTGGCTCGCCGCACAGATCCCATATGCGCACGACGATTGGGACTGGGGCATCGGCCTCGGTATGCGGCAGCTTATTTACGCCACGGTCAACAGTCGCTATGCCGGTAATCTGCTTGAGGTCATCCTCACGCGCAGTGAGGCGGCAAAGTGCCTCATCATGGGGCTGACCTTTCTCGCCCTGCCGCTGGCCGCCGTGTGGGTGACGCCCGGCGCGGATAATGCGGATGAAAAGGCGCGCATCGCGCTTTGCTGCCTGTCTCTCGTTCTGTTCCTCGCCACTGGCACAGATATGTGGCGCGAGACGAACGGCTGGGTCGCCGGTTTTGCAAACTACAGCTTCTCCGCGCTCATCCTCGCCGTGTTCATCCGTCAGGCTCAGCGCACCCTCTTCGCGGAGGGTACGGAATCGCCGGGCCGCCTCGCCGCCCCGGCGCTCATCTTTGTCACGGTGTTCGTGCTCCAGCTCTATCTGGAAAACCTCACGCTCTACGTCGCCGCCGCGGCATTGGCGCTTCTCATCGCCGCGCGGCACAGCCGTTCCGGCCGCATCCGCGGCTGGTGCGCTCTCGTCGCCGCGCTTACCGGCACGGCGGTGATGTTCTCTTCAAATATATATAAAAGTCTGCTCTCCTCGGGCTACGCCGTGGACGAGTACCGCCAGCTCACCTTCCGCGCAGATACGGGGCTTTTCGGTGTCGCCGCGTCGCTTGTACGCAAGCTCGCCGCGGATATCGTGCCGCCGCTGTACCTTGGCAGCAGCGTGCACTGCCTCACTCTTCTCTTCGTGCTCTTCATGCTGACCATGCACGGAAAAAGGCCGCTTTCAAAGCGGGCGCGCACGGTCTTCACGGTCTGCGACGCGCTTCTGGCCATTCCCTTCGTGCTGGAGCTTTTCTCTTTCAGCAGCCGCATCGACGCGCTGCACCACAGGCTTGCCGTGGCGTATGCCTTTCTTGTCTCCGCGGCGTTCTTCGCCGTGACAGCGGCGCAGCTCATCTGCCTTCTCGATGGCCGTGCGCGCGGCTGGGCGCTTGCGTTCTGGGTGTCCGCGCCGCTTGTCGTTCTGCCGATGGCGGCGGTGAACACCGTCGGCCCGCGCACGTTCTATACGCCGCTGTTTTTCATCTCCCTCGTCATCCTCACAGTCTCTGCCGCGCTTATATCCGCCGCGCCTGTTAAGCTGCGCCGCGTGCTTGCGGGGCTTTCGGCGGCGGCGCTGGCCGCGCTGGTGCTGCGCTTCTCCGTCGTATACGGCGCGATAGGCCGCGTCAAGGCCGAGCGGCAGCAGCTTATTTCCGCCGCGCTTGACGCGGGCGCGGATGAGGTCGTCCTCCCCCGCTTCCCGTATGCCGGATATCTCCACGGCGCGACGCCCGTGGGCGAGGAGAAGCTCATGTACTTCAAGGAGTTTTACGGCATCCCGCAGGATGTTGACGTCCTCTTCGACTGAGCAGATACGAAACAAAAAAACCGCACCGGTTTTCACCGGTGCGGTTTGCTGTGTATTTTTAAGCGTTCTTGTCCTTTTTCTCTTTCCTGCGCTTATCGGCGCGCTCAAGCAGCGTGCGGAAGTGGCTGCCGTTATGCTCGCCCTCGGCAAGATGCGGGTACGCGCGGGCAATACGCTCGTGAATGATGTTGCGGCCCAGCGCCGCGCTTACGCGCTGCTCCAGCTCCGCGCGACGTTCCGCCATGCGCGCCTGGCGCGCGTCCTCGCGCTCCTTCAGCTCCGTGTTTATCTCGCTGCGCTTCTCCAGCACGTCCTTTATGGCTTCCTGGCTCTTCTCGTGCAGCTCCGGATGGCGCTCCTCAAAGGCCTCGCGCTGCTCCTTGACGTTCTCATAGCCCTCGTACAGCACCTTTTCGCCCACGGTGTCTGACACGGCCGTCATCATGCGCTCTACCTCCTCCAGCGCCTTGAAGCGCTTGGGCAGCTTCAAAAGCTCTATCAGCGTTATAAGCGCGTCCGCCGCCATTATCACGGCGAATATGCCGATAAGCCACCACCCGGCCTTTACCGGGATGAGGTCAACAAGCTTCCGGATCATCGGGTGTATCACATCCACCACCAGCACGCAGGCAAGCCCCCATATGATGGAGAACTCAAGGCATATATAGCCCTTGATGTTGAAGGGGTTGTTAGAGTAATCCCACCATTTGTCGTGGAAAAAGCTCTCCATTATAAAGCCGATGATGAACTCCAGCGCCGACGTCAGCACCATGCTGCCCAGAAACAGCAGCAGGAAGCTGTCCTTCACCGGCTCCAGCAGCCACAGCACCAGCGCCACGCCGAAGCCGTATATCGGGCACACCGGCCCGTTGAGGAAGCCGCGGTTGACGAATATCCCGCGGCGGCAGGCCGCGAACACGACCTCCGCGCACCAGCCGAGGAACGAATAGATGAATATCACCCACGCAGTCTGATAAAACCCGCTCATTTCTCTCTTTCTCCTGTTCAGTTATTCCGTTTTGTTTTCGTCTTTCTCCGCGAGCGCGCGCCTGACGCGCCGCTGCCCTATAAGCACCGTCGGCAGGCTGACGGCAAAGGGCGTGAAATACGTCGCCGCCCTGTACAGCACCAGCGCCGCGCTGACGGTGTTCTCCCCCGCGAACGCGCCGTACAGCAGCGCGAAAGCAAGATCCGTCGGTCCGAGGCCGGACACGCTCGGCAGCACGCCCGCTATCAGCCACACCAGCGACCCCAGCGCCAGCGAGTGGATAAAGCTCAGCTCCGCGCAGCCCAGCGCGCGCAGCGCCAGCAGCGGGATGGAGTATACGACGGTGAATTTGACGACGTTCAGCGCCAGCGCCGCCGCGATGCGCCACTTCTGGCTGAGAAGATTCTGCATCTCGGTGTACATGAGGTTTATGCTCTCCCGCCAGCCGGCCTTCTTCTCGCCCAGCTTCCCATTGTCGGGAAGCTTATCTATGATGCGCAGCATCAGCTTTTTCAGCCACTCCCACGTGCACAGCAGCACCAGCAGCGTGATTATCAGAAAGCACACCGCAAAGCCCGGCAGCAGGTATTTCATCACGCCCGGCACGCTTGCGCGCAGCCACTGCATGTTCAAAAGCAGCATCGCCAGCGCGAAGGTGAACACCGTCGCCTTGTGCAGGATGTACTTCACCGTCATAAGCCCGACCGTGTGCCCCACGTCCAGCGACTTTGAATAGAGATACACGCTCTGCATGGGCACAGTTATTATGCTGTTGCTGCACACAAGGCCGAACACGCCGCACATGGTCAGCTCAAATGCCTGTAGGTAGGTCAGCGACGGCATCCGGCTTCGCACGAGTATAAGGCACATCAGCGAGTCTATAAGCTGATACGCCAGCCCGCAGCCCAGTATCACGGCCACCGTGGCCGCCGGGATCTGCGCCACGGCGTTCATTATATCCGGCAGCTTGTCCCGGAACACGATAAACGTCACGCCCAGCAGCAGTACGAGAAAGCAGAGGCTGACGATATAGCCGCGTTTGTTATTGCTCTTCATTTTTCCGTTCCGTTCCGCCCGGCCATTATCTCCGGCCACTCCTTCGACGCCTGTTTGTATATAAGCTGCTGGCCGGCGAGGTTGGGATGGATGCCGTCGGCGCACAGGCAGGCCTCAAGCTCCTCCCCATACGGCGGGAACGGGGCGCGCAGGTCAAGCAGCAGGCAGCCCCTGTCCTTCGCCAGCTCCGCCGCCATGCGGCTGTAGCCCTCCTGCCAGCGGGATATCGCCTCGATATCGCCCAGCCAGCGCAGTATGGCCGCCTTATCTATCCCGCCGCGGGTCACGTGATCCAGATACAGCCGCGAGCTTATCGGCGGCAGCGTGCACACGATGGGCCAGCTCCCGTTTTTATAGACAAGGTCTATCATTTCCCTGTATATCTCTCTGAACTTCTCCGGCGGCGTGGCGCAGACGTGCTCATCCTCCGGCCGTGCCGCGACCGCATCCCAGCGATAGGCGCTGTCGTTGCCGCCGAATTCCAGCACGGTGTAGCTGCCGAGGCTTCCGCCCTCCGCCGCGCGCCGCAGCCGGGCAAGCCCCTTGTCTATCGTGGAGCCGAACTTGCTTTTGTTGTCCAGCGTCACGCCGTGCTCCGCCTCAAAGCAGCTCATCAGCGCGTGCCCGCGCGTGTATTTTCCGTTTTCAAGGCGCACCCCCTCAAGGATGGAGTCGCCGAATATGCTTATCTTCATTTTGTCTCTCCTGCTGCTTATACGTTTTCCTCTTCCGCGTCCGGTTTTCCGAACGGCGTGTCCTTCACGGACAGCGGAAGCTCCACCGTGAACGTCGCGCCCGCGCCCGGCTCGCTCTCGACGGAGATATTGCCGCCGCTGGACGTAACTATCCGCTTCACCAGCGCAAGGCCGAGGCCGTTGCCCTCCTCCTTGTGCGAGCTGTCCACCTGATAAAACTTCGTGAATATCCTGCTCTGCTCCTCCGGTGCGATGCCGGGGCCGGTGTCGCTGACGGTGAAGCGCACGCGCTCCCCGTCCTTTTTCAGCCGCAGCCGTATCGAGCCGCCGTAGGAGTCGAACTTGATGGCATTGTCGATGAGGTTTGTCCACACGTGCATCATGAAGCCCTCATACCCGCAGTATTCCACCTCGTCCATCTCGATGTCAAGGTCTATGCTCTTCTCCGTCCACTTGCGCTCCAGCGCGAAGATGGACTGGCGTATCTGCTCGTCGAGCCTGTATGTATTCGCCTTGGGGCGTATGCTCTCGTTGTTGACCTTGCTGAGAAGCAGGATGTTGCCGACAAGGTCGGAAAGGCGCCTGGTGTTGAATATTATCTTGCCGACGTACTGCGCCTGCTGCTCACGCGGAAGCTCGCTGTCCTGCAGAAGCGAAGCGTAGCCCTCTATCGCGTTTATCGGCGTTTTGAACTCATGCGAGACGTTGGAGACGAAATCCGTCTGCAACGTCTCCGTCTCCCCCAGCGCCTTCACCATGAGGTTGAAGCTGGCGTAGACCTCCTTTATGTCGCTTATGGTGCTTTTGCATTCAAGCTGCGTGTCAAAGTTCCCGTCTGCGACGCGGCGCATCGCGGCGGCAAGGTCCGTCAGCGGCTTTATAAAGGCGTGGTTGAGTATCGCGGCGATCGCCACGCCGAAAACGATGCCGAAGATGAGCATCCTCACGCCCGTCGGCATCCCGAGCGACATGTCGAACACGTTGTTGAGCACCCATACCATGCCGAACGACGCCATCACCGTCACTATCGCGCCCAGCGCCGCCGCGGAGGAGAACTTGAACTGGAAGCCCGCTATAAGCTTTACGTCTTTTCTTTTCATGTTTTCTCCACCTTATAGCCGAGGCCGCGCATGGTGACGATGCGGAAATCCCTGTTGTCCTTGAAGCGGTCGCGCAGGCGGCCGATATGCACGTCCACCGTGTGGGTGTTCGTCTCCGACTCATAGCCCCATATGTCGTCCATAAGCTGCTGGCGCGTGAATATGCGGCCGGGGTACGAGGCCATCTTGTACAGCAGCATGAACTCCTTCTGCGGCAGTATCATGCTCTGTCCGCCGGATGTGACCGTGAGGGAGTCGCACTCCATCACCGTGTCGCCGACGACAAGGCGGCGCTCGTTTATTATCTGCGCCCTTCTCAGCAGCGCGCCGACGCGCAGCAGCAGCTCATTGACGTTTATGGGCTTGACCATATAATCATCCGTGCCGGAGATAAAGCCCTCGCGCATGTCGTCAAACGCGTCGCGCGCGGTTATCATCAGCACCGGCGTGTTGTTGCCCGCGGCGCGTATGGTCTTGACAAGCTCGTACCCGTCCATGACGGGCATCATTATATCGGAAATGATAAGGTCGTAATAGCTCGTCTCCATCGCGGCAAGCGCCTTCTGCCCGTTGTCCACTCCGGTCACGGAATACCCGTTTTTTATAAGCACGTGGCTGAAAAGCTGCCTCAGCTCACTGTCATCCTCCGCTATCAGTATCTTGAACATACGCTGCCTCCGCTGTACATTTTGATTCAGTGTCATCCTATCAGCCGTCGGTAAACTATTATTCAATTATAATTCAACAATCGTTTATTTACAACAATATCTTAACAGGCTGCACCAGACGAGCAGTCGCCTCCCGGCCCCCTTGCAAAGGGGGCTGAGACTGTCGAAAAAGTGGCTTTGCCACTTTTTCGAGAAAGCTTCGCTGCGTTCTGCGCCTCAGTTGTCCGCTGACAGCGGACAATTCGACGCTCACTCCGCGCAAAGTGTTTTCCGCCACGCACATGTCGCGGCAGAAAACGTATAATACTGCTTTCGCGTCTGCGGACGCGAAACTCTGCGAGGCTTTTTTGACAAGCTGACAGCCCGGCGCTTGACAAAAGCGCCGGGTGGAGATTATAATATAGATACAAAAAGGGTGCTGATACACGGCAGACGGTCAGCCTCTCATGTTTTGGTTAAGAAATAACCGCAGCTTGGTAGGCAGGGCGGTTATTTCTTTGCGCGCTTTTATGACAAGCTGCACAAATTCCGGTGCGGAATTTTGGATTGCAAATGCCGGGAGGCTCATATATAATATATATGGGATCATGTCCCGTAATCTGACTGCGTGCATGGCTCTCCATCACTAAGTTATGCACAGCATTAATAAGGAGGAATATGAACTTCCCTGTGGCTCGGGGTACGGCATTGTTGGAGACATGCCGCAAGGCGGCGCGCGTATGCGGCCGCGAGGTCACGACCGGCGGAGGCCGCGTGATCGGAGCCGGAATGTATGGCAACTGTTCAGCTTAAAAATGTGAAGAAGATCTACCCGTTCATCAGCGGCGAGGGCAAGAAGAAAAAGAAGAAGGACGAGGGCGAGGAGAAGAAGGTCAACCTTCAGATCACGGATCAGGGCGTCGTGGCGGTGCAGGAGTTCAATCTTGACATCGCAGACAAGGAATTCATCGTTCTGGTCGGCCCGTCCGGCTGCGGCAAGTCCACCACGCTGCGCATGGTGGCGGGTCTGGAGGAGATCAGCGCGGGCGAGCTGTACATCGACGGCAAGCTGATGAACGATGCACAGCTTTGCCTGCCGAAAGCAGAGCCAAAGGCTGATAAGCCTGCAATAATACAGCACCGAACCATTGTACGCAAGGAATTCGGGCAGTTTAGTGCCGATGAGCGTGAGCAGATCACCTTTTGGACGGATCTGCTTCGTGAATGGCGTATAAGGCGTGAAGAATATGACAATTGCGCTGAGGGTGATATGTGCTTTATTGCAGAGACCAAGCGTTTAAAGCGTGAGTATCTTGCGGAGCACGGCATAACGATAAGCAAGGACATTCTTTACCGCAAATACAAGGCGTACAAGGAAAACGACCTGCAGGGTCTTGTCGATAACCGAGGCGGCTGGAACAAGGGCAGGAACAGTATCCCGAAGCCTGTGCTTGAATGCTTTTTTAATCTGTATCTGTGTGATGCGGAGCTGCCTGTCCGTGACTGCTACAAAAGTACACGGACATGGACAGAGCTTAATTACCCGGAATACCTGCCTGACATGGCAAGTGAAAGAACATTCAGGCGGCAGGCAGAGCAGATAGACGAAGCCATTGTGAAGTTCTTCAGAAAGTCGCAGAAGGAATGTATAGATGAATGTCTTCCGTACATCGAAAGGCTTTACGAAGACATCGAAGCCAATGACGTATGGGTTGCCGACAACCACACCTTTGACTTTGTGACAAAGACCGATGACGGCGAAAGAAATCACCGTCTGTACATTACGGGCATATTGGACGCAAAGACAGGAGTGCTTGTTGGCTGGAATATAACCGAAAACCCGTCATCACATTCTACTGTACTTGCGCTCAGACACGCTATTATGCGCTGCGGCATACCTAAGATACTGTATGTTGATAACGGTACGGAATTTCTTACTCACGATATAGGCGGTAAAGGTCACAGAAGCCGCAAGAGCCAAGAGAACATACCGAATCCGCCGACTATACTGGACAGGCTCGGCATTAAAATGATGAATGCC
>ENA-OUQC01000512-OUQC01000512.1-human-gut-metagenome-genome-assembly--contig:-NODE-512-length-27100-cov-4.438750_pt1 | contig 27100 bp, 22 predicted proteins | sample MGYA00237942_ERZ548815 | MGnify/ENA primary metagenome ERZ548815 (study PRJEB26490, sample SAMN05194722) | human gut metagenome | biome: terrestrial biome; feature: human-associated habitat; material... | reverse complement strand
TACGAGATTCGCCTTAGTCTCGTGGGCTCGGAGATGTGTATAAGAGACAGGGGTTTAAAAAATAAAATTAAGAAAGACAGTTCATTTTGATAGGCAAATTATCAACAAGTTTTTTATGAAAAGGAGGAATTATGGGAGCGAAAGAAAGAAACAAAAATTACGTGCTTGAAAAGGCAAAAGAAGTATTTTTGGAACGCGGAATTACGGACGTTTCAATGGCGGACATCGCAAAAGAAGCCGATTTCGGCGTGGCGTCGGTGTATCGCTACTTCGGAAACAGGAAGGCGTTGATTATGGAATGCGCCGTGTCAATATGGCAGGACAAACGCGATAAATTGCGCGTTGTTTATGAAAAAAATCTGTCGGAAAGCGGGTTTGAACAAATCGTCGTGCTTACAAAGTATTTTTCGTGGCTTGTCGTGAACGAAAAGTCGTTTTCAAAGTTTTTGCTGTCGCTCGATTCGTTTCTGATGACGGAAGACGCGACGCGGGAAGAGAGAAAGGAATACGACGCAATCCTGCTTGAAATTTACAAAATGTTTGAGGACGCGTACAAGACGGGACTTTCCGACAATACGGTCAGGGACATCGGCAGTTTTCAGGACTTTTATTTTGCGGCGACGCAGTCGCTTATCAGCCTGTCGCAAAGGCTCACGATGCGCGGAAACGTCGGCTTTGACGACGTATCGTTGCACGATAAGGTGAAACTTCTCGTGAGTATGTTCACAACGTATTTATCAAACGAAAAATAACTTTACCGTCCAATATTTGACGATAAAACGCAAAAACCGCCGAAACGGCGGTTTTTTGTTTTAAGCAAAAAAACTTTCGGCATTACAGTCCGAGGAAAATCGACGAATTTCTGAGGCTCACGTCTTTGATTTTATCGTTGATACTTAACGCGTGTTTGTCAAGATTTTGCCCGTCTTCGTCGGATATTTTTTGTGAGCGGAACTCGGCAATGATTTTGCCCGAAACGTCAGCAATAATTTCGTTTTTGAGTTTTGCCTCGCTTGTCGAATTTCCGCATTCGGTAAGGAACGACAACGCCGTTTCGACGTCGGACAGAATGGTGAGTTCCCGCATGCCGCGGTATGCCCATTTGTAAAAAGGCTCGTAAACGTTGTTCAGCAAATACACGCACGAAATCGCGCTTTTTACAAATTCGAAAATCGCAAGTTGCGCCGCGCCTGTCTCTTTTCTTGCGATAAGGCGGGGGTAGTTGTATTGTCCGGATTGGCTCATAGAAAGCGCGTGCGCCGCGATTTTTTTCAGACGGACGTCCTCGGGGAATCCTTTTTGCAAAACTTCGCGAATCCTTGAAAACTCGGCGCAGTTATTTATAAACATCTTGCCCGATACGGCGGTGCGTAGGGCGTATGGCGGGATTTTCAGCCAGTCGAAAGCCGTTTCGGGCGCGGAACTTCTGCCGATAATACTTTCGTAAAAGTCTTTGCACGAAAAAACGCCGTGACGACTGCCGCCCGCGGGCGAAAATTTCAGACGGGAAAACCCGGAAAATTCGTCGGGAAGTTTATTGTACGCGCGGGTTAAGTCGAACCCGTATTTTTCGTAATCCGCGTCGCTTAAAAAAATGCAGAATCCCGGCTCAAAGTCGTGATCTTTTGAAACGTCGTCGTCGAAAAACAGACACTCGCTGCCTTGACCGACAAGCCCTGCGGACAACGTCGGCAAAAGAAAAGCGAAGTCTTTTTCAAGCATCGGCATTCCGAATTTTTCAAAATATTTTTCAGACAACTCAACGCCTTTCATAAATGCTCCTTGCGCGCGCCGAAAGGTCTTGTGCGTCGATAAATCTTCCTGCGTCGGAAAAGGCGGACGCGCATTTTTCGCACACAAAGGCGTAATATCCGTCGCGCGTTACGCCTTCGTCGTTTAAGAGAGACAGGGCGTTGTCAAGAGCCTTGTCGACGTTTTTGTCGTCAAAGGGATCTCGCCTGAGAAAAGTTGTTGAAAGGTTCGTGTACGTCACCGCTTCGTCCAACTTATTCCCGTTGTTTTTCGCAATTTCAAGTGCCTTTTCAAAATACGATATTGCGGTGTCGTAATCGCCCAAATCGGTATATGACAGTGCTGAATTGTTGTATAAACCGCCGAATAGCGCATTATCCGCGTCAAGGTTTTTTGAAAAAACCTTGTTTACTTCGTCATAAATTTTAAGCGCGCCTTTCGCGTCGCCAAAGGCTTTTTTGTTGGTTGCGACGTTCAGTAAAAACGTCGCGCCGCTTGTCGTTTCCGCCATATCCGTCTCGTCAATCAGCCGCAAAATCTCGGCGCAATATTTCTCGCTGTCTTCCTTGTTTCCCGTTTTTCTGAAAACCCCGGTGAGTTCGCTCGTCACGACGAGTTCGCCCCGTTTATCGTTCAAGGCTTTTGCCTCGTCAAGCCAGTATCTCAAAAGTTTTTCGGCGGACGCAAGATCGTTTCGTGACAAAAACTCGTCTTCCTTTTCGATAATGCGTTCGACGGGAATCGTCCCGTGAGTTTCGGTTTCGGGATAATAAAACTCTTTGCCGCCGCACGTCGCGCAGGCAGGCTCCTTATAATCGAATTCGTCGATACCCATAGTTTCTCCTTCCCGCGCGACGGCGTGATTGTCGCGCGTTTGACCTGATTCAAGAATAACACAAAATTCACGCCTTGACAACGGACGGCGCAAAGGTTATATTATTACTATTGATATTTATAAATAACATAATAAAATAAACAATAAGGCGGTATGTTGAAAAAATGATAAGAAGAATCGAGTCGGCGGACAGGGCGGATTATATAAAGTTCGCAAAAGAGTTTTATACGTCGGACGCAGTCACGCACGACATTCCCGAAGAATACCTGACGCTGACCTTTGAAACGCTTGTCGAAGGCAACCCGTTTTCGGACGGCTATATGATTGAAAGCGACGGCGAAAACGTCGGATACGCTCTCGTTGCGAAAACGTTTTCGCAGGAAGCGGGCGGTATGGTTGCGTGGTTTGAAGAATTGTATCTTTCGGAAAAGGCGCGCGGAAAAGGACTCGGCACGCTTGCGTTAATGTACCTTGAAGGCAAGTACGTTTCGGAAGGGTACAAGAGAATAAGGCTTGAATACACGGCGGAAAACGAGCGCGCGGCGAAACTTTATCGACATCTCGGGTTCAAGACGCTTGATTATCTGCAAATGCTGAAAGATTTCAAATAAAAAAGGATTAATGGACGATTTTCGACGCGGAAAAGGTCAGAAAGTGGTCGGAAAAACTCGACAAAAAGGTCAGAGGAAAGAAAAAGAGATAAATCCGCCGTGAAAACGAAAGAAACAACAATCAAAATATTGTTCTCGGCAATCGCGTGTGCGCTGATATCGGCGACGATGTTTTCAATGAAAGCGCGCGCCGTTTCGTACGCCGAAACGGGAAATTGTCCGCACGAATACGACGACGATTGTGACGGCGAATGCAATCGTTGCGGCGAAAAGCGCACGCCGAAGCATTATTTCGGCGAATGGACTGTCGTAAAAGAAGCCACCAACGACGAAGAAGGACTGAAAGAGCGAACGTGTGTCAGGTGCCACGTAAAGCAGCAGGCGATTTTGCGAAAGACCGCCGTCCCCGAACCGCAAAAAGAAAAAATCCTTTCAAAATCGGATATCGCGGGGATTGTCGTCGGAAGCGTTGCGGCAGGGGGACTCGTCGCATTTATCGGGGCGACGCTGATAAAAAAGAGACGCAAAAAATAAGGCGCGCGAAAGTGTGTTTTTATTTTTAATAAAATGTCGAATTTCCTTTTGAAAAACGATTGACAATAATAAAGTTTGAGATTATATTTTTGTCGCTATGGAAAACGAAAACGAAAATCTTATCGTGCCGCCCGAAAGCGAACGGGAAAAAACCGAAGAAGGGCAGACGACAAGCGCAGAAAACGAAATAGTAAGCGTCGAAAACGCAGAAGCGCCGGAAACCGCCGCGCAGACCGCGGCGACCGACAACGCGGAGGATTTGCCGAAAAAGAAAGGTCAGCGCGATATGACGAAAGGCGTCATCTGGAAACAAATTCTGGCGTTTGCGCTGCCGATACTTTTGTCCAACGTCATACAGCGGTTGTATAACGCGGTCGACTCCATCGTCGTAGGGCGGTTTGTCGGGCACGAAGCGCTTGCGGCGGTCGGCAGCAACAACAGTATAATCAACGTTTTCGTGTCGCTGTTTTTGGGAATATCCGTGGGCGCGGGCGTTGTCGTCGCGCAATACTACGGCGCAAAGGACGATGAAAAACTCAAAAAATCCGTGCAAACTTGCGCGTTTCTGGCGATTGTTTCGGGCATAGTGCTGACAATCGGCGGATACTTCCTTGCGGAGCCCATATTAAAGCTCGTTCACACCCCCGAAAACGTAATGGCGCTGAGTCGCGAATATTTGCAGATTTATTTCTTGGGCGTTCTCGGCGCGCTTATATACAATATGGGATCGGGCGTGATACTCGCGGTCGGCGACAGCAAGCGGCCGTTTTTGTATTTGCTGTTCGCGTGCTGCTTGAATATCGCGCTGGACGTAGTGTTCGTAAAGAATCTCAGGATGGGCGTTGCGGGCGCGGCGTGGGCGACTCTTATTTCGCAATACGTATCGGCGATTCTGGTCACGTTAAGGCTTCTTCTGACAAAACAGAACTATAGACTGTCGTTTCGGCATTTTAAGATTGACAAGCCGATTCTCAAAAACATATTCAAAGTCGGTCTTCCCGCAGGGTTGCAGTCAAGCATGTACAGCGTCGGGAACCTGCTTATCCAGTCAAGCCTGAACACCTTCGGCTCGGTCGTTATGGCGGGCTGGGTTGCCGCGATGAAAGTGGACGATTTCACCTATGCTCCCATTTGTTCTTACGGCATGGCGATGAACAGTTTCGTCGGACAAAACGCCGGCGCAAAGCGCATGGACCGCGTGAAGAAAGGCTTTTACACCGCGCTTATTATGAGCGTCGTTACGGCGGTCGTAATCATCGTACCCGTGCTGATTTTAAGGGGCGACGTCGTTCGCATATTCAATAAGGAAGCGGACGTCGTGAGCGTAGGTTCGGACATCATTCTGCACATCTGCCCGTTTTACGTGATTTTCGGCATGTGCGAAGTTTTCTCGGGCACGCTGAAAGGGCTTTCAAAGTCGCTGACGGCGTTTATAATCACGTTTGTCGGCATACTCTTGACAAGGATAATCTGGCTTTACACGGCGGTGCTTATGACGCACAATCTCACGGTATTGTTTATGATTTACCCGATAAGCTGGGTTGTGACCGCCGCGATATACTTCATATACCTTGCCGTCAAAAAATGGGACGGAATGCTCGATATGACCGCGGAAGACAGGTTTATCGAAAAACTCAGACATATCGGCAAAAAGAAAACCGCGTGAAAACGCAAAAAGAAATATCGTTTGTTTTATAAAACATATAATATAACAAATATACAGACTGCGAAAAAACTAAAAAATCGTAAAAACATTTTGAAAACCCCTTGACAAACGCATAAAGGGGTTTTATAATTACAAACAGTTGAACAGTTATTCAAATGTTTGACAAAAGGAAAAAGAAAAATGAAAGAAACAAAAATCGAAAAAAACGAATTTTGTGAAGAAGTGCACGCGCACGACGAAACGGTACAGAAGGTCAAAGCAAGCCTTTCCGACGCCGATTTATTGTTTGACGTTGCGGAACTTTTCAAAATCTTCGGCGACAGCACCCGCGTCAATATCCTTGCGACGCTTTCAAAAAACGAACTGTGCGTATGCGACGTCGCGGCGGTGCTTAATATGACGGTCAGCGCGGTATCGCATCAACTCAGGATTCTTCGCCACAACAAACTCGTGAAGGCGAGAAGAAGCGGCAAAGAAGTGTTTTATTCGCTTGCGGACAACCACGTCGTGAAGATTCTGGAACTTGCAATCGACCACGTAAAAGAGTAAAAAATCAAAGAGGTAATAAACATGAAAAAGACGGTAACCATTAAAGACATCGACTGTGCAAACTGCGCCGCAAAAATCGAACGCGACGTGCAAAAAATCAACGGCGTTAAAAGCGCAAGCCTGAATTTCTTCGGACAGCGTCTGCAATTCGAATGTGACGAAGAAGATTACGAAAGAATCGCAAAAGAAATTGTGCATTGTGCAAAGAAAGTCGAACCGGATTGCGTAATATTGGGTTTATAATACAAAAATGAAAGATAAAGATAAGAAAAAGTTATCAAAAAACCAAATAAGGCTTATACGTTTTTGTGTGTGTCTTGCCGCGTTTATCGTGCTTTACGCCGTCGGCAAGACCGTCGGTATGCCGTGGTACGTGGGACTTGCGACGTATCTTGTCGTGTACTTCGCGATAGGCTACGATGTGCTGTTCCGCGCCGCGAGAAACATCGTGCACGGGCAGGTTTTCGACGAAAACTTTTTAATGTGCGTGGCGACGGTCGGCGCGTTTGCAATCGGCGAATATCCCGAAGCCGCGGCGGTCATGCTTTTTTATCAGCTTGGCGAACTGTTTCAGGATTACGCCGTCGGGAAGAGCAGGAAATCCATTGCGTCTCTTATGGATATCCGCCCCGACAAGGCTGTAATATTTAAGGACGGACAGGAAACCGAAGTCGCGCCCGAAGAAGTTAAAATCGGCGACGTTATCGTCGTGAAAGCCGGCGAAAAAATCCCCGTCGACGGCGTGGTGATAAAGGGCGAAGGAAGTCTCGATACGTCCGCGCTCACCGGCGAAAGCGTGCCGCAAACCGTGTCTGAAAACAGCATCGTTTTAAGCGGTGCCATCAACCTTTCCAGCGTTTTGTATATCCGCGCCGAGAAAGAGTTTTACGACAGCACCGTCGCAAAAATTCTCGACATGGTGGAAAACGCTTCCGCAAAGAAAGCGAAAGCCGAAAACTTTATCACAAGATTTGCAAGATATTACACCCCCGCGGTCGTTATCACGGCGGTTGTACTTGCGATTCTGCCCCCGCTCGTCATTGATATGAGAAGCGGCGCGGTCTGGATCTCGTGGCTCAATCGCGCGCTTACGTTCCTTGTCATCAGTTGTCCGTGCGCTCTTGTCATCAGTGTTCCGATGTCGTTTTTCGGCGGTATCGGCTGCGCGTCCAGAAAGGGCATACTTTTCAAGGGAACGAGTTATCTGGAACTTATCGACAAGGCAAATATATTCGTGTTTGACAAAACCGGCACGTTGACGAAAGGTACTTTCGACGTCAAAAAGGTTATTCCCGCGGAAAACCGCGACGAAATCCTGCGCGTTGCGTGCATCGCCGAAAGCGGCAGCCTGCACCCCATCGCAAAAAGCATTTACAAAGCGTACGGAAAGTCCGTCGACAGTTCCGAATATCAAATCACGGAACGCTCGGGACGCGGTATGGAAGCGACGGGACCCGAAGGGCGCATACTTTGCGGCAGCGGCAGATTGCTTGTCGAAAACGGCGTTGCGATTATCCCCGTCGAAGAAGTCGGAAGCGTGGTGTACGTCGCAAAAGACGGTCAATATCTCGGCGCGATTCTGATTGCGGATACCGTCCGCGACGACGCGAAAGAAGTCATAAAAGAACTGAAAGCGCAGGGCGCAAAAACCGTCATGCTTACGGGCGATAACGAAAAATACGCCCGTGCGGTCGCCGAAGAAGTCGGCATCGACGATTTCAAATTTGGTCTTCTTCCCGCGGACAAAGTCGTCGAAATGGAAGCAATCATGGAAAATAAGGGCAAAAAAGACAAGGTCGTGTACGTCGGCGACGGCGTCAACGACGCCCCCGTTCTTATGCGCGCAGACGTCGGCGTTTCGATGGGCGGCGTAGGCAGCGACAGCGCGGTCGAAGCGTCGGATATGGTGCTTATGCACGACAACCTTACAGGGCTTGTTTCGGCGCGGAAAATCAGCAAAAAAACCCTTAAACTCGCATACGAAAACATCGTGTTCATATTGCTTGTCAAAGCCGTCGTGCTTATTCTCGGCGCGCTGGGCATAGCGAGTATGTGGCTTGCGGTGTTTGCGGACGTGGGTGTGGCGGTGTTGGCTACGCTCAATTCTATGCGCGCCCTTACTAGTAAAAAGTCATAATTTTGCGACCTTTTGAGTTTTTGGCAAAACCTTACTCGGTTACGTACGCCAAAGTACGCGCCCTCGTAAGAACTTGCCAAGAAACGTCAAAAATCCATCAAAATTCTGACTTTTTAAGAGAACTATATTTAAGCACCCAAACGGGTGCTTTTTTGTTGGTTTTTTTAATTTTCCGTACGAAGTACTTAATGTCTTTGCGAAGCACCGCTTTGCGGTGCTGTGGCAATCCCCCGGAAGGGCACCATATTACAAAACCCACGCAAGATACTTTCGTACTTGCGTGGAGAAAAAGGCGCACACAAGCAAAAGAGTGAGCGTTATCGTCCCCGATAACGTGATTTTAAAAGTGCAGTGTGCGACGCATCTCCCGGAAGGGCTACCTTATAAAAGAGAAGTTTATTTTTTAACTAAATCTTAACTTCGGATTAAAGTAATCTTTAACTTGCGCGGTTATGATTAAGCCATAAAGTTTCATAACATAATTTTCTCCCATTATTGAGAAGGGGCGTCCAAAACGGGCGCTCTTTTTCTTTTGGCGCGTGCGGGCAATAAAGTTGCCTTTTTTGTAATTGCATATTATAATAGACAGATATAAGAGGATTCAAAATCGACCATATGTTTTTATTGCTTGCGTTAATTTATCTTATTTTCATATCGCTGGGGCTTCCCGATTCGCTTTTCGGAGCGGCGTGGCCGGTCATGCACGTTGACTTCAACGTGAACGAAAGTTTCGCAAGCATATATATGATAATCACCGCGGTCGGCTCGGGCAGCGTAAGTTTTATTGCGGGGCCGCTCATCAGAAAATTCGGTACGGGCAAAGTAACGGTGGTGTCGATTTTGCTTACCGCCGTCGGCATGCTTGTCATCGGTTTTTCGGTGCATATCGCGATGGCGATTTGCGGTTCCATACTTATGGGGTTTGGCGCGGGCGCAATCGACACGGGGCTCAACAACTACGTTTCGACGCATTATAAGGCGCGGCATATGAACTGGTTGCACGCGTTCTGGGGCGTGGGAGTTACGTTAAGCCCGATAATTATGGGCGCGTTTCTGGATAGGAACAACAACTGGCGCGGCGGATACAGATGCGTGTCGTGCATACAGTTTGCGATATTCGCGGTTTCGCTTTTTTCGTTGCCGCTTTTTAAGAAGTACGAACACTCCGTGACGGTTGAAACGCTTGACGGGGCGGCGCCCGACGAAAGCGAAGAAGAAAACGAAAATACGACGAAAGAACATGCGGAAGAAGACGGCGAAAAGCCGAAAAAGAAGAAGCCTGCAATTTTTGAAATATTGAAAATCAAGGGCGTGGCGTGGTCGGTTTTGTCGCTTGGCATTTACACAGCGATGGAATTTCTGATCGGCACGTGGGGCGCAAGTTACGCCGTCAACACAAAGGGCGTATCGCCCGCAGACGCCGCTCGCTGGGTGTCGCTGTATTTCGGCGGAATTATGGCAGGAAGGGTAATCAGCGGGTTTATCTCATATAAATTTGACGATAAAGTCCTTATTCGGTTGGGAATTGTCGTCATGACAATCGGAATGATCGTGTTTGCGTTGCCCATCGGGAAATACTCGCTTGCGGGGCTTCTGCTCATCGGCGCGGGCTTTGGTCCGGTGTTCCCGTCGACGATACACGCCGTACCGTTCAGGTTCGGCACGAAGTATTCCGCGGACATTACGGGAATACAGATGGGCGGCTCTTACGCAATCGGCTGGGCGGTGCAACTCACGTTCGGATTCGTCGCGCAAAAGGTCGGTTTTTTGTTCATGCCGTACTTACTGCTTGCGTTTGCGGCGGCGCTGCTTATCGTAAGCGAAATCACGAACAAAGTCACCGCAAAACACAAGATCGCGGCGGAGCAAATATCGTAAAAAATGAAACAGCGCGTTAAGAAATCGTTGATAATCGTTGCAATCGGCGTGGTGGTAAACGTCGCGCTTGCGCTCATCAAAATGTACGTCGGTCTTTCAAGCAACAGTCTTTGCATAATGCTTGACGCGATCAACAACTTTTTTGACATTTTGACGGCGATAGTGGCAGGGGTAGCGTTTTGCACGCTTCTTATCCCGCGCAGCGAAAAGGCGCCGTACGGCTACGGCAGGACGGAGTATCTTGCGGGGTTTATCGTCGCGGCGACTTCGGTCGTGGTCGGCGGGCTGTTTCTGATAAGGTCGCTTAACCGCATGGCGATGCCCGAGCCGGTATGGTTCGGTGTAAAAAGTTGCATATTGATATCGGTGACCGTGCCGGTAAAACTCGGACTGGGGCTTACCTACTATTTTGCCGACAAGAAGATGAAGTCGCCTGCGCTCAAAGCCTTGGCGATTGACAGTTTTATGGACGTCGGCATAACGGTGACTTCGGTGGTGTCGTTTGCGGTATCTGCTCGCGTTGACTACGCCGCGGACGCGATTGTCGGCATCGTCATAAGTATTGCGGTTATCGTATTTGCGATAAAGGCAGTCAGGGACAACGTAAAGGCGGTTGTGTCGGGCGACGGCGCAAACGACGAGAAAGAAGCGATATACAAAGAGTGCGAAAAGGTCGGCGTGACCGTTGTGAAGACGGGGCTTCACGATTACGGTTACGGCGCAAAAATCGGCGTCGTTATCGTGAAAAACGGCGACGAAAACGTATTTTCCGACATTTCCCGAAAAGTTCGCGAAAAAACAGGCGCGGAAATTAAATTTATCATTGAAAATAACGGCGAAAACGCCGAAGAACAAAACAACTGAGGTGAAGATATGAGAAAGAAGAAATTCGACGAAACGAACGACGTTTCTTTCAGCGTGGAAACAACCGAATTCGGCACGCGTGAAAAGAGAAAGAAAGAGAAAAAGGTCCTTTCGCCCGAAGAAAAGAAAAAGCGTACGATAAAAGCGCTGATTATCACGGCAAGCGTCGTGCTTGTCCTTGCGATATTCTTTGGCGGTTGCGCGATAAGCACGGCTGTCGGCACGAAGTCGCTTATCAAGCAAGGGCAGAGTTTTGACAAAGTCGAATATACCGAGGAGCACAAGCAGATTGTGCCTACTTTCGACAAGGAACTCGGCTATTACGTGTTTGAAAATAAGGACGGGCGCGAGTTCAAGGTGTTGCAGTTCACCGACGTCCATATCGGCGGCGGCGCGTTTTCGCACAAAAAGGACGCGTGGGCAATGAACGCCGTCGCGACGATGATACAAAAGGAAAAACCCGACTTTGTCGTGGTCACGGGCGACATCGCGTATCCCGTACCTTTCCAGTCGGGCACGTTCAACAACAAAAACGCCACGATGATTTTCGCGGAAATGATGGAAACCCTCGGCGTGTACTGGACGTTCGCGTTCGGCAACCACGACACCGAATATTACAGCCGTTATTCGCGCGTGGATATCTGCAACTATTATAAGGAAAGAAACTTCAAGTACTGCTTGTTCGACGCGGGCGTTTGCGACGACAAAGACTATATCGGCGACGACGCAATGGGATTTGGCAACAATATGTTCATCGTCAAAAATTCGGACGGCAGCATCAATCAGGCGCTTGTAACGTTCGACAGCCACAGCTACATCGACGGCGACTACTTCGGCGCGGCGTGGAAATACGACAATATCCACCAGTGCCAGGTCGATTGGTATACCCGCGAAATGGCGAAGTTGAGAAAAGCAAACGGCGATAAAGCCGTCAACAACCTTGTGTTCTTCCACATTCCGCTGCGCGAATACCGCGACGCCTGGGCGAACGTAATCGACAAAATCGGCGATGACGAAAAACCGAAAGCCGGCGATAAATTTGAGTCCGAACGTGGCACGACCGAGTTTATCTACGGTACGATGGGCGAAAAGAATAAAACCAAAAACGGTCAGCGCACATACGGCGTCTTCTGCGGAATGCGTACGGACGAACTGTTTGAGGCAGGGCTTGAAAACGATATGCAGGGCGTCTTCTGCGGTCACGACCACTACAACAACTTCTCCGTAAACTACACGCCGAAGGGCGCAACCCGCTCGATCCGTCTGACGTACGGCATGTCCATCGACTACCTCGCCTACGTCAGCGTCAGAGACCATGCACAACGCGGCTGCACGCAAATCTTGCTGAAAGCCGATAACTCCTTTGAATGCGCCCCCAAGAACTACTATAAGGACTACAACGTGACTCCCGAAAAACCCGAAAGGAAGAAGTAATCCGCATCCAATCCAACCAAAAACGGATATAAAAACAAGCCCCTTCGCAAATCGCGAAGGGGCTTGTTTATGGGTTTATTTTGTTGTTATTAAACGGAAACCGTTCCGTCCGTACAAATAACCCGCCTTATTCGAGCCGATGTTGTTTCCCGACACATAAAAAAAGCACAACACATAATGTTGCGCGTTTTTTAAAATATGGGGACCCCAAAAGATACTTTGTACTTTTGGGGATAAGGAGTATGCAAGCAAAAGAGTGAGCATTATTTTAATAATGCGATTTCAAACGCGAAGTTAACGGGGACCCCGCGGGATACTGTGTACCCGTGGGGAAAAGGAGCACACAAGCAAAAGAGCGAGCATTATCGCGAGCGATAATGTGACTTCAAAAGCGAAGTGTGCGACGCGGGGACAACAGGGCGTGCTCGGCATAGTGCAAATCGAGGATAAACAGCAAAGCGACGCAAAGTGTCTGCAAAATTACACAAGGTGCATAACGCAAGCGTTTGCAAGCAACCGCCGAACGCCAACCGTTCGGTTGGGTTCTCGCCCATAAATTGTCCCATACAACAAAAACAGCACATCATCTTGATGCGCTTTTTTGTTGGTGGGGACAACAGGGCTCGAACCTGTGACCCCGTGCTTGTAAGGCACGTGCTCTCCCAGCTGAGCTATACCCCCAACTTGTGGTGACCCCTACGGGGTTCGAACCCATGTTACCGCCGTGAAAGGGCGATGTCTTAACCACTTGACCAAGGGGCCACGAAATTAGGCGATTTGTTTCACAAATGTTTTGTTTCGGCGTTTTGCGTTTACGCAGAAACGGCGTGATATACAAAAGTCAAAGAAACAAACCTTTCGTAACGTTAAAGGATAGCTCAGTTTTCAAGGAACGTGTTGTTTGTTATTTATCCCGTTGTCGGTAAGCCACTGCGTGTCTTTCCGCCTGTGGGGATGTTTCCCTGCGACGGTAAGCCACTGCGTGTCTTTCCGCCTGTGGGGATGTATATATCGTAAATTGCAAATGCTTCGCATTTTCTCGTTTTTATTAAAAACGCTTTTGAAAGTGAACTTTCAACGTGTTTTCAATAAACCCGACACCTTGCGGTGTTGCAATTTACGGTGTTTACATTTGGTAGCGGCGGTCGGATTCGAACCAACGACCTGCCGGGTATGAACCGGCCGCTATAACCATCTAAGCTACGCCGCCAAGTTGGTTGCGGGGGTGGGACTTGAACCACACGACCTTCGGGTTATGAGCCCGATGAGCTACCGACTGCTCTACCCCGCGCCGTTTGCATAAAAATCAAATGCTTAATTAGTTTATCTTATAATTGAATGTTTGTCAAACAAAAATAAGAAAAAAGGAATAAAAAATTCGCGAAAGACCGTGCAAAGGGGCGGAAAACGTGCAAAAAGGGGAGAATAGTTGCCAAAAACGGTCAAAACATATACAATAAAAGCATGAAAAAGGTGATTTCTGTCGCGCTTGTCGCGATACTTATTGTAACAACCGCGCTGACTTTTACGGGCTGCATATTAAATACCGGCGCAGAGCAAGAAGTTTACGGGGTGTACGGAGTTGACCGTATGTTTTACAATTCGTACGACGGAAAAACGTATAATTACGCCGACAAATTCGACTATTACCTTCTTGTGTTGTATAAGGGCGGAGAAAGCGAAAAGACGGGCAAGGTGATCTTAAAACCCGTCGGCGGCGAAGAAACCTCGTACGACGTTCACTTCACGCTGGAATTCGACGCGGAAAAAAGCAAGGTCGTGAAGAATGTTATCGTCAAGGATTTCCGACTGCCGACGTATGGTGACTCGACGGGCGCGCTGTCTTTTGAAGAGCCCGCGGAAGTAAGTTTTATGCTGTATCCGAAGCGCGAAGACCTGACGTATAGAATTACTCCGTCGAAAATCGAAGACGGCAAATGGAAGTTCAGCAAAAACCTTTTGGAATTCAACAAAATTTCAAGTAGGACTTCCGACAAGAAAATCGAACGCGCAAAGAGTAAACAAACTAATTCCCGCGAAAAACGCGGCAGTACCTCAGATTGACCAAAAACCGCTTAACCGCGGTTTTTTTAATAAAGGAAAATTATGAACGTAAAAAGAACGTACGTAAACGTATCGAATATCAGTATCGAACAAACGAAGTCGCAGCAAAGACAATCGCAAGCAGCCCGCGGACAATAAATAGAAAAACGTAATAAAAAAAAGACTTGCAACCGTCTGTTGCAAGTCTTTTCTTTTTGATTTGATTTTTTCAGTCGATTTTGTCGGCGTTCGAGTTGTTGTCGTCGGACGAGGGTTTGTCGGCGGACGAAGAATTGTCGTCGGCCGAATCCGTGCTGTCTTCAAGGGCGTACAGTTTCATTTCGTTGAAGTCGAACCAATAAATTTTGTCTTTGAGAGCGATTGTTACGAAGTCGATGACCGCGATAACCCACCAGCCGCAGAAGATAAGAAGAATGACGGAAAGAACCGCGCCGATTGTATCTTTTTTCACGATGCTTTTTGAAAGGCGATAAAGATTCGTGGGGATTGCCCAAAGGAAATTGAGAAGGAACTTGACCCATCTGCCGAGTCCTTCGTATGATTTGATATAATTTTTTGCGAAGTCTTGCATAAAAAACCTCCAAACATTTTTTTCGAAAGGAATAATAGCACCGTGAAAAACAAAAGTCAATAATTATGGCAAATTTATTTGGTCGTCAGAAGAGGATATTGCGGAAAAGTCGTAATTATTCGTTTCGACGTCGGGAAGAGACGACGTTTGTTTTTTCTGTGGCCACTCGGCAATAAGGATAGCCGCCGTCATTCCGATTATCGAAAGGGCGAGATACCAAGTGAACTTGTCGCCGCCCAGAATCACCGCAAACACCGCGCCCAGCGTGCTTTCAAACGACAAAACGAGCGAAACTTTCGACGCGTCGATTGTCTTTTGCGCGCGCGTCTGAACGATATAAGCAAACGCCGTATTCAACACGCACAGGGTGAAAAGCGGAAGGATAATGGATTTCGGGAAAGAGCAATTCAGCATTGCTTTGCCGTCGACGATAAATCCGACGACGAAAAACAAAACGGCGGCGGTCAGCATTTGTACAAAGGTCAGCGCGCCCGCTGGCGTGGACTTCGTCGCTTTGTCAAGGACAAGATAATGGACGGCGAACCCCACGGCGCAGAAAAACGCGAGAAGGTCGCCGAAGTTCAGTTTCGACAAGCCGCCGAAAGCCAGACACGCAATGCTTGCGAAGCCCAGAAATCCCGCGACGAATGCGCGGATCGGCGGACGTTTTTTGTGCGCCGCCCAAATAAAAAACGGCACCATCACGACGTAAAGCCCCGTCATCAAAGACGTGTTTGTCGCTGACGTGTAAACCATTGAATAAGTCTGACAGCCAAAACTGAAAACAATAAGCGTTCCTGCCAAAACGCCACTTAAACACTGCTTTATATTAAGTTTAACTACCTGTTTGAAAAATAAGATGAAAGTTATGAGCGCGGCGACGGAAAAACGCAACACGTTCAGAAGCGACGGCGAAACATACGGCAATACCTGTTTCGTGAATACAAAGCCCAAGCCCCAGACGACGGTGACCAAAGCAAGCAAGAAATATAAAAACAAGTTTTTACGCTTTTGCACTTTTCTACCTTCTCCGACGGGCTACCTCGCCAAGGAGCGTTAAGAAAACCATTACGATTATATCATATTATAAAAAAAACACAACTTTTTTGTCGGGGGACGCGGTTTTTTTTGTGCAATCTGTTGAAAGCCGCCGCTTTATTTGATAATATATATTTATAAAAAACTATCCTTAAAAAGAGGTAAAATTATGGATATCAAAAAGTGTTGGTACAAGGAAATGACCGTTTACCAGATCTGGCCCAGAAGTTTCAAGGACGGCAACGGCGACGGCATCGGCGACCTGAAAGGCGTGCTGGAAAAGCTTGATTATCTGAAATGGCTGGGTATTGACGCCATCTGGTTTTCGCCCGTTTACAAAAGTCCGCAATGCGACTTCGGATACGACATCGCCGATTATCGCAACATTGCGCCCGAATACGGCACCCTTGACGACTTCAAGGCGGTGTTGAAAGGATGCAAGGAAAGGGGCATAAAAGTCATAATGGACCTTGTCGTCAACCACACGTCGACCGAACACGAATGGTTCCAGAAGTCCCGCATGGGCGGCGACGACAACCCGTATAAGGATTATTATTTCTGGCGCAAAGGCACGGGAAAGGACGGGAAAGGTTATCCCAACAACTGGACGTCATCGTTCCCCGGCCCCGCCTGGACGTGGGACGACGAAAGGAAAGAATATTATCTGCACCTGTTCGCCGTCGGACAGCCCGACCTGAATCACGATAACCCGAAAGTAAGACAGGAAGTCATCGACATTTACAAATACTGGCTCGATATGGGCGTGGACGGTTTCCGCGAAGACGTCATCACTTATATCAGCAAGGAAGAAGGTCTGCCGAGCGGCAATCCGCTTTCACCCGTCATGCGCGGCGTTACGCACTATAACAGGGGACCGCACCTTCACGAATATCTGCAACAGTTCAAAAACGAAGGCTGGGGCAAATACGATTGCATGACCGTCGGCGAAGCCCCCGGAATGACGCCCGATATCGCCCTCGAATTCATAAAAGAAGGCGACAAACAAGACCTTAATATGATGTTCCATTTCCAGCATATGGAAGCGGACTGCATCGGCAACGCCTGCGTACACACGGGATTCAAACTCAAAAAACTTAAAAAAGTCATGTCGACGTGGCAGGACAAAATGTACGGCGTCGCGTGGAACGCAAACTATATGGAAAACCACGACCAACCCCGTTCGGTTTCCCGTTTCGGCGACGAAAAGAGATATCACGACTTGTCGGCGAAAGTGCTTGCAAACTCGTATTTCTTCCTGTCGGGCACGCCGTTTGTGTATCAGGGACAGGAAATCGGAATGACCAGCATATACCTTAAAAACATTCGCGATTACGTGGACGTTGCGGCGTTCTGCACGCACGACATAATGAAAAAACTCGGTCTTCCCGAAAAGCTTGCGATGAAAATGCTTGCATACGGCAGCCGCGACAATGCCCGCACCCCCGTACAATGGACGGACGGCAAGTGCGCCGGATTCACGACGGCAGACCGCGCCTGGTTCCATATCAACAAAAACTATAAGGATATCAACGTCGAAAGCCAGATTGACGACGAAAACAGCGTTCTTAACTACTATCGCGAACTTATCAGGATAAGAAAAGAAAACCCGATTATAATCTACGGCGACTATAAACTGCATTATAAAAACAGCAAAAACCTGTGGGTTTACGAAAGGAATTACGAAGGGAAACGTATGCTTGTCGTGCTGAATTTCTCGGACAAAGCGGTCAGATTCAAGGCGCCCGAAGGCTTCGACCTTGAAAAGGGCAAGTTACTTATCGGAAACTACAAGGACAACAAAGTGGTAAACAACGGCTTTGTTACCCGTCCGTGGGAAGCAAGGACGTATATCTTCGGATAAACGGCAAAAAAACGAAAATGCGGGGGCTTTTCGGAGTCCCCGTTTGTATTTTTAAGATTATTTTGAAAAAAGTTGGAAAATTTCAAGAGATAATCCGTATATAAAGTAGAGTCATGTTGAAAGAAAAGGTAGCGCGCGCTATCAGACAACTTAAAAAGGGCAAAACCGAGTATTTTGACGAGATTTACGATTTGACAAGGGCGTCGGTGTATTACGTGATACGCAGCGTGTTGAAAGACAACTATCTTGTCGAGGACGCAATGCAGGAAACGTACGTCGCTTTTCTGAATTCGGTTGCGAAAATCGACGATGAGCAAAACCCGCTTTCGTACCTTTTGCAAATCGCGAAGAACAAGGCGCTGGACGAGGCGCGGCGAATGACAAGGGCGGCGGGCGCAAATATCGACGACGTCGAAATCGCGACAAGAGACGTGACCGTTTCGGATCTTCCGCTTCTCGAACACGCAAGGCAGAATTTAAGCGACGACGAATTCCGCATACTGGAACTCACGACGATTTACGGATACCGCCGCGTCGAAGTCGCAAAAATGCTTGGCGAACCCATATCCACGATAAACTGGAAATATAACAAGATTATCAAAAAAGTCAAAACGTTTTACGGCGAGGTTTATAATGAAAAATAAAAACAAGATTATAAACGAATTATACGAAAAGTCCCCCGACGTCAGAGAGAGAATCAGGAAAGACGTCGATTTTTCGCAGTTTGAAAAGAAGAACGCGCCCGCCGCAAAATCGTCAAACGGGTTTAAGTGGGCGACGGCAGTCTTGTCCGTTGCGCTTATCGCGATGATTGCGGTGCTTGCGCCGATTATCGCAAAAACGTCCAAGCCCGGAAAATCCCCAAAAACCCCCGGCGTTTCGTACGCGTCGGACTACGTCGTGTTTATCGACGTCAACCCGTCCGTAAGGCTCGACGTGTCCGGCGGGGACGTCGTTACCGCGCAAAAGGGTATGAACAAAGACGGCGTGGTTTTGCTTTATCAGGAAAACCTTGTCGGCAAAAATATCGACGAAGCGGCAACTTATCTTATTGAAAAAATGGACGAGGCGGGGCTTGTGAAGGATAAAGGCAAAGTCAGAATTTCCGTCGCCGACAAAAAAACGGGCAAACGCATCGACGAAAAACAGCGTCACGCCGTAGATGTCGTCAACAACCTGTTCAAAAACAAAAACAAGGACGTTTCCGCGATGATTTTAAGCGATAATGACATCGACGCCATCGAGGATTATTACGACAACAACAACGTCGGCGAGTACGAAAAGCAGATGGTTGAAGAGTTCAAGGCGAAATTACTTCTTGCAATCGACAAAAAAATCGGGCGCATCGACGAACTTCTTAATATATTGAAACCGTGGGAAAAAGACGAGCGCAAGGTGAAAAATCTTGACCAAAACGACGAGGAAAAAGCCGCGCTTGAAGCAATCAAGGTTTATTGCGCCGACTATAAGGTGAATTACCACGAGGTCGCCAACGACGAAATCGCCGAATTTTACGAGGACCTTGTCGACAAAAGGAAAGACCTTCTTGAATGTATCGACGACATCAAAAATCCCGACGGCGACGACTCCTACGGAGAGATCCTGTCCGACCTTCTGGAAATCGTCAAGGAAGAACTTTTTGAACAAGAAGATTAAAAATTTTTCAAAAACGTTAGAATTTTTTAAGGGCTTGTCCGTATATTAAGTAGAATAAACAGGAGGTAACCCCTTATGAAAAAGAAAATAATATCGATTGTATGTGCGCTCGCTCTTATCGGAACGATGACGGCTGCGCTCACGGCGTGCGACGTCAAAGGCGGCGGCGGTAACGCGGCGAAAGTCAAAGTCAACGCAAACGACGTATACGCGCTTTCCGCGCTGACCGGTGCGGAATATCTTGCTCAGACCGAAAGCGGCGCAACCGGCGCGGCGGAAACAACCCGTCCCGGCGTCATAACCGACGCGGACGTAAGCGGCATCAAAGACTGTCTTAATATGTTTGACGACATTCTTGCGGGCGGCGGAATCAGCCAGAACGTTGCAGAAAACACAGATAAAGACGGCGAATTCAAAGATTATCCTTTCGTCATGACGGTCACCGTCGGCAACACCGGCATCACCGCAAAAATGTATTATAAGGAAGTCAACACCGTCACCGAAACCGAAATCGACGACGGCGAGGAAGAAACCGAAGTGTCCACAACTTTGTCGGGCGTGATGGTATTCGGCGACCAAAAGTTTGACGTAACGGGCAAAAAGGAAATCGAAACCGAAGGCGACGAAAAAGAAACTTCCATCGAATTCACCACCAGAAGCCAAACAAATCGCGATAACTACGTCAAAATCAAACAATCCGTAGAAGTTGAAAACGGCGCTCAGGAAGTCGAATACGAATACGAAATCTACGAAAACGGCGAGAAAGCACGCGAATTCAAGCTTGAAGTCGAAGACGAAAACGGCAAAACCGAAGTATCCTTCAAAATGGAAATCGAAAACGTCCCCGAAGAAACCGAATATAAAATCATCAAAGGCGACGTGGCCGGAAATTTCAAGATTAAGTACGAAAAGGGCAAAGAAAAAGGCTTTATCACCGTTGAAGCGGTTGAAGGCGGTTATAAACTCACCTACAACAACGGCTACTCCGAAGTCATTTAATAAAACATAATTTTCCTTATCATTTATCCCTAAAACAAAAACAAAACCCTGCATCGCAGGGTTTTGTTTTATAAAGCGAAATCGGTCAAATCCGCAAAATATTGACATATTGCCGGAAAGATGATATTATTAACGAGAATAAACCTATTATTAGGTTTGCCGTCGCGGGGAAAACTTATTTCATTTTTGCCTTTTTTATACCCTGCAATAAACGTTGCGAGGTTTGTTATGAAATCCAACAAAAAAAGATTTGTTCTTATTCTTGCCATTCTGACAATGGCACTCGTTTTGTCGTGCGCTCTCGTCGCCTGTAACAAGACCGATTCGCCAGATGCCCCAAAAAAAGAATTTACAATTACATTCGATACACGGGGCGGAAGCGAAGTTAAGCCTATTACGATTGCGGAAGGGGCTACAATTACCCTTCCACGCAATCCGACAAAAGAAGGTTATATATTCGACGGATGGTATTTGAGCGATGCCTTCGTTGAGAAGTTTGTTGCAACGAAAACCATCACGGGCGACATCACGTTGTACGCAAAGTGGATTGAGGATAACGGACAGGAAGAACCTCCTGTGGCAAAAACCTATTCCATAACGTTTATGGTGGACGGAGTGACTTATAAAACGTTTAATATCTCTGAAGGTAGCGTAATAACACTGCCTGAAAATCCCGGGAAAAAGTGTTGTATTTTTGAAGGTTGGTATATTGATGAAGATTTACTGGAAAAGTTTAATGCAACGCAAGATATTTCGCAAGACATAGTTGTTTATGCAAAATGGAGTGATAATCATACAGTTGTCGAAGATTCAGAAGTTCCCGCAACGTGTACAACCGCTGGATTGACAGCAGGCAAGCACTGTTCGGTATGCAACGCAATATTGAAGGCGCAAACGGAAATCCCCGCACTCGGACACGATTTTTCAAAAGAGTGGACGATAGACAAAGAAGCGACTTGCACGGAAAAAGGGAGCAAATCTCATCACTGCACGCGTTGTGAAGTAAAATCAGACGAGACGGAAATCCCAACAAAAGAGCATAGTGAAAGTAATTGGATAATCGACAAAGAGGCAACTTGTACGGAAGACGGTTCAAAGCATACTGAATGCACGGTGTGCCATATGACGATTAAGACGGAAAAAATATCTGCACTCGGGCATGATTTGGAAACTCACGCCGGACAGCCTGCAACGTGCACCGAAAAAGGTTGGGAAGCATACGACACCTGTAAGCGCGACGGCTGTACTTATACAACCTATCAAGAGATCCCTGCGCTTAATCATGATATCGAACACCATGCCGGACAGCCTGCAACGTGCACTGAAAAAGGTTGGGAAGCATACGACACCTGTAAGCGCAACGGTTGTACTTATACAACCTATCAAGAAATCGACGCTCTCGGGCACGATTTGGAAACTCACAACGGACAAGAAGCGACTTGCACCGAAAAAGGATGGGAAGAATATGTCACGTGCAAGCGCGACGGCTGTACTTATACAACCTATCAAGAAATCGACGCTCTCGGTCACGATATCGAACATCACGCCGGACAACCTGCAACCTGCACTGAAAAAGGTTGGGAAGCATACGACACGTGCAAGCGAGACGGCTGTACTTATACAACCTATAAAGTAATCCCCGCGCTCGGGCATACCGGTGGCACGGCGACTTGTACCGAACAAGCAACGTGCGAAAGATGTAACGAAAAGTACGGCAGTGCTCTCGGTCATAAATACGGCACATTGATTCCGCAAACGAATGCGACCTGCTCCGCAACCGGCATTCGCTCACATTACAAATGTTCTTCTTGCAATAAATTGTTTGCCGACGACGAACACAAAACGGAAATTACCGAAATGGACTTAATAATTCCCGTTGATGAAAATGCTCACGATTTCGGGAAATGGACAAGAAACGACGGCACCGAAACTCATACAAGAGTTTGTTCTTTCAACAACGAACATACAGAAACGGAAAACTGCCAAGGCGGAACCGCAACATGTACCGAACAAGCGGTGTGCGAAAAATGTAACGCAAAATACGGCGAGCTTACAAAACACAATTATAAGGACGGCGTTTGCATAGTTTGCGGGGTTCGTCTCCCAAGTGAAGGTCTTAAATATTCTTTGAACGGCAACGGGGCCGGCTATGCCGTGACGGGCATCGGCACTTGCAACGATAAAGAACTTATTATTCCGTCCGAATACAACGCAAAGCCCGTGACGAGCATCGGCGATTATGCCTTCCAAAATTGCACCGGGCTTACGAGCATCACAATCCCGGACAGCGTGACGAGCATCGGCTATTATTCCTTCTGTGGTTGCAGGGGACTTTCTAGCATAACCATTCCGGGCAGTGTAACGAATATAGGCGATTATGCATTCGATAATTGCACGGGGCTGACGAGCATATATTATACCGGAAATGTAGCGGGTTGGTGCGGAATAAGCGGACTCGGTGCTTTGATGTCAAGTTCAAGAACGCTTTATATCGACGGTAACAAGGTCGAAGGAGAACTGATAATTCCCGACAGCGTGACGAGCATCGGCAATTCTGCCTTCTATTTTTGCACGGGACTTACGAGCGTTACAATTGGGAACAGCGTGACGAGCATCGGCTCTTATGCCTTCAGTGTTTGCACCGGGCTTGCAAGCGTTACAATCCCTGACAGCGTGACGAGCATCGGCAATTGTGCCTTCAGTGTTTGCACCGGCCTTACGAGCGTGACAATCCCTGACAGCGTGACGAGCATCGGCTCTAGTGCCTTCTCCGGGTGCAACGGGCTTTCGAGCATTACAATCGGTAATGGAGTGACGAGCATCGGCTCTTTTGCCTTCTATGATTGTACCGAGCTTACAAGCGTAACAATCCCTGACAGCGTGACGAGTATCGGCAATCGTGCGTTTGTTTAACCTCGCACGAACACTTTTTAGTAGTAAAAACCATAGTTTTATCCTCTAATTTCAATTAAAACGGGCATTTTTTGAGTTTCCTTGAACGTGGGTTCGAGGATTTTTTTATTCATACCCTTAAAGATATCGTTATCGACAAAGATTTTAGTCGTATAAATAAGAGAACCCCGAAGGCTTTCACCTTCAGGGCTTTCATCTTTATCGTATTCAATTGGTTTTGGGGTAATCGGCGTGTCTACATAGTGTAGCATAATTTCGATACGGTCATCGCTGTACACATACACTTTTTCGACGAGCAATTCAATCATCATTTCAGGCTCTTGTTCGACGGCTTTTTTAAGATAGGTTTCAATAGTCTTTTTATCCAAGACTGTTTTTTCTTGCATACGCTCAAAAATGAGTTTTTCTTGTAAGTCTTTGCGTGTGGATTCAAGTTCTTGCAAACGGTCTTTTGTCGTGTCGGTAATAATGCCTTGTTCGATGGCGTTCATAATGTTGTTTATTGATTTGTTTATCCGCAATAACTCTTTTTCAAGCGTTTTGACGGGATTATCGCCTAACAGTTTTGCATTATGCTGTTTGTATATCTCGTCAACGATTACGGTTAAGTTTTTACCCGTCAACGTTTCTTGTAAGGCTTTTAGGACAATGCTTTCAAGCAAATCCTTTTTCATAAATTTGGCATTGCAGTTCTTTTTGCCTATGGCGTTCCAACATTTATAATACTTTGATACTTTGCCGGATTTTGAAGTTCCGCTGTATGAAGTCATTCTTGTGCCGCATTCTCCGCAATAAACTCTTTTTCGGAGTAGGTAGGAATAGTCTGGAATATGATTGCCGTATCGGTTAGCGTCTATTTTTGCTTTGCAACGCTCGAATAATGCCTTGTCTATGATTTTCGGATAAATATGATCGTAAATTTCGCCGTGTATTTCATACCTGCCTGTGTATTTTTCGCTGTGAAGAATAACGTAAATATTTGCGGCGCTGAAAGGCTTGCCGCGATAGAGAATACCGCGTTCGGCAAAACTTATGGCGATTTCGTTACCGCGTTCACCTGCGGCATATCTCTCGAATATTTCTTTAACGACAGGACCTTCTTCGCTGTGGATAAAGACTTTTTTCTTCTCGGTGTAGTAGCCGTAATTGAGTTTGCCCGCGCAATGCAGTCCTTTTATTCGAGTTTCTCTCTGTCCGCGTCTTGTTTTCTGAGATAATTCCTCGCTGTAATATTGGTTCATACCTTCGAGCAAACTTTCCAACAGTATGCCTTCGGGGCTGTCGGGAATATTCTCCATAGCGGACAGAATTTTAATGCCGTTGTCTTTCAGACGTTTTCTGTGCATAGCCATTTCAAACTTATTACGGCTGAACCTATCTAATTTGTAAACGAGGACGAAATCGAATTGTTTTTTATCGCTGTCTTTCAGCATTTGTTGAAAAGCATCGCGATTGTCGTTCGTTCCCGTAGTTGCTCTGTCTATGTATTGATTAACGATTAAAATACCGTTTCTTTCGGCATAATCGTTACATACATGGACTTGTCCTTCGATAGATTGTTCTGTTTGTCTGTCGCTCGAATAACGGGCGTAGATGACCGCTGTCTTCATTGGAAGCCTCCTTGTATTAGCTTTTGAGCACATTTTAACCTTCAAACCGGACACTTTTTTACCGGTTTGAAATTATTTTTTGCGCTTTTAGCAATTTTTTTGCTTTGATCTGTCTTTCGACAACCACGAAAAATCAGAAAAAGGCGCGGCAGTCAAGCGGTATAAACAATAAGAGGCTTACGGCAAAAAATATTGTCGTATAAATTATTCGACTTTCAGTTTTAAGCCATATTTTTTTAACTTGACGGCAAGACTTTTTCTGATACGCAAAAAAAAGAGAAAGACTTTATAGTCGCGTAAATTAAAATGGCTATCGAAATCATTCGCATAACGCATACAAAGGATGCGAATTCGAGTCCTTTGAATCGGAATTGCATAAATTCTACATAATTCGCCCAATTTTAATTGAATTTGTGCGTTTGATTGCCCAAACCTATTGACAATCGCCCAATTTGGTGATATAATTGTGCTAATCATTAGGAGGTTAGGCGTATGCGAAACTTTGATTACAGGAAATTAAAGGATATTAAGTGGGACAGTGAGATATTAGGTCTAGTTGCTCAAATACACGAATACAAAGGGAAGCAGACGTTATTCTTAAAACAAAAGCCCGCAACGCTTGAAAAACTTGTAGATATAGCAAAAATACAAAGTACCGAAGCATCTAATAAAATAGAAGGTATTGTAACCACAGCTACTCGTATAAAGCAATTATGCGACCAAAAGACTACGCCGAGGAACAGAGACGAAGAAGAAATTTCGGGATATCGTGATGCGCTGGCTTTAATTCATGAGAGTTACGAATATATTCCTATAAAATCTTCATATATTTTGCAATTGCATCAGGTGTTATATCGTTATTCTCAAAGGGGTATCGGCGGTAGATTTAAGAACACGCAAAACTATATTGCGGAAATTAAAGAAAACGGCGAGCAAATCGTGCGTTTTATGCCGCTTGATCCGTTTGAAACACCGATGGCAATAGAGGCAATATGCGAAAGTTTTAATTGTGAGATGGATTCTTGCGAAATAGATCCGCTTATTCTCATTCCGGCATTTATTATTGATTTCTTGTGCATTCATCCATTCAATGACGGTAACGGAAGAATGTCTCGATTGCTTACGACTTTGCTTTTGTATCGTGCAGGATATGTCGTAGGTAAATATGTGAGCTTGGAGAGTAAAATTGAGAAAACAAAAGCAAGTTATTATGAAACGCTTGAAAAAAGCGATATGAATTGGAACAGCGAAGAAAACGATATAACGCCTTTTATAAAATATATGCTCGGAACGATTTTGGCTGCTTACAGAGATTTCGAGGAAAGAGTAACTTTAGTGGAAGGAAAATCATCGGCTATTGACTTGGTGAGAAATGCTGTAAACAATACAATCGGCAAGTTTACGAAGAGCGACATAATGGAACTCGTGCCGTCCGTAGGCAAAACGTCTATTGAAAACTCTCTGAAAACTTTGATTGACGAGGGCGTTATCGGAAGAGAGGGCAAAGGAAAGGCAACGTTTTATTTTAGAAAAAATTGACGAGGTTATACTATGTCAAAGAACACGGATAGTTCGATTAAATTATTAGTCTTATACGATATATTGTTAAAGACTACAGACGAAACGCACGCACTTTCGACAAACGAAATTATTGAGGAATTAAAGAAACGCGGTATTTCCGTTTCGAGAAAGGTTCTGCCGTCGGATATAGACTTGCTGAATAAATACGGTTATGAAATCTGTTCGTATGTGAAGAAGTCTCGGTATTATTATGCCGTTCATCAACTTTTCGATACGGCGGAAATTACAATGCTGACCGACGTAATAAAAGCGTCAAAGCTCACGGAAACAAGAAAAGAAACGATTATAAACAAGTTATATTCAACGATAGGAATTTACAAGAATACAGATAACACGGACAATATCATTTTCTTGGATTCAAAAAAGCACGGCAAATCAAGCATTATCTACAATATCGACGCCATAGAAACGGCAATAAAGCAAAAGAAAAAGGTGTCGTTTTTGTATTATCATCTGGACGAAAATAAAAAGAAGGTCTATCACAGAGACAAAAAGCGTTACGTTTTCAATCCGCTGTCATTGATATGGAGCAAGGATAATTACTATC
>ENA-OUQC01000511-OUQC01000511.1-human-gut-metagenome-genome-assembly--contig:-NODE-511-length-27144-cov-39.248514_pt1 | contig 27144 bp, 27 predicted proteins | sample MGYA00237942_ERZ548815 | MGnify/ENA primary metagenome ERZ548815 (study PRJEB26490, sample SAMN05194722) | human gut metagenome | biome: terrestrial biome; feature: human-associated habitat; material... | reverse complement strand
GCTCTCCGTAGGGGTCGGCATCCTCGACGACCCGCCGATGCGCACCGCACACCCCCGTCACGCTTCCGTAGGGCGGGGTGCCCCCACCCCGCCGCCGACCTTGCACCGCGCCCCCGCAAAACCCTGTCATTGCGAGGAGCGCAGCGACGCGGCAATCCGCCCCCCCACGCCGCACTCTCCCGCTCTCCGTAGGGGTCGGCATCCTCGACGACCCGCCGATGCGCACCGCACACCCCCGTCATGCTTCCGTAGGGCGGGGTGCCCTCACCCCGCCGCCGACCTTGCACCGCGCCTCTTGTCATGCTCCCGCAAGGGGGGCGGGAACTCCCCCGCCCCCCTCTGCGGAGCTATCCGCGTCAGTTTGCCTTGTCCTCGCCGGAGTAGGAGGAGCCGCACTCCACGCGCACCATGTACTCGTCGTACAGGATGGCAGCGGCGTGGATGCCCTTCCAGCCCACACTGGAGCGCTGATCCAGAGGATCGGCGGTGCCGGAGGAGCCGCGAGGCTTCACGATGACCTCGGTGCCCTCGCTGAGATCCACCACGCCGTAAGCGCCCTTGCCCACGAACAGGCAGCCGTACACGGCGCAGCCATCGGCGCCGCCCTCGCCGGGATAGATCACGGCATCGTCAGCGGCGGTGACGTTCTTATCCAGCGTCAGCACGGAGGCGGTGTTGCTCACCACCTTGGCGCGCTGGCCGTTCACGAGAATGTAGCGGCCTGCCAGTGCGCCCTCCTTCACGGTGCCGCCGTCAAAGGTCACGGCGTTCTTGCCGCTTACTGCGCCGTTCACCGTCAGGGTGCGGCTGCCCTCCGCCAGATCCTCGCCGCAGAAGATCTTGGCCTCGGTGGTCTCCACGAAGCGCACGCCGTGCAGCTCGCCAATTTCGCCCGAGAAAAGCTCCGTGGCAGCAGCGTACTGGTGGGCGGCGATCCATGCCTCGTCCTGGCGCAGATCAAAAGCCACAGAGGGGTGGATGATGCACACATACTTGCCGTCAAAGGTAGGCGCGTTCATCTTCTTCAGCTGGGTGGCGGCCTTGGCCACCAGCTCGCTGGTCATCTTGCAGGCGGGGGTCAGGGCGGTGCGGCTGGTCACGGCGGTCTGGGTGCCGTCGGCGTTCAGCACGGGGGCATAGATGACCTGGTTGCCCTGCTGGATCTCATTGCGGGTCACGGTGTCCAGGGTCAGGCCCATGTTGTTGCCGTGGCGGTCGGTGATCTCCAGCACCACGTCGTCAATGGCCGTCAGATCCAGCATGTCGGACACGGTGGTGTAGTCGCCGTACTGTGCCAGCTCCTTGGTGATGTAGCTCACGGAAATGCCGCTGCCGTCGGGGGTCACGCCCTCGGTCAGGGGGGTCAGCGCCTTGTCAAAGGAGCCGAACTTGCGCCACTCCACGGTCTTGCCGCCGCCCACGGGCAGAGGCTTGGTGGCGGCGAACTGGTTGTGCACCAGCTGGGGCTTGGCGTTTTCCAACAGCTCCATGCCGTAGTAGGTCTTCATTTCGGCGCTGAGGCCGCCGGTAGTCTGGGTGTTTGCGTCGGCAAACATCTGATAATTCAGTTCCATAGTCATTTTTCCTTTCTTAATTAAAAATTTTTTCCTGTTCCTGCGTTCCGAAGCGTCCTGCCTGCGCCCGCCGGATCATGCATCGCACTCCCCATCATGCTCCCGTAGGGGTCGGCGTCCTCGACGACCCGCCGATGCGCGCCGCACCTCCCGCAACGCTTCCGTAGGGCGGGGTGCCCTCACCCCGCTGCCGATATGCGCCGCACTCCCCGTCATGCTCCCGTAGGGGCGGACGCCTCTGTCCGCCCGCACCCCCGCAAAGACTCTGTCATTGCGAAGCCAATGCGCACACTGGCTGTGGCAATCCGTAATGCCCATGTTCTGCACTCTCCGCGCACGCTCTCCGCTCCGAAACGCCCTCCTGTCAGAACCTGATCTTCTCCCCATCCAGCACACGCTTCCGGATGTCCGCCAGATCTCGGCTGGTAAGCCCTCTGGGGTCGCAGGCAGTCACAGCAATGCTCCTGCCGCCGTTTTCCGCCACCCGTCCCATGGTGGCCAGGCTTCCCGCCACCTGTTTGCGGGTGCGTCCTGCGGCGTAGCGCATGGCCTTTTCCATAAGCTCCTGCCGATGCACCGTTTCGTAGGCTTCCACTGGTTCCGCGCCGGCCAGCACCAGCCGCCCGAACCGCGGATTTTTCAGCTCCTCCTGCCAGCAGAACTCCGGATACAGTCTGCGCACTGCCCCCTCCTGCTCCCGCAGGCGACTAAGACGCTGCACCGCCTCCTCCTTCTGCCGCAGCTGCTGCTCCTTCAGCCGCAGGTTCTCCTGCCGCATGCCCCGCAGCCGCCCGTCCAGAATTTTCCGCACTCTAGCGTCGAACTCCTCCTTGTACTTTCCTCGGATCAAAGTCTCAAAGTCCTCCTGCTCTCCGGCGTCGAGAGCCTCTGCGCCCGTTTCCTGGCAGACCTGCGCCTGCTTTTCTTCCATCTCCATGGCGTTGTCCTTTCCCGTGGTAGGCCACGACCCGTATCATCGCTCCCTCATCGGGAGAAATGGCCATCTGAACCTGTCTAAAATTTCTTCGGAATTTTCCGACAAGTGGAAAATAATTTCAATTTTTCGCGTCTGCGAACGCGAACTCTGCGAGGCTTTTTTGCGCGCGCCCTATTTTTCACGCACCTGCACGCACTGGGGAAATCGTCTCTCCAGCTGCCGCAGGCCGCACTTCACCAGTTCCGTTTCCCGCTCCGCGCCCCGCATGGCCACGCTTATGTACCCCGGGCGCATCACCAGCTCCCGCACGAGGTTTTTCTCCTGCAGCCTCTCGCAAAGCGCCAGCATCAGCGCCGATGCCGCCGCGCACACGATGTCCTGTCCTCTGGGCGCAAAGCCCGCGTGCCCCTGCACCGTCAGCCGCTCCGGCTCCGCCGTCACCCGTATCATCTGGGACTTACCGCCTGCCGTGCGTTTCGTCTGGTGCGCTCCATGGTGGACAGCTTCTCGCCCTTCCAGCCCGCGCCGCCGCTCTTGCCGCTTCTGGGTGCCGCGCCGAACTCCTGCGCCAGCTGCTCCGCGAGATTCGTGCCCTTGGCCTCGTCCACCACCGCCGCCGCCTGCAGCAGCTGCCCCCGCAGCCGCTGGATCTCCTGCTGCTGGGTCTGTCCGTTCTGGAGCATGGCCATGACCATATCCTTGTTCTTAAAGTCCATCAGCTCCAGACACCGCAGCGCCTGCTGCGCCATGTCATCGCGGAAAAAGCCCATCTGGAACAGCTGCAGGGCAAACTGGTTATATTCCATGGTCTTGTAGGGGTTTTCCTGCTGCGCGGAAATTTCCAGGTCGAAGGTCGGCACCCGATAGGATACCTCCACCCCGTCGCTCATGGCCACCGGCTGCAAGCCCGCGTTGTCATAGCTGGCAAACCCGCCCCCCAGCAGGCGGAACTGCCTCGGCAGGCTGTAAAACTGCCTTATCAGCTCAATGCACAGCGTCACCACGTCGGAAAACGCCTCATACCCGTCGTCGATCATGTTCCGCGAGAGCTTCCCGCCGGCCTCCTGCAGGGCGGCGATGGCCGTGGCAGCCGTCACGCCGGAGGCAACGCCGCCGTTGGCCACGTCGCGGTTGCCCGCCGTCTCCTTCATCTCCGCGATCTTGCTCTGGAGAATGGCCACGTACACGCTGTCCAGCCCCGCCGTGTGGATAGGGGCAATGGAGTCGCTGCCCAGATTGCCGTTGGTGTGGACAAAGGGCTTGGTCCAGTCGGCGTATTCGTTTTCATTCACCGCCCCGTCGGCCCGCACGAAGAATCGCGGTGTCGCCGCCGCCAGCGTGTTTTTGAGAATGGCCTGATTCATCAGGTCGATCTGCTTCTGGGGCGACTTGCACAGGTCGATGTACCCGTACCCGCAGGGCGTCCCCTCCTCGGGAAACAGCACGTCGAACACGAAGGGGTACTTCCCGTGGTCATACCAGCCCCGCCTGCACATAGGCAGCCCCACCGGCACCTCCTCCAGGATCGGCTTGCCGCTCTCATCCACCCCCGTCACGCGCTGCTCCGTGGGGGTCTGCCAGTCGTTTTCCGTAGCGTAGAGCACCGTCTCCCCCACGAATTTGCAGTATTGCAGCACCTTCCGCCCGCCGTCCGAGGTGTGGTAGTACCAGTCCACCACCAAGGACTTGTCCGAGGTGTCCACGGTGTCGTCGTAGAGGAACCGGCTCACGGTGAAGCTGCCGCCCCCCAGCTTCCCCTCCAGCTGCGGGTACATGCGCAAAAGCTGGGCGTTGCTCACCAGCTCCGTGGAGAAAAAGTTCTCCGAGTCCTGAATGTCCCGCACCCCCGGCTCCCAGAACAGGTTCAAAAGATCCATGCGCCGGATGGCGATGTCCCCCAGACCCCCCAGCTTGCCGGCGTCCCAGAACACGCCGTAGGCGGCGCAGCCGCTCTTAAGCTTGTACCACCAGGCGTCGGAGTACGTCCGCTTGAACTGGTTCTGCTTGAGCACCACGGGCAAGATCTTCGTCAGCTTTCCCGCCTCCATGCGGTCGCCCTCCTCGCGGGGCAGCACCGTCGGCTCCGGATAGCAGTCCATGGCATCCGCGTGCTTGGAGAGGATGCAGTTCACCAGCCAGCCGCTGGTAGGCTGGGGGTCGGCGGGGTTGCCGCCCTGCCCGTTTTTCTCCATCTGCTGCCAGTGCCGCATTTTCCAGAACTGCTCGTTGTCGATGATGCGGCTCTCCAGATGCGCCTTGCCCTGCTTGTATTTTTTCAGGATCTGCGCCGCCTGACGCACCTCCTCCGCCCCGATTCGGGGCTTCTGCAAGGTCGCCGTTTCCATTTCGGCCATGACCAAAACCTCCTTTTTTCGTTTTCACCTTTCCCTCATAAACCGCCCTTCGTTGCCCTCCCTGTTGCCCATTTCCGTGCAACACCGGATTTTTTTCAAAAAAATTTTCCGTCCCACCGCCCCCGCCTGCCCCGCGCTGCCCCAAAATAATATGTCATTGCGAACCAGCGCGCACGCTGGTGTGGCAATCCGTACTCCCCACGCACCGCACTCCCCGCAATGCTTTCGTAGGGGTCGGCGTCCTCGACGACCCGCCCCCACCGCACTCCTTGTTCCGCCTCCGTAGGGCGGGGTGCCCTCACCCCGCCGCCAATACATACCGCACCCCCGATCCATGCGTAGGGGCGGGGTTCTACCCCGCCCGATTCGCCGCCCCCCTGTTATCTCCCGTAGGGCGGCACCCATGTGTGCCGCCGCCGACTGACCGCCGCACCCCCAAACCCTGTCATTGCAAACCGTCCCCCTCCCCATGCAAAAGCACACCCCCCCGCAAAGCGCGGAAAAACGGTTGCAATATTCTGCTTTTGTGCTATACTACCTCCCGACAGGTTTCCACACCCTGTCCAAGCGCCGCCTGCGGCGTTCGTTCGGCCTTGCGCCGTTCTCTAAACAAAAAATGGGAGGCTTTCACCATGAAAAAAATGACCATTCAACACCTCACCACCGCCGCTGTCGTGGGCGCGGCCTACGCCGTGCTGTCGCTATTCGGTTCCGTGTTCGGCGTGACCTTCGGGACGGTGCAGTGCCGGTTTTCCGAGGCGCTGTGCGTGCTGCCCTTCTTCTTTCCGGAAACGGTGTGGGGTCTGTTTGCTGGCTGCCTCATCACCAATCTCCTCAGCCCCTACGGGCTGGTGGACATCGTGGTAGGCTCGCTGGCCACGCTGCTGGCGGCGTTTCTGACATCGAAATGCGGCAAAAAGTGGCTGGCGCCGCTGCCGCCGGTGGTCTGCAACGGGCTTCTGGTGGGCGGCATGCTGGCCTGGGAGCAGGTGGGCTTCACGGGCGCCTTCGGGGTCGCCTTTCTGGCAAACGGAGCCTCCGTTGCGGCGGGGGAAGCCTTGGCCTGTTACGGGCTGGGAGCGCTGCTCTTGTGGCGTCTGCCGCGAGTGGCTTTTTTCAAAAACCGGATGCGCAGAGAATGACAGAAAAACGGGTCGTCGGCAGGCGGCTCGTTTTTTCCGTCAATGGCAGGCAGCCCAAGCGCACGTTTTTCTTAAAAAATATTTGATTTCAGGAAAAAAGCCTTGACTTTTGACAAAAATCAAGTACAATAATAAGGCTTGCATTATGCGGGCAAATCCTTGCTCTCACAGAAAGTGAGGGCCATAAGACCAGAAGGAGGTGCAAAAGTATGGCTAAAATTTCTGCCAACTACGAGGTCGTTTACATCATCGACCCTGCACAGGGTGAGGAGGCTATTGCCGCTACCGTGGCAAAGTTCCGGACTCTGGCTGAGCAGAACGGTTCCGACGTGGTCGTGGACGAGTGGGGCAAGCGTCGTCTTGCTTACGCCATCGACTACAAGACCGAGGGTTACTATGTGCTGATGAGCTTCACCAGCGCTCCCGAGTTCCCCAAGGAGCTGGATCGTATCCTGGGCATTACCGAGGGCATTATGCGTTCCATGATCGTCTGCAAGGACGAGTAAGGGAGGCACAAGAATGCTGAACAAGATCATTATCATGGGTCGCCTGACCAGAGATCCCGAGCTGCGCAGGACTGCCAGCTCCACGGCCGTGACCGGCTTCACTCTGGCAGTCGATCGGGATTTCAAGTCCCAAAACGGCGAGAAGAGCACGGACTTTATCGACGTGGTCGCTTGGCGCAACACCGCCGAGTTCGTGTCCAAGTACTTCACCAAGGGCCGCATGGCCATCGTGGAGGGTCGCCTGCAGATTCGGGATTGGAAGGACAAGGACGGCAACAACCGCCGCAGCGCTGAAGTCGTGGCCGAAAACGTGTATTTCGGCGACTCCAAGCGGGACGGCGCCGCGCCGGCCGGCGACTATGCCGCTCCTTCCATGGGCGGCGGATTCTCTGCTCCTGTGAGCAGCGGCACCGGCGGCTTTTCCGAGATCGAAGACGAGGACGGCGACCTGCCGTTCTGATTCGTACCCTCGGGGTACACCAATCTATAAAGGAGGAATTTTTCCATGGCTATGGAACGTGAAAATAGAGCGCCTCGCGGCAATGGCCGCAAGCGTCGCAAGGTTTGCCAGTTCTGCGTGGACAAGTGCGAGCACATCGACTACAAGGACGCCGCCAAGCTGCGCCGCTTCATCTCCGAGCGCTCCAAGATCCTGCCCCGCCGCACCACCGGCACCTGCGCTATGCATCAGCGCCAGCTGACGATGGCCATCAAGCGCGCCCGTCAGATCGCCCTGCTGCCTTTCGTCACCGAATAAGGCAGAGGATCAACCGAAAACGAAACAGACGCTGCTGTCAAGGCGGCGTCTGTTTTTTGCAAGGGGGACGGCATGAACGACAAAAATGCTTTTCGATATATTCCGGACGATCCCGTGGTGCTGGAGCTGACGGGGTGCGGCACTCTGGATGAGGTGCATGAGCGCATCAAGAGGGCGTTCGGGTTTCCGGACTACTACGGGGAGAACTGGAACGCCATGTGGGACTGCATGGACGGGCTGTTTGACCGGCGGGAGATCATGGTGCGGGGATTCTGAACGATGCCGCAGGCGGTGCAGGCGTACAGCCGGCCGCTGATGGAGATCCTGGATCGGCTGCACCGAGAGAATCCGGAGATCACATACCGGATGGAATGAAAAAGCAGGCGCGGCCATGGAACCGTGCCTGCTTTTTGCCACGCATGAAGTCCCCCCCACGCGCCGCCCCCTCGATCCATGCGTAGGGGCAGGGTTCTGCCCCTCCCGCTTGTGCCGCACCTCCATCCCCCGCGTAGGGCGGGGTGCTCTCACCCCGCCGTCCAACCACGCGCCGCACTTCCTGTCCCTTTGTAGCGGCGGGGTTCTACCCCCGCTCGCCGTCACGCGCCGCCCCCCACCTGTCATTGCGAGCCAGTGACCGACGTCACTGGCGTGGCAATCCGCCTCCCCTTCACCGCACCCCCGATCCACGCCGTATGCTCCGTCATCCCAACGTCCGGTTTTTTAGCTCACCACGTCATAAACACCTCCGCAGATCGGTCTTGGGCGGGCTTCCTGTTCTCGGCCGGCGCCACAGCCACGGAGCGCTACACAGTCCCGACTCCTCCACTCCCGCAGCAAGGCGGAAAAATTGCACGAAAGAGGGCAGCATTGGGAAAAACTTTTGCCATACGCCTTGAGAAATAGCCGCAGCTGTGCTATGATGACCAAGGAAATTTTTACTCAAAGGAGAAAAAATATATGAAGCTCGGTATCGTCGGTCTGCCCAACGTGGGCAAGTCCACTCTTTTTAACGCCATCACCAACGCCGGCGCGGAGAGCGCCAACTACCCCTTCTGCACCATCGAGCCTAATGTGGGCGTGGTGGCCGTGCCGGACGAGCGGCTGGACAAGCTGGCGGAGATGTACCAGCCGGAGAAGAAGACGCCGGCGGTCATCGAGTTCGTGGACATCGCGGGTCTTGTGAAGGGCGCCAGTCAGGGCGCGGGTCTGGGCAACAAGTTCTTGGAGAACATCCGCCGCACCGACGCCATCGTCCACGTCGTCCGTTGCTTTGACGATGAGAACATCATGCATGTGGTGGCCGATGCCGGCACCAACGTCCCCGTTGACCCGCTGGGGGACATTGAGACCATCGACCTGGAGCTGATCATGGCGGATCTGGAGATGGTGAACCGCCGTGTGGAAAAGGCCAGCAAAGCCGCCAAGGGCGACAAGAAATTCCTCCACGAGGCAGAGGTCTTCAAGGCGCTGGCGGAGCATCTGGACGCCGGCAAGTCCGCCCGCACCTTCGCGTGCGATAAGGAAGACGCCGCCCTCCTCGCCACCGCCGACCTTTTGAGCCTCAAGCCCATCATCTACGCCGCCAACATGGACGAGGCGGGCTTTGCCGACTGCGAGGCTAACCCCTATTTCCGCGACGTGAAGGCGCTGGCCGAGAAGGAAGGCGCCCAGGTGTTGCCCATCTGCGCCAAGCTGGAGCAGGACATCGCCGAGCTGGACGACCCCGACGAGCGCGCCATGTTCCTGGAGGAGCTGGGGGTGGAGAAGTCGGGTCTTGACCGGCTGATCCAGTGCTCCTACGACCTGCTGGGTCTCATCTCGTTTTTGACCTACGGCAAGGACGAGTGCCGCGCGTGGACCATCAAAAAAGGCACCAAAGCCCCTCAGGCCGCCGGCAAGATCCACTCGGACATCGAGCGGGGCTTCATTCGCGCCGAGACCATCAACTTTGACGAGATGATGGCCTGCGGCGGCAGCGTGGCGGCGGCCAAGGAAAAGGGTCTGCTGCGCTCCGAGGGCAAGGACTATGTGGTCAAGGACGGCGACATGATCTATTTCCGCTTTAATGTTTGATTTTATAGGAAACCTTTTTTATAAATAGGAAAAAACACCGAGGATAGAAAAAACAATTTACAAGGAGAGAATCAAAAATGGAAAAGCGTTATACCCTGCCCGTAGCCATTGCGCTGGTGGTGGGAACGGTCATCGGCTCCGGCATCTTTTTTAAGGCGGAGAACGTGCTCAAGGGCACCGGCGGCAATCTGGGCGTAGGCGTGCTGGCCTTCGTCATCATGGGCTTTGTCATGATCATCAGCGCCGGCACCTTCGGCATCGTGGCGCAGAGCCACGAGGGCATTGAGGGTCTGGTGGGCTATGCCCGCGCCTCCTGCGGCAAGACCTACGGCTACTACATGGGCTGGTTCATGGCCACGGTGTACTACCCCTCCCTCACCGGCGTGCTGAGCTGGCTGCCCGCCCGCTATTTCGGCGTGCTGCTGGGCTGGGACGACCCCATCTTCAGCGGACGCACCATGGCGCTGGCCGGTGGCTTTCTGGTGGTGACCTATGCCATGAACGCGCTGGCGCCGAAGCTGGCAGGCAAGTTCGCCATTTCCACCACCGTCATCAAGCTCATCCCTCTGCTGCTCATGGCGGTAGTGGGCACCGTGGTGGGTCTGAGCAGCGGCATGACGAAGTTCAACTTCACCCATGTGGTCACGGACATCCCCTTTGCTCAGGGTCTGTTCGGCGCCGTGGTGGCGCTGGCTTTCGCCTTTGAGGGCTGGATCTGCGCCACGTCCATCGGCACCGAGCTGAAGGATTCCAAGAAGAATATGCCCCGCGCCCTGCTCATCGGCACGCTGATCGTGGCCATTGTATACATCGTTTACTATGTCGGTCTGGCCGGCGCGGTGGACTCCTCCGTGCTCATGGCCAACGGCGAGGCCGGCGCCAAAACGGCCTTTCAAGCCATCTTCGGGCAGGTGGCCGGCGCCTGCATCTTCGTGTTCGTGGTCATCTCCTGCTGGGGTACCTGCAACGGCCTGATGGTGGCTGCCACCCGCGGCATCTACGATCTGGCCATGGAGAGCAAAAGTCCCCGTCTGGCCATGTTCAAAAACGTAGACCCCTCCACCAACATGGCTCCCAACTCCGCCGTGTTCGGCCTGCTGATGAGCGTCCTGTGGCTGCTGTACTTCTACTTCGGCACCCTCCTCACCAGCCTCGGTCCCGTGAAGTTCGACGCCTCCGAGCTGCCCATCATCACCCTCTACGCCCTCTATGTGCCCATCTACATCGCCCTGCTCAGGCGCAAAGATCTGTCCGTGTTCCGCGGCAAGGTGATGCCGGTGCTGGCCATACTGTGCTCGGCATTCATGGTGTTTGCGGCCATCTACTCCCACAAGTGGGACGTAGCGTGGTATCTCGGCCTGTTCGTGGTCATCGAGAGCATCGGCGCCTGCTTCAAAGGCGGCAAAGAGAAAACCGTCAGCGCCCGATAACGGACGCCGCCTGCATAAAAAAACACCCTCCCCTGCCCCCGCAGGGGAGGATTTTTTGCCGAAAAAAGAATGGTGAATGCTAAAAATGCAAGGGCAAATGCTCTCCCCGCCCAATAACCGCCGCACCGCCAAAAACTATCATTGCGGGCGCACAGCGACGCGGCAATCCGTATTCCCTCCCCCGCACCGAATTTCCCTGCCATGCATCCGTAGGGGGCGGCGATTGCCCACCGTCGTGCCAGCCGATTCCCGTCCACTGTCGTGGCCGCCAATCGGGGCACTTCCTCGAAACCGGCTCGCTTCTTCCGCCACCGGCGGCGCTTCGCCGATTTCCCCGACGCCCCGTTTGCGCGGCACCCCTTGTTATGCACCCGTAGGGCGGGGTGCCCTCACCCCGCCCGTCTGCGCTGCTGCATCGAGAAAACGGGCGGGCAGAGTCGCCCGCCCCTACAAAGAAGAACATAAATATCCGTAGGGCGGCACCCGCGTGTGCCGCCGTCAACCACCGCACCCCCGTGCCATACCCCTGTAGGGGGCGATACCCACATCGTCCCGCCCCAAACCCCATTGCATTTCCTGCTTCCCATAGGGCGGGGTGACCACACCCCGCCGCCGACTGACCGCTGCACCCCCTGATCCTGTCATTGCGAACCGGCGCGCACGCCGGTGTGGCAATCCGTAATACCCCATGCGCCGCACCTTCAGCATACGGGGAAAACGGATTCCCACGTCGCTGCGCTCCTCGGAATGACATTTTCACGAAAATCCTCTTGTCCCCCGTAGGGCGGGGTGACCACACCCCGCCGCCGACATGCATCGCACTTTCAACCCCTGCGTAGGGGCGGAGTTCTCTTGCCCACCGTCGTGCCAGCCGATTCCCGTCCACTGTCATGGCCGCCAATCGGGGCACTTCCTCGAAACCGGCTCGCTTCTTCCGCCACCGGCGGCGCTTCGCCGATTTCCCCGACGCCCCGCCGCACAAAAAAACGAACTGCGCACTCGGTGGGGGCACCGAACTGCGCAGTTCGCTTTTCATGCGATCCTTATGGCCGCTCTGTATTCGTGTGACTGTCGGCGTCTGGGGTCTCCGGCTGGGGGACGCCAACGGCAACGGCCGTCTCCTCCGCAGGCTGGCCTTGGGCGCCCGCTTCCGCCTCGGCGGCGGCCATGTCGGACATCACCGATGCACGGCCGGCCTCGTAGGCTTCGGCCTTGGCCTGCTCCACCTCCTGCCGATGGGCATTCTCGGCGCGGACAGCTTCCTTCTGCGCCCGACGGCGGGCGGCGTACCGCAGAAAGGCCCGTCCGCTGAGGTACAGCAGCAGCGCCGCCACAACGGCCAGACCGATCCAGCCGGCGGTACGGATCTGCCAAAGAGTGCGCAGGGTGAAATACTCCAGCAGCAGCCCCTGATAGTACAGCACCACTCCCGCTGCAATGCAGACCAAGGCGATGATGAGAGACAAAACGGCGCGCACCCGCGCCTTGCCCTTGCGGACAAAGAACCGGATCAGCAAGGCGATGGCCAACAGAAACAGCGCCGGCGATTGGCAGCAGAGAATATATCCGATGGTGTTTTCCATGGCAAGCTCCTATTTTTGGAAAATTTTGGCAGATCAGCCCGTGTCACAGGGAATTCTTGCCCCGCACAATGTACCGGCCGATCTGATCGCCGATGACCTGGCCGTTTTCCACCATGAGCCTGCCCCGCAGCCACACCTGACTGATGGAGCCGTGGGTCACGAAGCCCTCGTAGGGGGTGTAGCCGGCGCGGCTCACCATGTCCTCGGCGCGGAGGATGTGGTCGGCGTGGGGATCATACACCACGAGGTCGGCGTCGGCGCCGGCGGCAATGACACCCTTGCGGGGGAACATGCCGTAGAGCTTGGCGGGGTTTTCCGCCAGAACGCGGCACATGGTAGCCAGCGAAATTTTTCTCGTGGCCACGCCGAAGGAGTACACCAGCTCGCCCCGAGCCTCCACGCCGGGCAGACCCCCGGGGATCTTGGTAAAGTCGCCCCGACCGGCCTCCTTCTGCTCCAGAGTGAAGGCGCAGTGGTCGGTGGAAATGGTCTGGATCTCGCCCTTGCGCAGCCCTGCCCAGAGGGCGCGGCAGTCCTCCGCCTTACGGATGGGAGGCGCGCAGACATAGCGGGCGGCGCGGGAATAGTCCTCATTATAATACACGCTGTCGTCCAGCACCAGATACTGCGGGCAGGTCTCCACATACACCTTCTGCCCCCGACGGCGGGCAGCGGTGACCTCCGCCAGCGTGGCGGCGTTGGTGAGGTGGACGATGACCACAGGGATGTCCACCGCCTGGGCGATGCGCAGCAGGCGGCCTACGGCCTCCGCCTCCAGAATGTCGGGACGGGTCTCGGGGTGGGACGAAACGCCCATCTCCCCTTTGGCCTTTTTCTCCTCGATGAGGGCGTTGATAACGCCGCTGTTTTCGCAGTGGACGCCGCAGATGCCGCCCTTTTCCTTCAGCTTTTTCAGGGCTTTGTACATGGCCTCGTCGCCGATCATCATGGCGGGGTAGGTCATATACATTTTGAAGGAGGAAATGCCGGCGGCGTACATGTCGTCGATCTCCCGCTCGATCTCCTCGTTCCAGTCGTCAATGGTCATGTGGAAGCCGTAGTCGCACCAGCACTTGCCGTCGGCCTTTTTGTGCCAAAGCTCCAGGCCGTAGTGCAGAGATTCGCCCTTGTTGGGGCAGGCAAAGTCCACGATCGTGGTGGTGCCGCCGCGGATGGCGGACTTGGTGCCGGAGTCAAAGTCGTCGATGGTGGTGGTGTTGCACACGTCCAGATCGAAGTGGGTGTGGGCGTCGATGAAGCCGGGCAGCAGCAGCTTGCCGGAGACGTCCACGGTGCGCGCCAGCGGGTCGGAGAGGTCGCGGCCTACCCGCAGGATCTTTTCGTTTTCCACCAGAACGTCCGCCCGACGGGTGCCCCGACCGGAGACCACGGTGCCGTTTTTGAACAGATACTTCATAATATTAACCCTCCTGTGTGAAGCTGAGACCGGAGGAGGCCGGCTCCCCCGACGCAAACGCGGTTTTTTTATTGCCTATATTATAGCATGCTCCGCCAAAATGTCCATAAAAATTGATTTTCAGGCGAAAATATGTTATGGTATGTAAAAAACGGAGGAACGGACTATGCTGGACTTGACGGAAAAGACCCTGAAACGCAGCGAAGTGTATAACGGCCGCATCATCCGCGTGCGCAACGACGAGGTGCTGCTGCCGGACGGGCAGCACGGCCTGCGGGAGGTGGTGGAGCACCCCGGCGGCGTAGGCATTCTGGCCTTTGACGATGCGGGTCGTGTGGCGCTGGTGCGGCAGTACCGCTACGCCGTGGGGCGGCACCTGTGGGAGATCCCCGCCGGCAAGCGGGAAAAAGGCGAGGAGCCTTTCGTGACGGCGCAGCGGGAGCTGGCCGAGGAGGTGGGCGCCACGGCGGCGAAATGGACGGATCTGGGGCAGATCATTGCCTCCCCGGGCTGCTACGCCGAGGTGCTGTACCTCTATCTGGCGGAGGGGCTGACCTTCGGGGCGCAGCATCTGGACAAGGACGAATTTCTGCAGGTGCAGTTCGTGCCCTTTGCCGAGGTGGTGGAGCAGTGCATGCGCGGCGAGCTGCAGGACGGCAAGACCGTGACGGCGGTGCTGAAGGCGAAGGTGCGGCAAGAAACGGAAGGCCGGTAAGCGGCGGCTGCTTTTTCGCGGCTGCGCCGGCAAGCGACTCCACAATAGAGAGGCGGTATACGGGTGCTTTTCAATTCCCTGAAATTTATGATCTTTCTGCCGGTGGTGCTGATCCTGTACTGGGGGATGCCCCATCGGTTCCGGAAATATTTTCTTCTGGCGGCCAGCTACTATTTCTACATGTGCTGGAAGCCGGAGTTCATCGTTCTGATCCTGTTTTCAACGGCGGTGAACTATTTTTGCAGTCTCGGCCTTGAGCGGTTCGTCCGGAGGAAGAAGCTGCTGCTGACGGCGGATCTGGTGATAAACCTCGGACTTTTGTTTGTTTTCAAATACTTAAACTTCTTCGGCGAAACCGTCACGGCGCTGTGCCGCGCGGTGAGCATCCCCTTTGCTGCGCCGGTGCTGGACATCATCCTGCCGGTGGGCATTTCCTTTTACACCTTCCAGACCCTCAGCTACACCATTGATGTTTATCGGGGCAAGATGAAGGCCGAGCGGGACTTCGTGACCTTTGCCCTGTTCGTATCCTACTTTCCCCAGCTGGTGGCAGGCCCCATCGAGCGGGCGGACAACCTGCTGCCCCAGCTCAAAAAGGAGCGGGTCTTCCGCTATGAGCAGGCCGCCCACGGCGCGCGGCTCATGGCGTGGGGATTTTTCAAAAAATGCGTGTGTGCCGCCTATCTGGCGCAGCTGGCAGATGCGGTATACAACGATGTGCCCGCCGCTTCCGGCGGTGCGGCGGCTTTGGCCACGGCGGCCTTCGCTCTGCAGATATACTGCGACTTCGGTGGCTATTCCGACATTGCCCGCGGCTGCTCGGAGATGATGGGCGTGGAGCTGATGGTGAATTTCAAGGCGCCGTACTTCGCCCTGTCCATCCGGAGCTTCTGGCAGCGGTGGCACATATCGCTGACGAGCTGGTTTCGGGAGTATGTGTACTTTCCTCTGGGCGGGAGCCGGAAGGGGCTTGCCCGCACCCTGCGCAACACCTGGATCGTGTTTGCCCTCAGCGGGCTGTGGCACGGGGCAAGCTGGACGTTTGTAGTGTGGGGCATGCTTCACGCGCTGTATCTCAGCGCGGAGCTTATTTGGCGGCGCGCCCGCAGCGCTGCGGGCAGCAGGCACCACGGTGCCTGCTATAAGGTATTCATGCAGCTGAAAACATTTATACTGGCGTGCGTGGCGTGGGTGTTTTTCCGAGCGGACACCATGGCCGATGCGCTGGCGGTGCTGCGCGCGGCGGCTGTGGGGCTGCTGCACCCTGCGAACTGGCTGCGGGAGGCGTGGAGCCTGCTGACGGCCGAGGGCATGCTGACGGCTTGCGTCACGGTGCTTTCCGTGGCGGTGCTGCTGGGCGGCGACCTGCTGGACGAGAAGACCGACGCCATGGCGGCGGTAGGACGGCTGCGGCCTGCGGCGCGGTATGGACTGTATGTAGTGTTTCTGGTGGCAATGCTTTTGCTGATCCCCAAGACCACGGCGGCGCCGTTTATTTATTTCCAGTTTTAAGGAGGCGGACAGATGAAACGATTTTTACGAAACTGCATCGTCCTTCTGCTGGCGGTGGCAGCCATCCTGTGGCTGGGCGGCTTGGGTTACAAGCAGACGACGGCCTACCAAAATCTGGAGCGAAACGAGGAAACGGAGCACTACCGCGCCATGCCCGAGGTGATCACCTTTGCCGTTTTCGGTGCATCCCACGGAAGAGATGCCTTTCAGGAAAAAGACTTTCCGAACGTGCATTTTTTCAACTTTTCCATGTCCTCCCAGACGCCGCAGTATGACCTGATGCAGATGCGGCAGTTTCAAAAGCACATCGCCGCGGGGGCAACGGTGGTGCTGACGGTGAGTTATATGTCCCCGTTCTGGACGGAGAGCGACGCGGATTTTGCGAGCAAGCAAGCCCGTTACTACCGCATTTTAAGCCCCGAAAACATCGTGGACTGCGACAGAGGACGCTGGGTGCTGGAGCGGTGGTCGCCGCTGCTGACAACGGATATTGGCAGCGTGGTAGAAGCATTTGCGCACCCGCAGGAGCTGCGGGCGGACACCAACACCCTCTACGGGCAGCAGACACTGACGCAGGAGGTCATCGAAAGTGAGCAGCAGCGCGTCAAAAAAGATCATCTGAGCGTGGTAGAGCCGGCCATGCCGGCAGGCAGCTCCGTGATGCTGGCGGCGCTGCGGGAAATGGCGGCGCTCTGCAGGGAGAACGGCTGGAACGCCGTGTTTGTGACGCCGCCGTATCCGGACGCTTACACCGCGTGCTACCCCGCCGAGGTGCTGGAGCGCTTTGACGCACTTATGACAGAGCTGAGCGCGGAAATGAGGACGCCGTGGCTGGATTATTCCCGCAGCGAAGCGTTCGCAGAGGCATATTCGTATTTCAAAAATATCGACCATCTGAATCTGGCCGGAGCGGAGGCGTTTGCGAAGCTCCTGCGGCAGGATCTGGCGGAGCTTGCGTGACGGCGCAAGAAAAGGCTTGCACTTTGTGAGGTTTTCCGCTACACTGGGAGAAAAGCTGGCCGCGAGCCGAGAGGAGAGAGCGTATGAGTAAAATGCAGAAGATCGCTGCGGTGTTTCTGGTGGTCGCCGTGGCCGCATGGATCCTGGAAAAAATGGAGATATTTGCCGTGCCCGGGCTGACGGCCATCGCCCTGTGCGTGGCCATGTGCGTGGAGGGGGCGGATCTGCTCAAGGGCACCGGAAAAAAGAAAAACACCTCCCGCCGGCTGGCCGCCGTGCTGGTGCTGGCCTTCGGGCTGTTCAATCTGGTGGTGGGCGGCATTGAAATTTACCAGTATGTGCTGGAGCTGAAAGGCACCATCCAGTGAAAAACAGGCAGAGGAGCAGCTGCGCCTCTGCTTTTTCTTAAAAAGGAGGAAAACGCCGTGGGTATCATCATTCGCAAGGCCGCGGAAAACGACGTGGAGGCTGTGAGCCGGATCTACGAGAACATTCTGACGGAGGAGCAGCAGGGTCGGGCGTGCATCGGCTGGGTGCGGGGCGTCTATCCCACCCGTCAGACCGCCGCGGCAGCGCTGGCGCGGGGCGACCTGTTTGTGGAGGAGGCCGAGGGGCGCGTGGTAGGCGCCGCCATTATCAACCGCGTGCAGGTGGACGTGTACGCGGGCGCAGCGTGGCGCCATCCGGCGAAGGACGAAGAGGTCATGGTGCTGCACACGCTGGTCATCGACCCCGCCGCCAAGGGGCAGGGCTGCGGGCAGGCTTTTGTGAAGTTTTATGAAGACTACGCCCGCCGTTCCGGCAGTCCCTGCCTGCGGATGGACACCAACGCCAAAAACGAAAATGCCCGACGGTTTTATAAAAAGCTGGGCTACAGCGAGGTGGGCATCGTGCCCTGCGTCTTCAACGGCATCGACGGCGTGAACCTGGTGCTGCTGGAGAAGAAGCTGTAAGCGGATAAGAGAGCGCATATATGCGAAAGAAATTTTGCATATATGCGTTTTTTATTACTTTTTTTGAAAAAGCACAGGGGGTGTTGCGTAGAAAAGGGCAACAAAAAGACAATTCCGGCGGCGCGCGGCGAGAGAGGTAGAAGAAAAACAAGGAGGAGCGCAACATGGAAGAAAAAGAATGGGTGCGGTGCGACCGCTGCGACGGCGAGATCTACGAGGGGGCGGAGTACTACCAGATCAACGGCGAGTGCGTGTGTCGGGAGTGTCTGGAGGAGTTCGCGGGGCACTGGTTCGCCCCGTTCCGGCTCATTGCGGGAAAGGAGCGGCTATGAAGAAAAGAGGCGAGGAATTCTGGGCGCAGGTGCGCAGAGCCTATGAAAACGGCGAGGGCGGCTACGAAGCGCTGGCGGAGCGCTTTGGCGTGTGCCGGCAGGCGGTGGGGCTGCACAGGAAAAAAGAAGGCTGGGTAAAAAACGCCACGAAGCCGCAGCCGATGCCGGACATGCAGGCCGTGGCGGATAAGCTGTCTGCCGCCGCCATGCGGGCGCTGGATAAGCTGGGGCAGGCCGAGGGCGAGCCGGACGTGAAGACCATTCGGGAGCTGGCAGCGCTGATGAAGGAGCTGAACCAGCTTATGAAAATCTCCGGCGAGAGCGAGAGCGGCGAGGCGACGGTGCAGGTGCAGTGGGGCGAGGAGGCGGAGCCGTGGAGCGAGTGAGCCGGCTGCGGCTGGGGCTTCCCAACGAGAAGCAGAAGCTCTTTTTGCAGAGCCGAAAAAAATACATAGCCTTCGGCGGAGCGCGGGGCGGCGGAAAGAGCTGGGCGGTGCGCACCAAGGCCGTGCTGCTGGCGCTGCGCTACGGGGGCATCCGGCTGCTGCTGGTGCGGCGGACGTATCAGGAGCTGGAGAGCAACCACATCCGCTTCCTGCGGCAGACCCTTGCGGGCATCGCCGAATATAGAAGCGGCACGCGGCAGTTCCTGTTCCCCAACGGCAGCGTGCTGGACTTCGGCTACTGCGCCTGCGACGGGGACATGGACCGCTACCAGGGGGCGGAGTACGACGTGATCTTTCTGGACGAGGCCACCCAGCTGCGGGAGGAATGGATGCGGCAGTTTGCCGCCTGCGTGCGCGGCGTGAACGACTTTCCCAAGCGGATTTACTACACCTGCAACCCCGGCGGCCCCGGCCACGGGTATATTAAAAGGCTGTTCATCGACAGGCGGTTTCACGCAGGGGAGGATCCGGCGGACTACGAGTTCATCCCCGCCCGCGTCACGGACAACAAGGCGCTGCTGAAAAAGCAGCCCGACTACCTGCGCCAGCTGCAGGCGCTGCCGAAGAAGCTGCGGCAGGCGTGGCTGGAGGGGAAATGGGACATATACGAGGGGCAGTTTTTTCAGGAGTTCACCGACGATCCGGCGCACTATCGCGACAGGAAATTCACCCACGTCATAGAGCCTTTTGACATTCCGCGGGAGTGGCGGGTGTACCGCAGCTACGATTTCGGCTACGCCAAGCCCTTTTCCTGCGCCTGGTGGGCGGTGGATTTTGACGGGTGCATTTACCGGATCCTGGAGCTGTACGGCTGCACGGAAAACCCCAACGAAGGGGTGCGGTGGACGCCGGAAAAGCAGTTTGCCAAGATACGGGAGATCGAGCAAACCCACCCGTGGCTCAAGGGCAGGCACATCGACGGTGTGGCCGACCCCGCCATCTGGGACACCAGCCGCGGGGAGAGCATCTATGAAACGGCGCTGGCGCACCGCGTTTACTTCACCAAGGGGGACAACCGGCGCATCCCGGGCTGGATGCAGCTGCACTACCGAATGGCCTTTGATGAAGAGGGGTACGCGCAGCTGTATGTTTTCAAGGGGTGCAGAGCGTTTATCCGCACCATTCCGGAATTGCAGTTCTCCGACACGGAGCCGGAAGATCTGGACACGCGGCAGGAGGATCATGTGGCCGACGAGAGCCGGTATTTCTGCATGTCCCGCCCCATCCGCCCCGTGCGCAAGGGGGAGGATCTGCTGCCGGCGGACGACCCGCTGAACATGCGGACAGGGGGATGATATCATAAAAGCGAGAAGCGCGGGGCGACGGCGACGAGGCGAGCGCGACGAGCGCGACAAGTCGAATCAGTAGGGGCGGGCGGCTCTGCCCGCCCCTTTCAGATTTTGGCAGCGGGCACACAAGGTCGTCTGCCCCGACGGTTTGGAATGAAAAAGCGGTGCGACCGGCGGCCGGCGTATTCGGTGCAAAAAAGCGCGAACCGATGACGCCTGCCGCCGGTTCGCGCTTTGCAATTTGTTTTTCTGTTTTTCCTCATTTCCCCCGCCGCTTTTTGGCGAAGGCGTCCTTCTTCCGCTGGGGCATTTTGCCCTTCTGACCGGAGCTTTCCGGACGCTTGTGACGGAAGTTGCCGCCCTTGGGGCGCTCCGGTTTTCCGGCCGGCTCCTCGGGCTTTTTTCCAAAATACTTCTCGCCCTTCTGCGGCCGGATGAGGCACTTTTCCTCGTAGCCGATGAGATCCGTCCGCTCCGCTTTCTCCAGCGCCTCGATGACGAGCGGCCGCAGCTCCCTGCGCCCCCACTGCAGCAGCGCCCGCTGCAACGCCTTGTCGTGGGGGCTGCGGGTCACATATACGGGGGTCATGTCGCGGGGGTCGATGCCCGTGTAATACATGCAGGTGGAGATGGTGCCGGGGGTGGGGTAAAAGTCCTGCACCTGCTCGGGCTGGTGGCCTGTCCGGTGCAGAAACTCCGCCAGACGCACGGTGTCCTCCAGCGTGCAGCCCGGGTGGGAGGACATGAGATAGGGCACGAGATACTGCTCCTTGTGGTCGGCCTCGTTGAGCTTCTGATATTTGCGCCAGAACTTTTCAAACACGTCAAAATGGGGCTTACCCATGTAGTCCAGCACGGAGGCCACGCAGTGCTCCGGCGCCACCTTCAGCTGGCCGCTGATGTGGTAGTTCACCAGCTCGCGGAAAAAGTCCTGATTCTTGTCCTGCAGCATGTAGTCATAGCGGATGCCGCTGCGGACGAACACTTTTTTCACCTTCGGGAGCTTGCGCAGCCGCCGCAAAAGCTCCGTGTACTCCGAGTGGTCGGCGTCCAGATTTTTACACGGCTCGGGGGCAAGGCAGCTGCGATTTTTGCAGCAGCCGTGCTTTTTCTGCCCGGCGCAGGATGCGTGGCGGAAGTTGGCCGTGGGGCCGCCCACGTCGTGGATATAGCCCTTGAACTGCGGGTCTTCCGTGAGGATCTCCGCCTCCCGCACCACCGACTCGATGCTGCGGGACGTGACCATCCGCCCCTGATGAAACGTCAGGGCGCAGAAGTTGCACCCGCCGAAGCAGCCCCGATTGTGGGCGATGGAGAACCGCACCTCCTCAATGGCCGGCACAGGCTCTTTGTACATGGGGTGCACCTCCCGCACGAAGGGCAGGTCGTAGAGCCTGTCCAGCTCCTCTCTGGGCAGGGGGCGCTGGGGCGGGTTGGCGATGAGATAGCGCCCCTCACAGGGCTGCACCACGCCGCAGCCACGGATGGGGTCGTTTTCGTCATACTGCAGCTTTGTGGCCTCGGCGTAGGCTTTCTTGTCCTCCCGCACACTCTCGTAGGAGGGCACGGTCACGGGGCGGTAGATGCATTTTGCCGGATCCGAAGCGATGAACGCCGTGCCCCGCACATCGGTGATGTCCCCCACGGGGACTTTTTGGGAGAGCCTGCGGGCGATCTCCTTGGTGGCCGTTTCCCCCATGCCGTACACCAGCAGATCCGCCGGCGCGTCAAAGAGGATGGGGCGGCGCACCTTGTCGTCCCAGTAGTCATAGTGGGCAAAGCGGCGCAAAGACGCCTCCAGCCCGCCGATGACGATGGGCATGCCGCTGCCGAAGGCCTCCCGCGCCCGATTGGCGTACACGATGGTCGCCCGATCGGGACGCAGCCCCATTTTTCCGGCGGGGGAGTAGAGATCCTTCTCCCGCCGACGCTTGGCCACGGTGTAGTGCGCCACCATGCTGTCCAAATTTCCGCCGCCGATGAACACGCCGAAGCGGGGCTTGCCCATGGCAGCGAAGGCGGCACAGTCGTGCCAGTCCGGCTGCGCCAGCACCGCCACCCGATAGCCCTCCGCTTCCAGCAGACGGGCGATGAGGGTGGTGCCGAAGCTGGGGTGGTCGATGTAGGCGTCCGCCGTCACCACCAGAAAGTCGTAATAGTACCAGTCCCGCGCCAGCATCTCCTCTCGGCTGACGGGCAGAAATTCCGTTCCCCTCATGCGTCCTCTCCGTAGCCGATATACAGCTCCATGTCGCCCTCGGGGGTCTTTTCAAAGCCGTAGTGGCGGAAGAAGCCCTCGGTCTTCTCGTCCGGACAGCGCAGGCGGATGCGGTCTACGCCGCGGGCGCGGTAATACTGCACCGCCTGTCCCAGCGGGGCAATGCCCCGACCCAGCCCTCGCCACTGGGGCAGCAGGCCGTAGTAGCCGATCCAGCCCACGCCTGGTTCTTCCCAGGGCAGCAGCTGCAAGCCGCCGGCCAGCTCGTCCCCGTGGAGCACGGCGATGGCCTCGCCCTCGGGGCTGATGCCCAGCTCCTCGCGCTCTCTGTCCGTCATGGGCAGGTAGTACATGTCGCTCTCCAGCATCCGCTCGTCCTTCCACCATTTCTGCTTGGCAAAGGTGGACAGGTGCGCGTCGATGAGGTGGTGATTGTCGTCCCGATACAGCACGGTGAAGCCGTCCTCGTCATATTCCAGCAGGGAAATGGCCGTGTTGTCGCCGTGGGGGGTGCTGCCCAACTCGCTGAGGGGGCGACCCTCCAGCGTGCCCAGCACGATGCGCAGCGCCGCGCCGTGGCTGAACACCGCCACGGTCTTGCCGTCGTTCTCCTGCGCGATCTTCGTCAGCGCCGGAATAAACCGATCCAGCACCTGCTGCGCCGTTTCGCCGTCGGGCACCTGCCAGCGATCCAGGTGGCGGTTGAAGTCCACGATGCGCTCCTCGTCCTCCATGCGCAGCTGCTGCCACGTCTGCCCCTCCCAGACGCCCATGTTCACCTCCCGCAGATTCGGGTCGGTGTGCAGCGCCAGTCCCTTGGGCAGGTACACGGCCTTGGCGGTGGTGCGGGTGCGGAAAAGGTCGCTGCTGTATACGGCGTCGATGGGGATGTGCTCAAAACGCCGGCGCAGCACCTCGATCTGCTTATAGCCTCGGGCGGTGATGAGGCCGTTATAGTGCCCGTGGGCAATGCGGTACAGGTTTCCCTCCGCCTCGGCGTGGCGGACTAAGTAGATACGGGTCATGGTTTTCTCCTTATAAATTACAGCACCTGAATGATTTTTTTCGTGTCGGCCATGGCGGCATCTATGGCGGCGTCCATGTCGGGGGCGTACTGCAGCGCCTCGTCCGCGAGCATAGCCCCGCGGCCGAACTCGTCAAAGGCGGGGTAGGCGTTGTCTGCGTCGCAGCCGCTGAGGATAAGAAACGCGCCCTTCAGCTTGCGGCGCAGCTCCTTCACGTCCAGACTGTAGCCCGTTTCCGCCATGCAGGCCGCGCCGAAACGCGTCATCTGCTCCCCTGCTGCCAGAAACACCTGCCTGTCGCCGGCCATGAGGTTCTGCACGGAGGCCACCCCCGCATCTCTTGTGCGCAGCACGGCGATGACCAGCTTGTCCTCGGCGGCCTTGCAGCTCTCCGCCCCGCCATAGGGCAAAACCGTCACGGCGTCGGCGTTGACGCCCCCGTGCAGCCACGGCTCCGTGCCGGCGCAGCGGGCGTCCACGATGGTGTAAAGTCCCTTGTTTTTGGCCATATTCACAAGGTTCGCCAGCACGTCCATGCCCATGAACCCCTGGGCAAGATATGGCTCCGCCCGCAGCAGCACCGCCGGCAGCTTCCCTGCCGCCGCGCCGATGGCCTGACTGCCGTGAAACCGCAGCGCCTCGGCATGCGCCATGGGACAGTCGCCGTACATGTCGGTGAAACTCTTCAGATATTTCGGGTGCAGCCGCGCCTCGTCAGGCCCCAGCACCAGCGCCACCGGCGTTTTGCTCCGCCGGATGCTCTCCTGCAATCGTGCAACAGACATAGTTCGCTCCTTTTTTTATTTTATAATTAAAAACAGTATACGCTCAAAGCCGGAATTTGGCAACCGTTCCACGGGTTTTTTCGCCAAAAGCGGGATATACTAACGCCGTGGACAAAGGAGTGAAGTGCAAATGTGTAAAAGTCCGTTTCTGTGGGGCATGGCCGCCGGCATTCTGGTGGGCGTCACCGCAGAGCTGATCGTCTGTCCCCGTCCCAAGTGCCGGAAAACCGCTGTAGGCCAAGCCATGCAGCGGATGGGTAACGCGCTGGACACTGCGATGGAGGCCGTGGCGAAAAAGCTGGAGTAAAACCGACTTACGGGCAGAGTGCCGAAAGCGCCCTGCCCATACATATTGCCGGTGAAAAGGCTTGCAGCCTGCGGGCGGCGAAGGCTGCGGGGCTTTTATTTTTCCCGTGCGCCGCTTTTCGGAACATCCTGCCCGTAATTTCTTTGGGATATTGCGAAATATGTATTGACAAGCATCAAAAATTTGGTATAATAAATTTTGCTGTTCGCAGCAAAAAAGAATATGCAGTGGTATCGAAGAGGTCATAACGAGCACGACTGGAAATCGTGTTGTCGTCAAAAGCGGCACGAGGGTTCGAATCCCTCCCACTGCGCCATATTAACGAAACGGTATAGATGCGTCTGGCGAAAGGCCAGGCGCATCAACCGTTTCCGGGCTTTTTCGGGCCTGGATTCTTTCTTTCAAACCACAGATGCAAATCGCCGTTTCAGAGCGTCTGCCCTGATTCGAACCGGGCGGTTTCCCTTTTCGGGCAGATGCATTCAACCAGTGCCCTTTTTGAACGGCGTTTTTTCTGATATGCTCCCCATAGAGTAGACAAGCGGAGAGAAAATCCGCAAAAACTCAGGTGGGGAGCATTCATATGTCAGTAATGAATTATGTGAGTTCGGAAATAAAGATTCTTGCGGTAAAGCACTGCCTTATCGGAACGGAAAGTCTCAATCAGTCCGCGGCGAGATTTGGCGTGAGCCGGAGCACACTGCAAAAATGGCTGTTAAATTATGAAATGTTTGGCACGGAAGGTCTATGCCGTCGGACCGGAAACCATCACTACTCCAAGGAGATCAAGCGCGAAGCGGTAGAAGTCTATTTGTCCGGGCGGATGAGTGAAGAGGATATCTGTAAAAAATATCAGATTCGGTCGAGAACACAGCTTGAGAAGTGGGTTTCGTTGTATAATGGCCAAAAAGAGTTCCGTCCCGCGGGCGGAGCCAGGAAGGGTACATGTATGGCCAAGATCAGCGGAGAAGAGAAACAGGCGGCGGTAGAATTTTGCATCGCCCATGACAGGGACTACGCCCTGACAGCAGAGCGCTTTGGGTTTACATACCAGCAGGTCTACGGCTGGGTGCGGAAGTATCACGCGGCGGGTCTCAACAGTCTGCGAGAGGATCGGGAGTGCTCCAGAGAACTTTCCGATTGGGTCATTGAGAATAAGCAACTCAAAGCGGTCAATCTTGAGCTGGAAATGGAGGCTGTGCTGCATCGGAAGCTTCAGCAGTACCGACGCCAAGGCCGCGGTTCGCCGGATCTCAGCGGAGTACGGCAGGCTGCTGCGTATCAGGTCATCAAAGAATTGCATGAGGAACGCAGATGCCCTGTTTATAAGCTCTGCGCTGCGGTAGGCGTCAGCAGGGCTGGGTATTACAAATGGCTCAACCGCACCGTGAGCCAAAAGCAAATGGAAGACGAGAAGCTGGCCGGGCTCATTATCGAAATTTATCAGACCCAGCGCGGCATTCCCGGATACCGGCAGATGAAAATTATTTTGGAGCGCCGGTATGGGTTAAAGTACAACTTGAAACGAATCTGCCGTCTTATGCGTGTGCTTGGCCTGCGGTCTGTATGCAGGAAGAAAAAGCGGCGGTATCAGAAGAGGACCCCGGCGGAATACGCCGCGGAAAATATTTTGAACAGGGACTTTTCTTCTGGGCGGCAAAACGAAAAATGGGTGACTGACATAACAGAACTCAAATACGGCTCCGGCAGCAAGGCGTACTTGAGTGCTGTGCTGGATCTGTACGGAAGGAATATCGTTGCGTTCTCCCTGAGCCGCCGCAATAATACACCTCTTGTGCTGGACACCTTCGAGCAGGCGTTTCAGAAATATCCGGACGCAAAACCACTGCTGCACAGTGACCGGGGCGTCCAATATACCAGTCGTTCCTTCCGAAAAGAAATGAAACGCGCCGGGGTATGTCAGAGTATGTCCCGCGTGGGGCGCTGCCTTGACAACGCCCCAATGGAGGGATTCTGGGGCATCCTGAAAACAGAAATGTATTACCTCTATCATTTCGAGGATTACGAAACTCTGCGGAAGGCGGTCTGCACATATATTGACTTTTATAACAATGACAGGTACCAGAAAAAGCTTGGCTGTATGACACCGGCAGAATTCATCGCGGCTTCAGCAAAATAATAACGCAGAGAATCCTACATGATATAGAATCCTCTGCATAGTTTTTATTTCTTGCTTTGTCTACTTGACAGGGGGCAGTTCAAAGGCCGGAGCAATCATGCTCCGGCCTTATTTTTTATGCACGGGAGGAGTTACATGAGCATCAGCACAGAAGAAAAGGACCGTTACCTCAGAGAAACGGCAATCGCCCTTGCCCGAGAAGGATTTCAGACGAGCAAAACTGATACCGGCAAACTTCGTGTCCTGCTTGACGGTGCGCCGCTGTGCGAGGTGACCGAGAACGGCGGCATCACCTACCGAAATGAGGACATTAATGAGCCGGAACGGGTCGCCGCCAAGGACATGGTGTATGAGAACGTCAGGATCACAGCGGAGTATATGCGGCAGATGGAAACAGCACCTTCTTTGAAAGCCGAAGGCCTGGAGGACGGCTACAAGGTGCTGGCGGATTTCAATGGCACTGTGCTGGCTGGAGTTCAGAGCAAACACGGAGTTCACTTCGTCACATGGGATTGGGCCTATGGGCACACAGGCGTATGTCATGGGCACTATTTCATGGAGAACTATGCAGGAGCCAAACAGGACTTTGCCATCCGTTCCGGGCTGATTCAAAAGGAACAGCTTTTCACCCCAGAGCAGATGACCGAGATTTATCGCTGCTGTGCGGACTCTGTAGACGGAGATTTCTT
>ENA-OUQC01000508-OUQC01000508.1-human-gut-metagenome-genome-assembly--contig:-NODE-508-length-27326-cov-5.041473_pt1 | contig 27326 bp, 24 predicted proteins | sample MGYA00237942_ERZ548815 | MGnify/ENA primary metagenome ERZ548815 (study PRJEB26490, sample SAMN05194722) | human gut metagenome | biome: terrestrial biome; feature: human-associated habitat; material... | reverse complement strand
TATAAGAGACAGTCCATCAACTCCAGCTTGGCCTGGCGAAGACGGTTGCGCAGGCGGCAGGCCGCCCGGAGCTTTTCCTCTGTTATATCCGCACCGAAGCTTTCCTCCAGCAGGGTCTTGAGATACTCCAGCTCCCGCCGCCACAGCTCCGCCGCCACCGGGATCCGGCTCACCGACACGCAGGGCGAAAACTTATCCTTGATCCGCAGTCCGTCCTTCCGGATCCGTTCCGCCCAGGCGCCCCGCGCCAGCAGCGTGACCTCTTTTCCGGCCCGGAACAGATCCCTTGCAAGATTGCAGCCCAGCACCCCTGCGCCATAGATCAAAATTTTCACAGCCGTTCCTCCTGTCTCTGATGATTTTATGCTTCCTGTGCTTTTCCGAAGCCCAGCGTTACGATCTGCATTTTCATCCCGTTGTCTCCCACTCTGGCGAGAAAGCGGAAAAAGCCGCTGACGGAGGGCGTCTTCAGGTCGTGGTAGCCCAGCATATAGCCCCGGCTGGAGACCTGCAGACGGCTGTCCCACGGGGAAAGCTCTTCCTTCGCGTCGGAGACCGCAAAATAAGCGCCCACATCCTTGATCCTGGCGCTTTTGAGCCAGGTCTTTGCGATCATCTTTACCGCCGTCCGGTTGGCGGCGTCAAATACCAGAACGCCGCCGGGAAAGGCGTCTGTCAGACGCCGCACCAGCGCCTTCACCTGCTCCGTCAGGAAATAATAGAACACGCCGGAGGCGAAAAACACCGCGCCGCCGGAGGCGTCGATCTTCCCGATCCAGTCTGCATCGTTGAGATCACAGGGAATGTTTTCCTCCCGCTCTCCGGCGGGCAGAAGCGCATCGCGCACCGCGATCACATCGGGGAAATCCAGATTATAGAGCCTGCAGCTGCCGTTGTCGCAGCGCCGGCCGGTATCGTCCAGCCCGCAGCCCAGGTTGACCACCGCCGCGCCGGGATGGGTCTTCAGATACTCCCGCACCTCAAAGGCCAGATCGTTCTGCCGCATGGCCACCTCCAGCGAGCCGAAGCGCTGCATCAGGCTGCGGGATTTCTGCGCCGCCTCCGAAAAATCGTAGTCGATCCGCTGGAGCAGACGGACCGCCGTCTCATCCCGGTAAAGCTCCGGATACAGCTCCGAGCACACCTTCCGGGCGTAAAGCGGGATGATCAGCGTCTCCTGCACGGTATTTTTTTCGATTTTGTATTTCATAAGCCTTTCTCCCTTTCTGACAAGCTGACAAATGGGCGCTTCCGCGTCCCCCCTCAGCGGAGGAGCAGCGCCATGATCCCGGACAGCGCCGCCGCAGATGGTATAATCGCACCGGTCGCCGCATGCGCAGGTGGTCGTCCGCACCAGGCGGGCATGAAGCAGCTCCATGGATGCAAAGTCCACATTGCACAGGGCGGGCATGATGTCCGTAAGCCCATGCTTTTTCGCGAACTCCGCTGCGGGGCAGGCCGTAAACTCATAATAAATGGGCCGCCCCTTCTTGTAGGGCGCCACCTGCATCTCATAGTCGTGCCACCTGTCGCAGCGCGCCTTGGCCGAGCAGAAGGCCCGATGCATGAGCCTTCGCCAGAAGGGCTTGTTGCAGTCCACAAACTGCAGCCGGCGGAAGGCGGGAAGGATCAGATTTTCCTTCATCTCCTCGATCTCCCGGAAGGAGGTGACCGCTCTGCACACCACATAATAGCTCAGGATGGCGATGCAGCCGTAGGCCGCCCGGATCCGTCCGCCGCAATGCTCCCGGAGATAGGCTCCGCTCTTCTCCGTCTCCTCCAGCATGGTGGGAAACTCCGTCTGCTCCGTCTCGTCAAAGCCGTCTAGCTGACGCAGAGCACGCGGAACTCCTGCTGCAGCAGCGGGATCACCGCGCCGAAATTGCCCTTCCTGCCGGGCAGCAGCAGGATCGCCGGCGCGTCTTTCCGGCCAAAAACATAGACCTTCACCGTCCCACACCTTTCAGATAGCCGGCCTTTGCCTTTTCCTCCGTGTCATCCGTTTCGTCATAGGCGTCGTAGGGCGCGGCAGGGTCATGGACCCGCTTTTTGAAGGGCGAGCAAAGCGCGTCCTTATGGGCGAAGGCAAAGGCGAAGTTGTCCGTCCAGCCGGTATGGCCGGTGAGAAACACCGGCTGCAGCCCCCGGGCGCGGAGCCTTTGCTCCAGCTGCGCCAGCGATTTTACCGCCAGCCGGTTGTCCTCCGCCAGCGAGGAGATAAAGCTGTAGCCGCCGTCTGCGCCGAACCAGAGGGTGTCGCCGGTAAAGAGATATTTGTCGTCGATGAGATATACCATGTGTCCCCAGGTGTGTCCCGGGACCAGGAAGCACTCGATCCGGATCCCGTCGATCTCCAGGACCTGGCCGTCCTGCAGCAGCACCTTTTCGTTGCGGATGGTCACCTGCGGCAGCTTGTAGAGCCGGTAGATCACCCGGCGGCGGACCGCCCCGGTGAGATAGCGGTTTTCGATCTCGCCCACATACAGCACTGCCTTTTGAAACAGGCCGGGGCTGTCTGCTTCCACGGCGCCCACATGGTCGGTATCCTGATGGGTGATGAGGATCTGCCGGATGGAGGCGGGATCGATGCCCAGCCAGCCCATTTTCTCCGCCAGACGGTCGTAATTGTAGCCGGCGTCGATCATGATGGTGGTCTCGCCCTTGCGGTAGAAGAAGATATTTGCCACCCACTCCCGGACGCAGGCCACATGTTCGTCGATCCAGCCGGTGTTCAGGGGCTTGAAGATCTCCTTGCCCCGATACATTCTGCTCATTTCCTTTTTCTGAAACTCAGTCGCTTTTCTGGACATTGCCCGCTCCTCCCAACGGATGACTTTATCAAAGCTGCGTTTTCGCTTTTACACATTCTGCATAGGTCAGCGGGAAGGATGCGTTCAGCACGGCGCTTTTCCGCACCGTCCAGCCGTTTTCCCGCAGAAACGCCAGATACGCCCCGCTGGTCCACCTGCTGTGCAGCGGGAAGCCCGCCAGACGCATGAAAAAGGCTCTGGCCCTGCCCAGGAGGGAATTCTCCGCGTGGGTAAAGGTGGGCGCCGCCAGCACGCCATCGTCCTTCAGCACCCGGCCGATCTCCCGCAGCGCCCGTTCCGGCTGCGGGATGATATGCAGGGCGTTGGATACGATGACCACATCAAAGGACTGCGCCTCATACGGCAGGCAAACCATATCCTGCACGGAAAAATGCACCGTCCCGGGGCAGCCGCCCCGCGCTGCTTCCGCGATCATTTCCGCGGATGCGTCTGTGGCCTCCACGCTTTTCGCCGCATCCCCGATATGCTTCGCGATCAGTCCCGTGCCCGTGGCCAGCTCCAGTACGGTCTTGTCCCGCACCACCGGGCGAAGCAGGGTATACAGCTCCTCATACGCCGCCGCGTCCTTTTTCATGAAGCGGTCATAGCGCTTTGCGTTCCTGTCCCAGAAATTCCTTCGCTCTTTCATTGGCATTTTTCTCCGATCTATTGTTAAGCTCCTCTAACCGAGCCTTATGCCTTTGCAGTTCGAGTACACGAACCGCAGGCCCCGGAAAAAGCCGCATGGCTGCGGCCCTTTGCGGCTTCAAAACAGCTCTCTGCAGGCGCCGCGCACCAGCGTTTCCAGCACCTGGGGATAAAGCGCCCCGATCTGCTCCTGATGAGAGACCGTCAGGATCAGGCCGCGGATCGCGGCGGCGGCCAGCGCAATGCCGCCCCTGGGCTGCAGGCCGCTTTCCTCCAAAAGCGCGCGGATATGCGTCTCATCATCGTGATAATGCGCCGTTTTGACCTGGCCCGGGAGCCTGCGGAGCAAAAATTCCGCATCGTTCTCAATGAACACCAGCGCCTGCGTCTCAGAGAGCCAGCGGCAGGCCGCAAGGATCGCTTCCGCCGCCCGGTCTGCAGGAGACAGCGCCGCATTTTCCTGCAGCGCCGCCTGCGCCGCCGCAAAGCCTTCGGTGTGGATATCCTCCAGCACGGCAAAAAACAGCAGCTCCTTGGAATCAAAAAATTTATAAAAGGAACCCTTGGAGATGCCCACGGCGTCCGTCAGCTGCTCCACGGAGGTCTTCCGCATCCCGATGGTCACGCCGCAATGCCGGGCCGCCCGGATCAGGTCCCTGCGGATGGTTTCATTTTGCTCTTCCGTAAATGCCACGGTCTCCGCCCCTTAAACGCCTGAAGATTTGACTGGATTTATTCTTTCGGTCATATCGTAGCAAATTTTCATCCCCCTGTCAAGAGGTCTCCGCGATGTTCTGCCCGTAACCCCGCTTCTTTTGGGCGGGGGACGGAGACGAAAAACGAGGGGGAGCGAGCTTTTCCTACCGCCCCTTCAAAGCGGTGTGGGGCGAGCGACCTCCTACCGCCCCTTGTCAGCCCCGCAAAGCGGTGCGGAGCGGGCCACCTTCTACCGTCTCTTGCCTCCCCTGTGTAAGGGGAGGTGCTGAGCGGATGCGAAGCGGAGGGGTTGTAGGCACGGTGCAGGAGAAGGTATCCTGTAACCGTAATCCTGTTCCTACACGATACCCACAACCCCTCAGTCAGGGCCTTTGGCCCTGCCAGCTCCCCTTTTCGATCGCGGGCGTTTCTGCGGAAACGCCATTGCGGCACCGCAAAGCGGGCCGCGCGCGATCTGCCCGCCGCGAGAGCGGCGCAATGCCACAGGGAGCCGGTTTTTCCGGCGACCGAGGCGGTCAAATAAAACGGGGCCCCCGGCGCAGTTTGCGCCGGGGAAAGGAACCATGTTCCTCCCGTAAACCCTCTTCTTTTTGGACAAAGGACGAGAGGCGAAAGCCAACAAAACGAAAACACCTGCTTCAAAAAGCAGGTGTCTTCTGGTACGCCCGACTGGAGTCGAACCAGCGGCCTTTAGAGTCGGAGTCTAACGCTCTATCCAGCTGAGCTACGGGCGCATATGCGGTTTTCCGGGGAACGAAAGGTATTATAGCACGCTTTTCTCCGTTTGTAAACCTCTAAATCAATTTTTTCCTGCAGGAGAAAAATCAGCGGCGTCTGCCCTGCGCCGCGCTTGCACGGCAGCGGCCCCTGTGGTATAATACTTTTTGAAAAAACGGAACAGAAACGATCACGCAGGAGGTGTGATACCACAATGATGACTTATGAACAGATCAGCCAGGATCCGGCCATCCGCACCTATATCGCCAAGGCGGACGAATCCCTCATCGCTCTGGGCTATACGGAGCACAGCTTTGCCCATGTGACCCATGTGGCGGAAATGGCAGGCTATATCCTGCAGGCGCTGGATCATCCGGAGCGGACGGTGGAGGTGGCAAAGATCGCCGCCTATCTCCACGACATCGGCAACCTGGTGAACCGGGTGGACCACAGCCAGAGCGGCGCCGTCATGGCCTTCCGCATTCTGAACGAGCGGGGCTTTGATCCGGAGGAGATCGCCACCATCACCACCGCCATCGGCAACCACGACGAGGGCACGGGCGTCCCGGTGAACGCCGTGGCCGCGGCGCTGATTTTGGCGGACAAATCCGATGTGCGCCGCAGCCGTGTGCGCAACACCGACATCAGCAGCTTCGATATCCACGACCGGGTGAATTATTCCGTCACCAAGTCGGAGCTGAAGATCAACGAGGCCCGGACGCTCATCAAGCTGAAGCTCACCGTCGATACGCACTTCGGCTCCGTCATGGATTATTTTGAGATCTTCCTGCAGCGCATGATCCTCTGCCGCAAGGCGGCGGAGAAGCTGGGCCTGCAGTTCAAGCTGATGATCAACGAGCAGCAGCTGATCTGACCGCCGGCAGCTTTGGTCTCTATAAAAATAAAAGGGCACGCCCTCGGGCGTGCCCTTTGTTTGATCTCTTTTCGGTTTTTGTTCAGCGATCCTGCAGGATCACCCAGCCCCGGTCTGCGCTCCAGTATTCCGTGGCCGGAAGCGTATAGGTGAGCTCCTTCCCGCAGCGGGAGCAGACCACGATCCACCCGCGAAGCGGATCCCGTTTCGCCTTGGCGGAATGGTTGTCGTCCGCCCGGCTCAGCAGGGTCAGGGTCTCGTCGCCGCAATGGGCGCAGATCTCCTTTTTCTCCTGCAGCGTCCAGCAGCCGGCGCTTTTCTCAAGGTATTCTGTTTGGAAGGGACCTTCGCAGCCGCAGCTTCTGCAGGGCTGCACCGCGCCGCCGGCCAGACCGGTAAGGCCGATGGCCGCGCAGATGGCGGCGGAGGAGATGGGCAGCGTCAGCGCCACGCCGATGACCACGCTGACCAGAATGCCCATCCAGAAGGGCTGCAGCACCGTGGCCCACCGGACGAAGCCGCCCACGGCGGAGGCCGCAGTGCCGATGGCGGGCGCGACGGCATAGGAGAGGGCCACGCCGGTAAGGATGGTCACCAGCGGCGTCACCAGAATGTCCACCTTGGTCTCCTTGGAGACGGCCTTTCCCAGCTCGGCGGCAAAAATGGCGATGAACAAAACGGCCAGCGGCCCGCCGGCGCCCTTGCCGCCGTCCAGCGTGGTAGAGCCCAGCAGATTGGCGGCATAGCCCACCGTCGCCAGCGAAAAGAGCACCAGCGGCGGCGCCTTCAGCGCCCAGCCGATGGCCACGGCCATGGCCGCGCCGCTCATGGAGGAGGCAAACGAGCCGACATTCACCAGAAATTCCAGATGCAGCTGCGTGCCCAGCGTGTTCAGGATCGTCCCGATGAGCAGCGAGCAAAACAGGCCCTGCGCCATGGCGCTCATGGCGTCGATGCCGTAGCGCCGGCCGGAAAACACAATATCCTTGCGCTTCAGAAAGGCTTTGAAGGTCTCCATGGGAAAAACTCCTCCTGCTTCGGCGGTGTTCCGCCGTATTTTTTTCATCTTATCACAGTCTGCGGGGGAAAGCAATCGCGCTTCCGTAGACAAACCACAAAAAAGATTTTGCTTTTTGGTTGTTTTGCACATTGCAAGGTTTTGAAATTTAGTTATAATGTAGAAGGCTCTGTTGGCGGAGCTTTTTTTCTGCGATTTCCTATCTGATCGATCGAGAGGGGCGTTTTTTTATGAATTATCTGATCCCGGTGGCCGTGGCCCTGGTGGCCGGCCTGATGATGACCCGTGTTTTCAAGCTGCTGCATCTGAACTTCCCCGATGTGACCGCCTTTCTGCTGGCGGGCGTGGCCATCGGCCCCTACGGGCTGGGGCGGCTGGGCGTTCCGGGCCTGGGCTTTTCCTCTATGGAGTCGCTGGGCCAGGTCAGCGTGGTCTCCAGCGTGGCGCTGGGCTTTATCGCCTTTGCCATCGGCAACGAGTTTCGCCTTTCCCAGCTGAAGCACACCGGCAAGCAGGCCACCATCATCGGCATTCTGCAGGCCTGCGTGGCCACGCTGACGGTGGATCTGGTGCTGCTGGGGCTGCACTTTATCCTGGGCGGCGACCTTTTGCCCCTGCCCGCGGTGATCACCCTTGGCGCCATCGCCGCCGCCACGGCCCCCGCCGCCACGCTGATGGTGGTGCGGCAGTATAAGGCCAAGGGCAAGCTCACCGATCTGCTGCTGCCCATCGTGGCGCTGGACGATGCGGTGGGCCTGGTGATCTTCGCCGTGTCCTTCGGCGTGGCCGAGGCCATGGTGGGCGGCTCCATGAGCCTCAGCTCCGTGGTGCTGGAGCCGCTGCTGGAGATCGTGGGCTCGCTGGCGCTGGGCGCGCTTCTGGGCTGCCTCCTGACCCTGCTGGAAAAGCTCTTCTTCTCCAACACCAACCGCCTTTCGCTGACCATCGCCTTCGTGCTCATCACCATCGCCCTCTCCGCCGCGACGGTGCCGCTGGGCGGCGTCACGCTGCGGTTTTCCTCCCTGCTGGTGTGCATGATGCTGGGCACCGTGTTCTGCAATCTCTGCCCCCGCTCTGCCGACATCATGGACCGGGCGGACAAATGGACGGCCCCCATCTACTGCCTGTTTTTCGTGCTGAGCGGCGCGGAGCTGGAGCTGAGCGTCTTTGCAGACATGGCGGTGGTGGGCATCGGCATGGCTTACATTATCGCCCGCTCCGCCGGAAAATATCTGGGGGCGCTGGGCTCCTCCGCGCTGGTGGGCTGCGACCATAAGGTCCGGCAGTATCTGGGCATCACCCTGCTGCCGCAGGCCGGCGTTGCCCTGGGCATGAGCGCCTCCGCCGCCCAGCTGGGCACCGACGAGGGCCGCCTGATCCGCAACATTACCCTGTTCGGCGTGATGATCTACGAGCTGGTCGGCCCCGCTCTGACCCGTTGGGCGCTGGAAAAGGCCGGCGAGATCCGTCCCGCCGCCGCCGAGAAAAAGACGGTGGAGCGCTTCAACCGCCCCGCCGCCCAGCGGTAAAGCGGTGCAGAGCGAGCTGCCGCCCACCACCCCTTGCCTCCCCTGTGTAAGGGGAGGTGGCGAACGAATGTGAGCCGGAGGGGTTGTAGGCATGGTGCAGGAGAAGTTGTCCTGCACCCGTCAGCCCGTTCCTACACGATACCCACAACCCCTCAGTCAGGGCCTGTCGGCCCTGCCAGCTCCCCTTTTCGATCGCGGGCGTTTCTGCGGAAACGCCGGGCGGCACCGCAGCGCGGGCCGCGCGCGATCTGACGGGCGGAACCATGTTCCTCCCGTAAACCCTCTTCTTTTTGGACGGGAGACTGGAGACGGGAAAGCGCGCTTCCTCCCACCACCCCTTGCCTCTCTCCCCTTTATTTCTGCAGGTAATACCCTGCGCCGCGCTTTGTCATGAAATACTGCGGGTTTGCCGGGTCGGCTTCCAGCTTTTCGCGGAGGCGGCGCATGGCCACATCCACCGCCCGCAGGTCGCCGTAGTAATCATAGCCCCAGACCTTTTCCATCAGCTCCTCCCGGGAAACCACTCGCCCGGCAGACGCCAGAAAATAACACACCAGATCATATTCCCTCTGGGTCAGCTCCACAGGCTTACCATCCCGCAAAACCGCCTGCAGCCCTGCATCCACCGTATAGGGGCCGAAGGACTGCCGGTCGCCCTGGCTGCGTCCCTCGTCGCCCTTGCGGCGGGTATTGGCCCGGATGCGGGCCACCAGCTCCTTGACGGAAAAGGGCTTGGTCACATAATCATCTGCGCCGGTCTCCAGGCCGAACACCTTATCCCGCTCCTCCTCCCGGGCGGTGACCATGATCACCGGAACCTCGCTCTGCTTGCGCAGCTCCCGCAATACATCAAAGCCGTTCATCCCCGGCAGCATCACATCCAGCAGGATCAGGTCCGCATCGCCCTTCAGGGCCTTGCGCAATCCGTCCACGCCGTCATAGGCTGCCTCCACCGTAAAGCCCTCCCGCTTCAAATTGAAGGAGATCAGGTCCACGATAGTGGCCTCGTCTTCAATAATCAGGATCTTGCTCATTGGTCTTCCTCCTTCGGACAAATTCGTTTCGCCGTCAGATCAGGCCCCGGCTCCGGGCCAGCAGAAAGGCGCTGAGCGTCTTTCCGTCCGACACCATGCCCCGGGCGATATGGGCCTCCAGCGCCGCCGGAGACCAGCGTTCCACCGAAAGGAACTCGTCCGCGTCCAGTCTCTGGCTGCCGTGCTCGGTGATGTCGGCATAATACAGCCAGATCGTTTCATCCAGAATGCCCGGGCTGCCGTAATACAGCCCCAGCGGGATCAGCTGCCCGCTGCCGCAGCCGGTCTCCTCCTGCAGCTCCCGCCGGGCCGCGGAAAGGGGATGCTCGCCCGGCTCCAGCTTGCCTGCAGGGATCTCCAGCAGCTCCCGCCCCACGGCATAGCGATACTGCCGCACCAGCAAAAGCTCCGCCCCGTCCCTGGCCAGGACGGCCACCGCGCCGGGATGCCGCACGGTCTCCCGCAGCGCGATCTGTCCATCCTCCAGAAGCACCTGATCGTGCTCCACGGAGATGATGGCCCCCTGAAACAGCCTTTCGCCGGAAAGGCGCTTTTCTTCGTGGCTCATGCCCGCTCCAGCACCTCCCGCCGCACCAGATCCAGCGCGTGGCTGGCGGCAGACCGGCGGACCTGCTCCCGGGAGCGCATATAGCGCCGCTCCGGGCAGACCACCCGTTCTCCGCCCGCCCAGCTGAGCCCGATGAAGACCGTTCCCACCGGGTGCTCCTCCGTGCCGCCGCCCGGGCCCGCATAGCCGGTGACGCTGAGGCCGATATCCGCGCCGCTGAGCGCCCGGACGCCTCTTGCCATCTCCAGCGCCGTCTGCTCGCTGACGGCGGTGCAGCGCTCCAGCGTCTCCGCCGAGACGCCCAGCAGCCGCTGCTTGGCCGCGTTGCTATAGGTGACGCAGCCAAAGCCAAACACCTCCGAGGCCCCCGCGATATCCGTGATGCGCTTGGCGACCAGGCCGCCGGTGCAGCTCTCCGCCAGCGCGATCGTGAGGCCCTGCTGCCGCAGGCCCTGCACCACCCGTTCCTCCAATGAGGAAACATCCACACCATACACATGCGTTCCAAGAATATCCCTTACCTGCGCCACCACCGGATCGCAGAGGGCCAGCGCGGCCTCCTTTGTCTCCGCCCGGGCGGTGATGCGAAGCTCACATTCGCCCTCCTTGGCGTAGGGGGCCATGGTAACGCCCTCCAGCCGATCCATCAGGGGCTTGACCAGCGTCTCCATGGAGCTTTCACCCACGCCGAAGATCTTCACATACCGGCTCCCGATAACGCCGCCCTGAAGCTTTTCCAGATAGGGCACCGCCCGGTAAAGAAACATGGGCCGGCACTCCCGGGGCGGGCCGGGCAGCATGATCACATGGATGCCGCTTGCCGCAAAGGCACAGCCCGGCGCCGTCCCCCAGTCGTTTTCCAAAACGGTGCAGCCCTCGGGCAGGTCCGCCTGCTTCAGGTTGTTGGGCGTCATCCGCGGGCCCATACGCTCCTTCAGCCGGGCCAGCTGCTCCGGATCGGTATAGAGCCTTTTGCCGAAGGCGGCGGCCACGGTCTCCTTGGTGAGGTCGTCGGCCGTGGGCCCCAGCCCGCCGGTGGTGATGATGATATCCGCCCGGCTCCGGGCGATGTCCAGCGCCTGCCGCAGACGGCCCGGGTTATCCCCCACCACCGTCTGCCAATAAACATTGATGCCGTGCTCGCTGAGCCCCTGGGCGATCATCTGACCGTCGGTATTGGCGATCTCGCCCAGCAGCAGCTCCGTCCCCACGGCCAACAGCTCACAGTTCATGCTTTTCCGCCTCCCGTTCGTTTTTTGCGCGGAGAAGATCCCGCCGCTTATCCGATGACGAGGGTCTCCGCGCCAGCCAGCGCTTCCGCCACCAGCGCCTCCACCTCCAGCTTCCGTTCTTCCTCCTCCACATATTCCAGCCTTGGCTTGGTCTGGGGATGCTTGGGGGTGAAGACGGTGCAGCAGTCCTCATAGGGCAGGATAGAGATATCCATGGTTCCGACCCGGCGGGCCACGGTGATGATCTCCTCCTTGTCCATGCCGATCACCGGCCGCAGCACCGGCAGCGTGCAGACGGCGTTGGTGGTGTGAATGGCCTGCACCGTCTGGCTGGCTACCTGGGCCAGGCTCTCGCCGGTGATCAGGCACTGGCATTCCTGCGCCTGCGCAGTCTTTTCCGCCAGCCGCATCATAAAGCGGCGCATCACCAGCGTAAAATAATCCTCCTTGCACTTGTCCCGGATCTCCGTCTGGATATGGGTGAAGGGGATGACGGTGACGCTGATCCTGCCGCACCAGCCCGCCAGCACCTCCGCCAGCTCCAGCACCTTCTGCTTTGCCTCCGGCGAGGTGTAGGGATAGCTGAAGAAATGCACGCCGCAAAGCTCCATGCCCCGCTTTGCCATCATCCAGCCCGCCACGGGGGAATCGATCCCGCCGCTGAGCAGCAGCATCCCCCGTCCGGAGGTTCCCACCGGCAGGCCGCCGGCGCCGGGGACAGTCCCCGCGCTGACAAAGGCATGCTCCTCCCGGATCTCCACCTTGACGGTGATCTGGGGATCCTCCATCTGCGCCTGCAGATGGTCATAAAGGTCGCTGAGATAGCCGCCCACCTCCCTGCTGATCTCCGGAGAGGTCAGGGGAAAGCGCTTGTCCGCCCGGCGGGTCTCCACCTTATAGGTGCGGACGCCCGCCAGCGTCTCCCGGAGATATTCTCCGGCCTTCTGCTTGATATCCTCAATATTTTTTTCACAGACCGCCGCCCGGCAGACGCCCACCACGCCGAACACCTTCCGGCAGACCTCCAGCGCCCGCTCCATGGAGATATTCTCATCCTGCGGCTCCACATAGATAGTGGACTGACAGCTGTGGATCTTGAAATCGCCCACCTTTTTCAGCCGCCAGTAGAGCGTCCGGTTGAGCCGCTCCTCAAATTTACGGCGATTCAGGCCCTTAAGCACCAGCTCGCCGCATTTACAAAGCAAAACTTCTCTCATCTTTGGGTAACCCACCTTAAATCTTTCAAATACCAGACCCTGCGAAAAGGCAAAGCCCTGCCGCGCCCCGGAAAAAGCGCGCCCAAAGCCGGAAAATGCCCTCCGCCCTTTCCGTCAAAACAGCTTTTCCGCTTCCCGCAGCGCGTCCAGAAAGGCGTCCACCGCCTCCGCCGGCGTCTCCGGGCAAAAGCTCACCCGCAGGGCCGCGTCCACATTGCTCCCCGGCAGGCGCATGGCGGTCAGTACATGGGATTTTTTTCCCCGGGCGCAGGCGCTGCCGCCGGAGACATAGATGCCCCGGTCGGAAAGGATGCGGATATAGACCTCGCTGCGGCCCTTGCAGGGAGAAAGATTCACCACATGAGGCGCGCCGTCCTCCGGCGTATTCACCGCGCAGCCCAGCGCCGCCGCCCCCTGCAGCAGCCGCTGCCGCAGGGCGGCCATATGGGCCCGGTCCTCCGCAAAATGCGCGCTTCTCTGCTGCGCGGCGGCAGCAAAGGCCGCGATCTGGGGCATGGCCTCCGTGCCGGAGCGCAGACCGTTTTCCTGCCCGCCGCCAAACAGCAGCGGCGGCAGCGTCAGCCCCCGGCGGATATATAGCGCCCCGCTGCCCTTGAGCCCGCCGATCTTGTGGGCGGAAAGGCTCAGCAGGTCGATGCAGTCCAGCGGCAGGGGGATCTTGCAGAAGGCCTGCACGCCGTCCACATGGAGCAGCGCCCGGGGACAGACCGCCCCCATGGCCTCCTTCAGCGCCCGGACAGGCAGGACGGCGCCCGTCTCGTTGCAGACGCCCATGACGGAGACCAGCGCCGTATCCGGCCGCAGCGCAGCCTGCAGCGCCGGGAGCGTCACCCGGCCGTCCCGCTCCGGCGGGACCAGCGTCACCTCCCAGTCCTGCTGCCGCAGATCCTTGAGGGTGTTCAGCGTGGCGTCGTGCTCGATCTGGGTGGAGACCAGCTGCCGGCCCAGATGCCGGTTTTTCCGCGCGCCGCACCGGATGGCGGTATTGATGCTCTCCGTGCCGCCGGAGGTAAAGGTGATGCAGGCAGGCTCCGTTCCCAGCGCCGCCGCCACCGCCGCCCGGCTCTCCTCCAGCAGGGCGCGGGCCCTGCGGCCCGGCGCATGGAGCGAGCCGGGGTTGCCGAAATCGTCCATGGCCCGCTCCGCCGCCGCCCGGGCGGCGGGGATGGGAGCCGTGGTGGCGGCATTGTCCAGATAATATTCCATTATTTCTTAAAGCTGTCCTTCAGCGCCACCGCCCGGTTAAACACCAGATGTCCGGGACGGCTGTCCTGATTGTCCACGGCGAAATAGCCCAGCCGCATGAACTGGAAGTCTGCCGGGGCCTGCGCGTTTTCCAGGCTCTTTTCCACCTTGCAGCCGCTGAGGATCTCCAGAGAAGCCGGGTTCAGGCAGGCCAGGAAGCCGCCCTCAAAGGCGTCGGGGTTTGCGTCGCAGAACAGCTCGTCATAAAGCCGCACCTCTGCGTCCACCGCAGTGGCGGCGTCCACCCAGTGAAGCGTTGCGCCCTTGACCTTGCGGCCATCCGCCGGGTCGCCGCCCCGGGAATCGGGATCGTATTCTGCATAGATCTCCGCGATGCTGCCGTCGTCGTTCTTTTTACAGCCGGTGCAGGTGATGAGATAAGCGCCCTTCAGGCGGCATTCCGGGCCGCCGGGGAACAGACGCTTATATTTGGGCACCGGCGTCTCCAGAAAGTCCTCGCGCTCCACATAAAGCTCCCGGGAGAAGGTGACGGTATGGGTGCCGTCCTCGGGGCGGTTGGGGTTGTTTTCCACCTCGAAGGTCTCGCGCTTTCCCTCGGGATAGTTGGTGATGATCAGCTTGACGGGCCGCAGCACCGCCATCACCCGGCGGGCGTGCTCGTTCAGATCCTCCCGCAGGCAGTGCTCCAGAAAGGCGTATTCCACCGTGCTGGACACCTTGGCCACGCCGATGCGCTCGCAGAAATTGCGGATGGCGGCGGCGGTATAGCCTCTCCGGCGCAGGCCGCAGAGGGTTGGCATCCGGGGGTCGTCCCAGCCGGAGACCTTCTTCTCCTCCACCAGCTGGCGGAGCTTGCGCTTGGACATGACGGTATGGTCGATGCCCAGCCGGGCAAACTCGATCTGCCGGGGCTTGGAGGGGACGGAAACATGGTTGATGACCCAATCGTACAGGGGGCGATGGTCCTCATATTCCAGTGAGCAAAGGGAATGGGTGATATGCTCCAGCGCGTCCTGAATGGGATGGGCAAAATCATACATGGGGAAAATACACCACTTGGTGCCCTGCCGGTGGTGCTCGATGTAGCGGATCCGGTAGATCACCGGGTCCCGCATATTGAAGTTGCCGGAGGCCAGGTCGATCTTGGCCCGCAGGGTATATTTTCCCTCGGGGAACTCGCCGTTTTTCATGCGCTCAAACAGCTCCAGGCTCTCCTCCACCGGCCGGTCCCGCCAGGGGCTGACGGCAGGATGCTGGGTGTCGCCCCGGTATTTGGAAAACTCCTCCGGCGTCAGCTCGCAGACATAGGCCAGGCCCTTTCGGATCAGCTCCACGGCGTATTCATAGTCCTTCTCGAAATAATCGGAGCCGTAAAACAGCCGGTCGCCCCAGTCGAAGCCCAGCCAGTGGATATCCTCCTGAATGGCCTCCACAAACTCGGTATCCTCCTTGGCGGGGTTGGTATCGTCAAAGCGCAGGTTGCACAGGCCGCCGAACTTTTCCGCCGTGCCAAAGTCGATACACAGGGCCTTGCAGTGGCCGATGTGCAGATAGCCGTTGGGCTCCGGGGGAAAACGGGTGTGGACCTTTTTGCCTTCAAAGCGTCCGCCGGGGGCGAGGTCTTCCTTGATGAATTCTTCGATAAAATTGCCGGCTGCGCCGGTGGTCTTGATCTCTTCTTCCATATTGGAGCTCTCCTTAATATTGATGTTTTTTGATTATTTACGCTTTCCGGGCTTTACAGGCTGTCCCGGTATTCCCGGATGCGCCGGGCGCAGGTCTCCTGCCCCAGAAGGGCCATGATCGCGTGAAGATCGGGGGTGTTTTTCCGTCCGGTGACGGCCATGCGCACCACAGCGCTCACATCGCCCACATGCCCCCGGAACTGCTCCGGCGCGGCCTTATAGGCCTTCACATCGGGGGAAAGGCCCAGCGCCGGGCAGAGCTCCTTCATTTTGCCGAACCAGGCGTCCTTGTCGTCGCCGCAGTCCATCGCCGGCAGATATGCGTCCAGCACCTGCTTCTGCAGGGCGGGCTCCAGCTCCAGCGTCTCCTCCCGGCAGAACAGCGGATCGTAGAAATAGGCGGCATAGCTGCGGACATCGCTCCAGCGGACGATATCCTTCCGGGGCTTTTTGCCGCCCCGGTCGATGGAAAACAGCCCTTTGGCATAGTCCGCGTCCTGCTGCAGCAGCCCGGCCAGCTGGGCGTCGAAGCGCTGGGCCCAGGCCAGCGCCTGGACATACACCTCCTCCGCAGTCATCCGGGAGATGACCTCCGCCGAGACGCTCTGCAGCTTTTTCAGGTCAAACAGCGCGCCGGAGGCGCTCATCTTGTTCAGCTTGAAGGGGAACTGGGTGTAGTGGGCGTCCTTGTTCTGCCGCCGCCAGTCCTCAAAATTGGAATTGGCGATGGTGAGCAGATATTCCATCACGGCCTCCGCCGGATAACCCTCCTGAGTGAAATAGCTGACGGCCGCCTCCGGATCCTTCCGCTTGGAGAGCTTGCGCCGGGAGCCGTCCTCCTCCTTCATGATGGGGGCGATATGGGCGTATTTCGGGGCCTTCAGGCCGCACAGCCAGAACAGCTGCAGATGGATGGGCGCGGAAGCGATCCATTCGTCGCCCCGGACCACCTGCGTCACCCGCATCAGCGTATCGTCCACCACATGGGCAAAATGATAGGTGGGGATGCCGTCGCTCTTGAGCAGCACCACATCCACGAAGTTTTCCTCCATCTCGATGTCGCCGCGGATGGCGTCCCGGAACTTCACTCTTCCGCCGGGCTTTCCCGGGGAGCGCAGCCGCAGCACATAGGGCATGCCCGCCTGCAGCCGTTCCTCCACCTGCTCCAGCGTCAGCTCCCGGCAGCGGGCATATTCGCCCCAATAGCCCGGCGTAATGCCCTGCGCCTCCTGGGCCTGACGAATGGCGTCGATCTCCTCCGCCGTGCAGAAGCAGGGATAGGCAAGGCCCTTCTCCACCAGCGCCTTGCAGAACACATGGTAGTATTCCGCCCGGCGGCTCTGCGTGTAGGGGCCGTAAGCGCCGGTCTCCGTCTCATCGTCCACCGCGCCCTCGTCAAAGGTAATGCCAAAATCCCGCAGGCCCTGAGCAATGAGCCGGACGCCGCCCTCCACCTCGCGCTTTTTATCGGTGTCCTCGATGCGCAGGATGACCCTGCCGCCGGTGGTGTGGGCCACCCGCTCGGAAATCATGGCGGAAAAAACGCCGCCGATGTGCAGAAAGCCCGTGGGGCTGGGGGCGAAGCGGGTCACCTGTGCGCCCTCCTTCAGGTCTCTGGGCGGGAATTGCTTCTCCAGCAGCTGCTCCGGCGTTTGGGTCACATGGGGAAACAGAAGCTGGGCAAGACGGATGGGATCGGTCATCTCTATGTCACTCCTAAATAAAAATACATGATATCACTTTATTATAGCTTCTTCCGCGGCCCGTTGCAAGAGAAAGGAACGCAAAAAAGCGCATTTCCCGAAGGAAATGCGCCGGCAGCCGCCGAAAGCCCGCTTTTCCGGGCGCTTTTCCGGCAGGAACGCCCCGGCCCGCTTTACTGCGCCGCCGGCTGGCGGCTCTCCTGCCAATGGGGGATCAGCCGTCCGTTTTCCGCCTGCAGGCAAACGCTTCCGGCTTCGCCGCTCTGCAAAAGCGCCAGCGCCAGCGGTTCCTCCGCCAGCGTCTCCACCGCCCGGCGCAGCGGCCGGGCGCCCTGGGCCGGATCGGCTCCATGGTCCAGCAGCAGCGTCTCGCAGTCCTCCGTCCAGCAGAGGGTCACGCCCCGGGCCAGACAGCCCTGTCGCAGCCGCTCCAGCTCCAGCCGGAGGATGGCCCGCAGCTGCTCCCGCTCCAGCGGACGGAACATGACGACGCCGTCCAGCCTGCCCAGAAGCTCCGGCCGCAGGGTCTGGCGCAGCTCCTTCCGGATCTGCTCCTCGCAGGCCCGGGCGCGCTCCTCCCGCACAAAGCCCGCCTGCTGCCGCCCCATCCAGTGCTCCGCCCCCAGATTGGAGGTGAGCACCAGCACCGTCTCCCGAAAGCTGACGCTCTGACCGGTGCCGTCGGTAAGACAGCCCTCCTCCAGGATCTGCAGCAGCAGATTGAGCACATCCGGATGGGCCTTTTCCACCTCGTCCAGCAGCACCACGCTGCAGGGCCTTGCCCGTACCCGCTCGGTAAGCTGGCCGCCCTCGCCATAGCCGACATAGCCCGGCGGTGCGCCGATGAGCCTGGCCGCCGCGTGCTTTTCCATATATTCGCTCATATCCAGCCGGATCAGCCCGCTGCTTTGTCCGGGATAAAGCTCCTGCGCCAGCGCCCGGGCCAGGCTGGTCTTTCCCACGCCGCTGGGCCCGCAAAGCAAAAAGCCCGCCCGGGGCCGCCGCTCCTCCGGAAAGGCGCTCCGCCGCACCATGGCCCGGGCCACGGCGGCCACGGCGCTCTCCTGCCCCAGCACAGCCTGCTTCAGCTGCTCCTCCAGTCCCAAAAGCCGCTGGGTCTGCTGCTCCTCCGTCTGCCAGTCCTCCCCCTGCAGCTGCCGCGCCACCTGAACCACATGGCGGCGCTCTGCCTTTCTATCCCGCTGCAGCGCGGCGCAGGCCGCCGCCTCATCCAGCAGATCCACCGACCGATCAGGGTCGTATCTGCCGGGCATACAGCGGGGCGAGAGCCGCACCGCGCTCTGCAGGGCGCCTTCCGTGATAAGCACCCCATGGTACCGCTCATACCTTGGCCGCAGGGCACGAAGGATCAGCTCGGTCTCCCGGGGAGAGGGCTCCGCCACAGGCACCGGCTGGAACCGGCGGGAAAGCGCCGCGTCCCGGCTGATGTATTTCTTGAACTCCGCGCCGGTGGTGGCTCCGATGACCTGCAGGCCGCCCCGGGCCAGCGCAGGCTTCAGCAGATTGCTCAGGTCGATGGCGCCCTCCGCTGCGCCGGCGCCGCAGATGGTGTGCAGCTCGTCCAGAAACAGGATCACATTGCCGGCGGCGCGTACCTCCGAAAGGATCGCGCCCACCCGCTCTTCAAATTCGCCCCGGTATTTCGTCCCCGCCACCATGGAAGCCAGCTGCAGGGCGATCACCTTGCGCTCCAGCAGACAGGCGGGCGCTTCGCCGAAGGCGATCCGCTGGGCCAGCCCCTCCACCACCGCCGTCTTGCCCACGCCGGCCTCGCCCAGCAAAACGGGGTTGCTCTTCTGCCGCCGGGCCAGGATCTGCATCACCCGGGCGATCTCCCGGTCCCGGCAGGCCACGGGATCATAGCCGTGGGCCAGCGCCCGGGCGGTCATGTCCTCGCCGAACTGCAGGGTCAGCTTCAGCTCGCAGCGCCTGGCGGCGGCTCTGGGCGCGGCGGGACGCAGCCGCAGACGGCGGCGCAGGGTCTCTCCGTCGCAGCCGCACTGCTGCAAAATGGCGGAGACGGCAGGGTCGCCGCTCTCCAGCAGCGCCAAAAGCAGATCCCGGGCGGCAACGCTCCCCTCCGCCAGCTGCGCCGCCCGCTGGATGGCGTCGGCCGCCGTCTGGCTCAGCACCACCGGCAGAGAGGCGCTTTTTCCCCGGCCCATCTGCTGCTGCGCCAGCTGCTCCGCCTTTTTGCCGAGCTCCTCCGGATGCTCCAGCAGCCGCCCGGGGCCGCATTCCTCCAGCATGGCCCCCAGCAGCAGATGCTCCGGCCCTACCCAGCTGTGGCAGGCGCCCCGGGCCAGCTGATAGGCCCGGAGCAGCGCGCTGCGCCCGCTCTGAGAAAACCGCGGCTCCGTCATGCGTCCACCCCGGAGCCGAATCTCCCCTCATGGGAGACGGACATCTCCAATGTGTTGCCGTCCTCCAGCGTGACCTTTCTCCGTGTTTTTTTCATACCATCGCCTCCGCTTGCTATCTTTTCCAAAATAAAGCGGATTATTTATCTCCCGATTTGTTGAATTAGGCATTGCTTTTTTCAGATTATCTGTTAGAATAGAGGGAGAATCTACAGGAGGTGCTTTATTATGGCCTACAAAATTTCTGACGCTTGCATCGCTTGCGGTTCCTGTGCCAGCGCTTGCCCCATGAGCGCGATCAAGGACGCCGGCGGTAAGTTCGAGATCGACGAAAACACCTGCGTGAGCTGCGGCGCTTGTGCCGGCGCTTGCCCCGTTGGCGCCATCTCTGAATAATTACAGACAAGCAAGAGCGGCTCCCGCGGAAGCGGGAGCCGTTTTCTTTTTTTGCGACTTTTTCTTGCTTTTTTCTCCCGCTTTCGCTATAGTGATTAATTGTGAGAATATCCTGAAAAGGAGCCTGCATATGAAAAAGACCATCGGTATCCTGGGCGGCATGGGCCCGCTGGCCACGGCCGATCTGTTCCGCAAGATCGTTCTGATGACCCGCGCCGGCTGCGACAACGAGCATATCCGCATCTATATTGATAATAACTGCCGGATCCCGGACCGGACGGCCGCCATCCTGCAGGGCGGCGCCGATCCCGTCCCCGAAATGTCCGACGCGCTGCGCCATCTGGAGGCCTGCGGGGCGGACTGCATCATCATGCCCTGCAACACGGCCCACTATTTCCTGCCCCGGCTCCAGAGCCAGACGAGCATCCCCTTCCTCAGCATGCTGGAGGCCACCGCCAAGGCCTGCGCCGCCCGCTTCCCGGGAAAGACCGCCTGCGTTTTGGCCACCCGGGGCACGCTGGCCTCCGGCCTTTATGAAACAGCGCTAGAGAAGGAAGGCGTCGCCTGCATCCTGCCCGACGAGCCTCAGCGGGATGTGCTTATGACGGCCATCTACGACTGCGTCAAGGGCGGAAAGCCGCTGGAGCTGGTGCGCCGGCCCATGGAGCAGCTGCTGGACGGGCTGACCCGCCGCGGCGCGGATTATTTCATTTTAGGCTGCACGGAGCTGCCCATCGTCCAGCAGGAGCTGGCCCTGCCGGGCAGCTTCATCGACCCCACCGCCGAGCTGGCAAAGGCCGCCATTCTGTTCTGCGGCTATGCGCTGAAGGACTGAGCCTGTGTTCCGTTCCTGCCACCCCTTCCGTCCTCTGCGCCGTCCGCCGCCCTCCCTTCACCCGTTTTCCGTGTCTTTTTAATTTTTCAGAAAGCTGGTGAATGTTATGTGGTTTTGGCTGGCGCTGGCGGCGCTGCTCTGCTGGAGCGGTTCCGACCTGTTCTCCAAGATCGGCTGCTCCGACCCCGACGATCGGGACAGCCATTTGAAAATGGTCATGATGGTGGGCCTTGTGATGGGGCTGCACGCGGCGTATGAGATCTTCATCGGCGGCGTGCGCATCTCCCTGGGCGTGATCTGGACCTATCTCCCCGTCTCCCTGCTGTATATCAGCTCCATGGTGCTGGGCTATGTGGGCCTGCGCTACATCGAGCTTTCCATCTCCTCTCCCATCTGCAATTCCTCCGGCGCGCTGGCGGCGATCCTCTATCTGATCTCCGGCGAGCGGCTGGAAAAAATGCAGTATGTGGGCGTCCTGTGCGTTTGTCTGGGCGTGATCTCGCTGGCCATCGTAGACGCCCGGGAGGACGAGGAGCTCCGCGCCCGGCGGCAGGAGGCCTCCAACCGGAAATATGCCAAGAGCCTGCTGGCGCTGGCGCTGCCGGTGCTTTACTGCGTTTTGGACGCGGCGGGCTCCTTCTGCGACGGGCTGGTGCTGGACAAGCTCTCCCTGACCATCGAAAACTACGAGGCCACCGCCAATGTGGCCTACGAGCTGACCTTCCTGTTTGCGGGCGTGGTGTGCTTCCTTTATGTCTGCCTTTGGAAGAAAAAGCGGCTGTCTGTGCGCAGCGAGGGCCCCAAGCTCATCGGCGCCTGCTTTGAGACGGCCGGTCAGTTCGCCTATATCTTTGCCCTCTCCGCCAATCCGGCGGCGGCGGCTCCCATGATCTCCTCCTACTGCGCGGTGTCCGTCCTCTGGAGCCGCATTTTCCTGAAGGAAAAGCTCAGCTGGAAGCATTATCTCACCATCGCCGCGGTGGTCCTGGGCATCGTGATCCTGGGCGTTTACGACGCATGACGCCCCCGGGGTCCGATCCGAACAGATAAAAATCCATACGAAAGCGCCGCCCGGAAAAGCTCCGGGCGGCGCTGTTTTTTGTCTGGTTTCCGTTTATTCCACGGTGACGCTTTTTGCCAGATTGCGGGGCTTATCCACATCACAGCCCCGGATAACGGCGGTATAATAGGCCAGCAGCTGCATGGGCAGGATGGAAAGGCTGGCGCTGAACTGCGGGCTGACCGCGGGGATGCGCACCAGATGGTCGCAGATCTCCGGATCCTCCTGCAAGCGCTGGTCGCTGGTGACCAGCACCACGCTGGCCCCCCGGGCCTTGACCGATTTCACATTGGAGACGGTCTTTTCCAGCAGCGCCGGATCGCAGGCCAGCGCCACCACCATGGTCCCCTCCTCCACCAGAGAGATGGTGCCATGCTTCAGCTCGCCGGCGGCGTAGGCCTCGCTGTGGATGTAGGAGATCTCCTTGAGCTTCAGGGACGCCTCCTGTCCGGCGGCATGATCCATGCCCCGGCCAATGAAAAAGACGCTCTGGCGGTTGGCGTAAAGGCTGGCAAGATGCTGCATCTGGCTGCGGCATTCCAGCGTTTTTTCGATCTGCTCCGGCAGGGCGGCCACCTCCCGGCAAAGCACCCGGGCCTGCTCCTCCGAAACGGTCCCACGCACATAAGCCGCCCGGATCGCCACCAGATACAGCGCCGCCAGCTGGGCGGAATAGGCCTTGGTGGTGGCTACGGCGATCTCCGGGCCGGCCCAGGTGTAAAGCACGGCGTCCGCCTCCCGGGCGATGCTGGAGGACACCACATTGACGATGGCTACCGTCCGTGCGCCCTTGCGTTTGGCCTCCCGCATGGCGGCCAGCGTGTCGGCGGTCTCGCCGGACTGGCTGATCACCAGGCACAGGTCTCCCGGCCCGATGATGGGGTCCTCATACCGGAACTCCGAGGCGATATGAGGGATCACCGGCACCCGGGCCAGCCGCTCGATCACCGTTTTTCCCACCAGACCTGCGTGCAGCGCGCTGCCGCAGGCGGTAATATGGATGCTTTTGACCTCCCGCAGCAGCGCGTCGGAAAACCCGTCGCTGTCCAGCACGGGCAGCCCGTCCTTCAGCCGGGGCAGGACGGTATCCCGCACGGCCTTGGGCTGCTCAAAGATCTCCTTGATCATGAAATGCTCATAGCCGCCCTTCTCTGCGGCGGAAAGATCCCAGGTGACCGTCTCGATCTTCGGCTGGATCCGGTTGCCAACGCCGTCGTAAAGCTCCACGCCGTCTGCCGTGACGCGGGCCGTCTGGCCGTCTGCCATGACGATATAGCGCTTTGTCAGCGCCAGAATCGCGGGGATGTCCGAGGCGATCATGTTTTCGCCCTCCCCCACGCCCAGGATCAGCGGATTATCCCGCCGGGCGCAGAGCAGCTCGCCCGGGGCGTCGGCGTTGATGACCGCCAGCGCATAGGACCCCCGCAGCTGCCGGGTCGTCTCCCGCAGGGCCGCAAGGGCGTCGCCATGGTAATGAAGCTGAAACAGATGCGCCGCCAGCTCGCTGTCCGTTTCTGTCCGAATGGAAAAGCCGGCCTTTTTCAGCATTTCCCGCAGCTCCATATAGTTTTCGATGATGCCGTTGTGCACCAGAGCGATGCGTCCGTTTTCGCTCACATGAGGGTGGGCGTTGATGTCCGACGGTTCTCCGTGGGTGGCCCAGCGGGTATGGCCGATGCCGCAGGTGGCCGTAAAGGGGCCCTGCGCCTGCAGCAGCTCCTCCATGTTCCGGATGCGGCCCCGGGCCTTGACCACCTTCAGTCGGCCCTGCTCCAGCAGCGCCACGCCGGAGGAATCATAGCCCCGGTATTCCAGCTTGTGCAGGCCCTGCAGCAGCACAGGGACGGCCTGCCGTTTGCCCACATATCCAACAATTCCGCACATATATGATAACACTCCTTAATATCTCGACAAAAAATGACAAAATGTATTTAAATTCCGTGCGGATCGCCCTTTGTCCCGCAGGTCGCCCCGCGGTTTTTCTGCGATCCTTTCGCCTCACGGCAGACGGGAGGCATCCGCCGAACCCTTCGATTTTCGCGCTTTTGCGCAACCTCCATCCTCGTCAGCCGGCGCATCCCGCCCGGCTCCGGCGCTTCTATGCTCCTCCTTTCCTGCTTTGGCTTATCAAAACCGGCGCCTGCCGGAGAATTGGCATGGGCTTTACAGCGCTTCCACCGCAGCCTTTACCACCTGGGCTGCCCGCTGCGCCTGCTGCTGCACCTGCTCGGGATCCCGGCCCTCTACCATGACCCGGACCTTCGGCTCCGTCCCGGAGGGACGGATGACCACCCGGCCCTGGCCGCCGAAATATTCCGCGATCTCCCGGCCCACCTGCTCCACGGCGGGCAGCGCCGCCACCTGATGCTTGCGGTCGTTGGCCACCGGAACATTGATGGACACCTGGGGGAAGCTCTCGATGCGCCGATTCAGCTGACTGGCGGCAGCGCCGGAGGCCTTCAGGGCGCACAGGAACTGCACGGCGGTGAGCTGGCCGTCGCCGGTGGTGGCATAGTCGGAAAGGATCACATGGCCGGACTGCTCGCCGCCGATGTTCCAGCCCTTTTCCCGCATGGCCTCCAGCACATACCGGTCGCCCACCTTGGCAGACCAGACAGGGATCTGCCGCTCCTCCAAAAAGGCATGGAGCCCCAGATTGGTGAGGATCGTCCCCACCACGCCGCCCTTCAGACGGCCATGGCGCTTCATGTCCTCCGCCAACAGCCCGATCAGATGATCGCCGTCGATCAGCTCGCCGGTCTCGTCTACCATCAGGCAGCGGTCTGCGTCGCCGTCAAAAGCCGCGCCGGCGGCAAAATTGCCGCTGCGCACCAGCTCCTGCAGGCCCTCGATATGGGTGCTGCCGCAGCCGGCGTTGATGTTGGTGCCATCGGGCGACTGGTGTAGGATGACAGCGTCCGCCCCCATCCTGCAGAACAGAGCCTCTGCCGTGGCGGAGGCGGCGCCGTTGGCGCAGTCCACGGCGATGCGCATGCCGGTGAGCCGGCAGGGCGCAGTGGAGGCCACATGGCATACATAGGCCTGCACCGGGTCTCCTTCAAAGGGCCGGACGGCGCCCAGCTGCCCGCCGGTCATGTGCAGCGCAGGGGGCGCATCGATATAGGCCTCGATCTGCGCCTCCTCGCTGTCCGTGAGCTTATAGCCCCGGCTGCCGAAGATCTTGATGCCGTTGTCCTCAAAGGGATTGTGGCTGGCGGAGATGACGATGCCCGCGTCGGCGGCGGGGGTGTTTGCCGTCAGATAGGCCACGGCGGGCGTCGGCATGACGCCCAGATCGGTCACATCCGTCCCGGCGGTGCAGAGACCCGCCGTCAGCGCCGCTTCCAGCATGCCGCCGGAGATGCGGGTATCTCTGCCGATGAAGACCAGCGGCTTGCGGCCCAGCTCCTTCCGCAGCACCGCGCCCAGCGCCAGCCCGGCGCGATACGCCAGCTTTGCATCCAGCTCCACATTGGCCTTGCCACGGATGCCGTCTGTTCCAAAATATTTCATAATGATCCTTCCTCTTTTCCTGAATTAAAGCTCCATCTGCCCGGAAAACGGGATGCCCAGATGCTCATAGGCCCGGGGCGTGACGCAGCGGCCCCGGGGCGTGCGGTTCAAAAGCCCGATCTGCAGCAGATACGGCTCGTAAACATCCTCCAGCGTGACGCTCTCCTCGCCGATGGTGGCGGCAAGGGTCTCCAGCCCCACGGGGCCGCCGCGGAAGTTTTTGATGATGCTCTCCAGCATCCGCCGGTCGGTGCGGTCCAGTCCAAGCCCGTCGATCTCCAGCGCCCGCAGGGCCAGATCGGCCGTGGCGGCGTCTACCCGCCCATCGCCCTTCACCTGCGCAAAATCCCGCACCCGCTTCAGAATGCGGTTGGCGATGCGGGGCGTCCCGCGGGAGCGGCACGCGATCTCCAGCGCACCGGAGGGGACGATATCCACGCCCAGAATGGCCGCCGTCCGGGTGACGATGGCCTGCAGCTCCTCCGGCGAATAAAGCTCCAGCCGCAGCTGCACGCCAAAGCGATCCCGCAGAGGCGAGGAAAGCTGGCCCGCCCGGGTGGTGGCGCCGATCAGCGTGAAGCGGGGCAGATCCAGCCGGATCGACCGGGCCGCCGGCCCCTTGCCGATGATGATATCCAGCGCATAGTCCTCCATGGCGGGATAGAGCACCTCCTCCACGCTGCGGTTGAGCCGGTGGATCTCGTCGATGAAGAGCACATCGTTCTCATTCAGATTGGTGAGCAGCGCCGCCAGATCCCCCGCCTTTTCGATGGCGGGGCCGGAGGTGATGCGGATATTGACCCCCATCTCGTTGGCGATGATGCCCGCCAGCGTGGTCTTGCCCAGGCCCGGCGGGCCGTAAAGCAGAACATGATCCAGCGGCTCCCCCCGGAGCCGGGCCGCCTGAATATAGATCCGAAGATTTTCCTTGGCCTTTTCCTGGCCGGTATATTCCGTTAAAACATGGGGCCGCAGCGCCGGCTCCTGCGCATCCTCCGTGCGGAGCGTGGAGGAGACGATACGCTCCTCCTCCATTTGCTGTCCGAATTCGATCGCCACAGGCGCACCCCCTTAAAACAGTCGCTTCAGCGCGGCCCGGACCAGCTCGTCGGTGCCCATGCCCTCTGCCTTTACGCCGGCCAGCGCCGCCATGGCCGCCGCCCGGGGATAGCCCAAAACGGCCAGCGCCGCCAGCGCATCCTCCATGGCGGAGGCTCCGGCCCCGGTCTGGGGCAGCTCCGTCCCGCTTCCCTGCGCGGCGCAGGGGAACAAAGTACAGCGCTGCCGCGCTGTGATATGTTACCCTTGACGTTTTTTGAAGGTTAAGTAACCTTCAAGCATCAGGCTCGCCGCGACGGCGTCGACGGTTTTCTTGCGCTCCTTGGCGCGCTTGCCATTATTCAATAGAATATTGTGCGCGTCGACGGTCGTGCGGCGCTCATCCCAGAGCGTGACGGGGAGCGACGTGGCCTCGCGCAGCATCTCGGCAAAGCCCTCGGCCTTTTCTGCGCGGGGGCCGCGCGTGCCGTCCATGTTGAGCGGGTGGCCGAGCACGAGCTCTGAGACCTCGTGCTCGGAGATGAGCGGCAGCAGCTTTTCGATGACCGCTTCGGGCCGGTACGCGGTGATAACGGTCGAAAATCCAGTGAGCGTCAGCGTGCGATCGGAGATCGCGACGCCGGTGTGCGCGTCGCCGTAGTCGATGGCCATGATCTTCATAAAATTGCCTCCTGAGTGTTTCTTTTGCCTGCCAGCATACAGGATTTTTGCCAAAAAAGCAAGGGCGAGGCGGGGAGAAGCGGGCTGCGGCTGAAAAATGTGTCCGGAGTACGCTGCTGCGGAAGAAAAAACGCGGGAAAGGGCGGAAAGCTGTGCGATTTTCTGCAAAAACGTGCAAAAAGTGCTTGACGGCTGGACATGACATGTGGTATCATCTTACTTACCTGTGAAAGAGGGCTTTCTTTTTGCGCGCTTTTGCTTCTCGGCACGCAAGGGAAAAGCACCCCTCAAATTTGAGAGCAGGGAGGCAATCGCCAGCTTCATGCCGCTTTTGGCAAACGGAGCTGAGTAAATAAGGAGGTGCCGTTAGATGCGCATTAAGATCACGCTCAGATGCAACGAGTGCAAGCAGAGAAACTACAACACGATGAAGAACAAGAAGA
>ENA-OUQC01000504-OUQC01000504.1-human-gut-metagenome-genome-assembly--contig:-NODE-504-length-27370-cov-10.834633_pt1 | contig 27370 bp, 23 predicted proteins | sample MGYA00237942_ERZ548815 | MGnify/ENA primary metagenome ERZ548815 (study PRJEB26490, sample SAMN05194722) | human gut metagenome | biome: terrestrial biome; feature: human-associated habitat; material... | reverse complement strand
CCTTTATCAAGCCGAGTTCTCTTTCATCTACGAAAAATTTGACCTGTATCGGTCGCTTGCGATTCCTGTTGTCTGGCATCTGGATTCCTCTTTACTCCTACGGATTATTTCTAATCAAAACCGATCAATTATTGATATGCAGTTCTGTGTTCGCCTACAAAGTCACGCATAGAATACGCTTGTAAATTCCTGCTCCTGAACCTTCATCTTTGCTGTAAACTCTGAATAATTCTGCGCATCTATGGGAATTTTCAAGCCAAGCTTGGTAATGCTGATGTCATCACGCGGCACGACATTTTCCTCATAGGTCGAACCACGATTCAACCACAATTTCAAATCGTCAGACCCTTCCGCTTCTGGATAGAGATAGTAACCAGCCTTTGCATCAAAACGGAACATATAGGCAAGTACTTGTAAATAATCTCGATTTCCAATATTATCAATCGGCTTATACTTTGCATCGGCAATAATTCTCATTTCGCTGTTCCGGCTGATGAAATCAGGATAGATCAATCCCACATTTCCATCAAACAATCTCTGCGCGCCTTTACCGCCTTTATTCATTGGGTGATAAAACACATCTTCTATCAGCGAATTGACGTATTCCTCCCATAACCATGCTCCATCGAACAGGATGCCATATATCTGTCTTGCCCCTGCCCCGATTTGGTGTTTCTGATGTTGGAGAATCAAAAGGCACAACCGCTGCAATGCAAGATACTCTCTGAAATAAGCGTGTCGGACAGTATTCTTTTTGTTTTGCTCAATAATTTTCTGCCTGTCACACGGCTCATATTCTGAAGTCGCATCTATAACGAGTTTTACCTCGTCTTTCACTTTGATAAGAAGTTTATTTCCGTAAGGCTTTCTTTTGATAAACTCTACGGTATGCCGTACCAGTTCCATCAGGCTGTTATCGTAGGAAAATTCTCTCTGGCTGTATGCAACATTTCCTACAAATGGGGTGTTCTTCTCTATATGTCTTGCGACATCGATCGTGCCTTTTACATTTCCATCATTGTACCTGTGGCGGATATACTTTTTGAACAAGCCCTTCCGCATCGCTGCTTTGAGGTAATACGGAAACAGAAACAGCAGAAAATTGAACAGCCGATTGTCTTGATTGGCATCTGCATCCAAATCTACGATGTTTGGAAAGTCCAGAACTTTGTCTAAAAGATACTGGAAAAAGTAATCCTCACCCTCTCCGCAAAAACGGGATGCGATCACAAGCCGCTCATCACCGTAGCCAAGAAAGCCCATCACATTGCCGGAGCGATAGGTGTCATTGACGCTTTGGAGGATCATTTGATCTTGCGTAATATCCGCTGCATCTTTTACGGTTTCAGGAAATACGAACACACCTTCACGCTCAAGCTGTTCCAATGTCTTATCTGCAATTTTGCCTGTCAGCCTCGCTACTTGAGAAAAGGCATCTTTTTTCTGCTGGGAGTTATCCTTGATTCTGAGCAGCTTCATTCGCATCACCTCTGGCAGGTTTCTGATAGCCGTATGCCCTTGCGAACCGATTCATAATTCCTTCCTCATCGTACATTCCCTGAATGTATTCCTGTAGGAGCGGTTGCAGATAATCAGTCCAAAGCTGGTCAAAATCAAGTGTTTTCAACTTCAGGAAGTAAGACGCTCCGATCTGATAATTTTCATTCAGATCCTCGACCTCTGCGATTGCCTTATTGAGCGCAGCCATCCTTCTGATTGCCTCAGCCTCCAACTCCTCGTTTTCCAGCGACGCAAGCATCTCAAGGCGCTCATCCGCTCTGAGTTCTACGAAACGGAAGCGACGACGCATGGCAAAATCAAAGCTGTCCACAGAGCGGTCGATATCGTTCATGGTGCCGATGATATAGACATTTTCAGGAATATAGAACTTTTCGCCGGGGTCAGAGTGCAGATTGGAATACTGCGTGGAGATCTCTCCGGCTTTACCGCGATAACCGGGATCTATTGCAAAGAACAATTCACCGAAAATCTTTGAAATCTCACCGCGGTTGATTTCATCTATGATGAATATGTATTTTTTCAGTTCCTCCTGTTTTGCCTTTGCTTTTGAAATTGTACTTTTCTTTACTTTGATTGCTTTATAGATGGCAAAGTCATAGGAATATCCTTGCGTAGCAAACGTCTTTCCGAAAAAGGACGTGATATCCTTTATTTTTTCAAACTTTTGTCCGGATTCCAGCATCTTCCGAACCTCATCCAGATTCAGAGCAAGCCTGTTGACAGATGCGTTTCCGGGAATGGAAATATGGATATGCCCGTCATCCACGCCGGTAATGGTAAATTCATTTCCATTGATCGTCTTAAATGTGTCAACGCCAAACTCAACGCCGGAGAAAAACTCCGTCATGGATTCTTGAACCGTGACCTCCTTTTCTACGGTTTCTCTGGATTTTTGGGAGTCCTCAAAGTTCTTTCTGGCACGGGCAACAAACTTCTTGAAAATGCCATCCTGCAATTCAAAGCCCATTGTACCATCATCATTGATTTTCGGTCTTAGTCCTTCAACAAAATCAGAGTAGTCATAACTCGGATGGAACTGAACGAACTCAACCTGTTTTTTCTGCTCGTCAGTAAGAAGTGTGTAATCGTCAAAGTACCCATTGCTGATGATGTCCGCAGCGATTTCTTTGGCAAGATAAGATTTTCCGGTACCGGGCGCACCTCTGAAAATCAGATTTTTTGATTCAATCAGCATGGAAGAAAACGGATTTCGGTATCCCTTGAACTGTTGAACAAGCTCTTCCTGAACAGCAGCTTCCGTTTCTGCCGCTGCGGTTTCCTTCTCATCTTTTTCGCGGTATGTCAAAATGAACTGATCTCCTGGTTCACCGAAACACTTCAAACATTCCTGAACGAAGATAATCGTAGAGAAGATATTCCAGCAATAGATAACAAACTGCCGTCCGTTGTCATAGCCGTATGTCAGGTACTCTATTGTGTTGCGGTGCTTCTTGAAATCGTCAACACTCGCATAAATACCTCTGATTACGTCGCTGTCCGGGTTATATTTGCAGACAGGGAAGTTCTCCTTGTCCTCAACCGATAATGCAGCAAGTTGCTTCTCGAACACCTGACAGGCAATGCGGGGCAAGGTTTGATTGGAATTTCTTCTTTCGCCTTTGCTGTAGGCTCGCTTGATTACGTCTCCATTTGCCCTCTTGAAACAGGCATCCAGCGGCTTATAGTTATCACCGAGGCTCAGATTATCCATAGTAAAGCGTTCATCTGTTGACTCGACGCTTTCGGCAGTAATAGATAACTCAAATTTTTCTTGCTGCTTAGTCTCGATGGAGAAGCCCAGACTTTCCAGATAGTTCTTTGCGTCAACGCTGTTAAAGGCTTCTGTCGAAATATCCGCGCTGTTTGCCAAATGGTCAGCAACGGCTACCACATACTTCGGCGGATATTTTTTCCCATCCTCGGACACAAGTACATATTTTACGCTTGTATTATGTTCGGGAACTCCGTTCTCGTCGATAAATTTCAGGGCATCAATAACATCCTGCTTTTTCAGCTTTGGTATAGCCATGCTGCACCTCCTCAAAGTGTGTACACACATTATACCACAAGGAGCGGGCTGTTTTCAATATGATACCTGAAATTTACCGTCTTAAAATGTAACTTTTCTGCGAATACAAGCTGATTTTCAGTTTCCACAGTGTCGAACATACTCTGTATCGAAACACCCGCCTATCGACTTTGCGGTTTTGTGGTGTGTTTTGCACAACCGCAAATATACGCACTCCCCAGCGAATGGTATTCACTCCGTAGCAATTCACTGTTTCACAAAGGAATCGCACAAAGGCGATAACTATTTCACCATTTTTACTACCCTGACTTTACAGAGCTGAAAATCGGTGATTTTTAACCCTTTGATGTACAAAAACAGGCAGCACTCAACCGAAGCTGGGTGCCGCCTGTTTTGTTGTCCAATCCTGCTTAGCAGATGCCGATTTTGTAGTTTTCTCAAATTACTGTCTTATCGGCACACGGCAGTCCCTCTCCTCTTTTTGTGAGGATCAGTCGAGCTTCAGTGTTTCTGTCAGCACAACGTTGGATTCGCCTACGCGTTCCCAGGTGTTGCCGTCGTCGCCCACCAGAGATTCACCGCTGTAAACTTCCAAACTGATGTCATCGGTGGTATTTTCCAGCTTGAAAAGGTAGTAGACAGTGGCGGTGGCATCATTCTGGATCTTCGATTGATAATCGATACATCCCTCTATGTAGTCGGAGGCCCATGTGCTGGAATTTACGTCGCCCACCTGAGCGCCGTTCTGGTAGATCGTGGGGTTGGCGAGGTTCCGCGCCTCGATAGAATGGCCGCCCTTATTGGTGACGTCCAGCAGCAGCACCAGAACGGTATTGCCCTTGTAGGTTGCGATATAGTAGTCGTTCACAGCGACAGCGCAATCGACCTGCTCGATGCCGCTGGAGTTTTTGCGGTTGCTGCCGCTGTTTCCGCCATTGTCTCCGCCGCTGCTGCCGCAGGCGGCCAGAGCCAGTACCATTACCAAAGCTAAAATCAATGCTGCGATTCTTTTCATTTCGTTTTCTTCCTTTTCGTTTTGATAGTTTTAATAGAACTTTCTGGCCTGTTCCGTGTTTCCGCACTTTTCAGCGGCCATTTGGTTGATCTCCTGCAAGGTGTATTCCTTGCCGACAAGCTCCTTGCCCTCCGCGTTACTGCCCGCGTCGTACACTCTCAGGTAGATTTCGCCGTTCTTCTTGCCGGAGAGCTTTTTCAGAAGTCCGGTCGTGGTAAGCATGGTGCTGTTGAATCCCGCCACATCGGGAACGGGAGAAGCCAGAACACCCTTGCACTGTTCACACTGGAACAGGTAGAGATTCCCCTCCAGCTTCATCTGCATTTTCTGATCGATCGCCCAATGGGGATCACTGCTTCCGCAGAGGGGACAAATCTTTACGCTGCGGTCAATGAAGCCCTGTGGCACGCTGCCCGCGAAACCTTCCATTCGCTTGAACGCCATACCCTGCTACCCCCTTTCTTAAAGACCCACCATTGCGGAAATGATGAAATAAAGGATCGCGCCGCCAATGATCGTGAAAAGAGTGATGGCAAGGTAATTGATGCCAAACTGCTTCGCGCGCTCGGCGTTTGCTTTGGCGGCGACAGAGGAGGACTTCACGACGGGAAAGCCGCTTTCCACGGCGACCATTGCGGTAAAGTCATTTCGTATCATTGCGCCGTAGCTGTTCTGGGAATCCACGAAGCCGGATACCTGATATCCGCGCTCCTCATCTCCCACTATGGATATCAGATCCACCGGGAACTGTGCGGAAGCGGGGCTTTTCAGCTGGCTGCAAATCGCGGGTTTGACCACTTTCATGATTTCTTCGTTTGTCATGGCTGAACATTCCTTTCGATCATTGAATTTGAAAATATGCGCGGACACGCCAACGGCGGATTTTTCAGTACGGATGGCGCCGGGGTTATTTGGCGCGGGACAGGGCCTCATACATCCGATCTATCTCGTCCAGCTTATCCATCGTCTCCTGATACTCTCTATCGGCTTCCGCTTTGCGCTCTTTCGCGTACTCCAGCTGCTTCTGCGCGTCCTCGATCTGCGCGTCCAGCGAATTGTCAGCCTTCGGCTCACAGGCGGCCAAACATAAAACCGCTACGATGCTGACCAGCAGCAGGCAAAACTTTTTCATCTTGTTTTCTCCTTTCCTATTTACTATTGGAATCTGAGCGGCACGGCGTTGCGGGCGGATCAGCTCAGCTGGTCGTAGACGTACAGCGCGTCGCGGATGGCGCTCTTGTCAGTCTGGGTCAGCGTTACATCCCGGCGATAGTCGTCACCGGAAAAGCGGACGATGGTTTCATCGGAGTCTGCGATGGCCCGCAGCATGGAAATATCGTCGGAGGAGGGGCTGATGTCCATGTACTCCCATACGCGGCCACCGTTGTTGTCGCGGGTGATATCAAAGTAGTCGAAGGACTTGTAGTAGTTCTTGCCGTCCACGGAAACCGTCACCTTGGTGAAGAACACCCAGTCGCGGCCCGTGTAGTTGAATACCAGACGCAGCCACATGCTGCTTCCCCTGACGCCGATGTAGGGCAGCATGAAGGAACGGCTGGTGGTCAGCCAATAGCTGCTGGTGTGGGGAAAACCGTTGGGATAGTAAAATTTGTTGCCCTCGATCTTGTCCTCGTCGAGCCACATGCCGTTCAGCAGATCCTGGGCGTGCTGCTTCACGGCCTCACGATAGGCGGCGGGGGCGTCCTTCAATTTATCGGCGTTGGAGACGTTGGCCTTGTCCTCGGCGGACAGGGCGTTATAGGCGTCCTGCGCGGCCTTGATGGCGTCCTCGCTGCGCCAGGAGACGGTGCCGATGGCATTGATAAGCTGCTCCACCGCCGCGGCCCGGAGCTGGCTGAGACGAAGCTCGGCGTCGCTGAGCAGCTGGCTGTTTTCCATCAGAGACTTCGCTTCGGAGGACAGCGCGTTGAACTGGGCGCGCAATTTGGTGATATCGTCGGTTTTGTCCAGCGTGACGTCGCCGATGGCGGCGATCAGGGCGTCCATACCGGCGGCTTGCAGGGTGTGGATCTGCGTTTCGGCGGTGGTCAGGGCGTCGGTCTTGGTGACTTTGCTTCGCGTGGCTTCATCGGCCTTGTTGTAGGCGTCGCGGGCCTGCTCTACCGCCGCGGCATCATCCAGCGTCAGCGCGTCGGCGGAGCCAAGGGCGGCAATGACCTTGTCGATCTCGGCGGCGGCTGCCCCGGCAGCCAGATCGTCATAGGCATCGCGGGCCTGATCCAGAAGCTCCAGATTCTCCAGCGCGTCAAGATCCTTGTCCTCCAGTCGAGAGACCAGCTTTTCGGCCTTTTCAATGGCGTCAAGGCTGTCCAGCGTGACATCGCCGATGGCGGCGATGGCCTCGTCAGCGGCCTTGGCTTCCTTGCTCTTGCAGCCCGTCAGCGACAGGATCAGCAGCAGAACCAGCAGGAGCAGCGGCAGTTTTTTGAGGTGTTTTTTCATGATGGTTCCCTCTCTCATACACAAAATAGCCTGCTTTAAGCTACACTATTATATCGAACTGTGGTATATAAAACAATATGCGGGCTGCATAGTGTTTACAATTTTTCCGGTGCGCGGCAGAGGGGAAAAGCGGCATAAAAACCGGGGAGCCTTGGACTTTGGCCAAAGCTCCCCGGTTTTTCGGTGTAAGTGCGGTTCGCTCGGTTTGCTGCGGAAGATTGCGGTCAATCGTCAAGGTAGCTCCAAGCGAGAACGCGCCAGACGAGACCCATTTTGACCATGTAGACCTCGCACTTTCTACGAGAGGTATCATCCTCGCCGTCGATTTTCACCTTGAGGGTGACGACCTTGGCGTCGGAGATCTTGTCAGTATCAAAATCGAGGTTCTCTTCCAGATAGGACACAGTACCTGAGTTTTCCTCCAGCGCCTTTCGGACAGAGATATCCTTGGATCGTATCACATCAACGGACAGCGTATACTTGCCATAGGTATCTTCCCAATACTCTTTGAAATAAATATCGATTGCCTTGTGATACTCGTTCCAGGAGGTGATATCGGCATCATATGCGTTGCTCTCGTCCGCAAAGAATGCTTCCACATCGCCATCATAGTCAATGAGATAATAATCGTAAAGATCAAAAGCCCATAGGGAGGTGGCAAGCTTGTCGTCTTCGTAACAAGCGGTAATATAACGCTTGGCGACGGAGGTGGCGCTGTTGCGGGTGATGAAAAAGACAGCGGCGCAGATGGCCACAACGACCACCGCCGCGAGGATCAGCAGCGGCACAAGGGGGGACTTTTTGGGCGCGGGGACGGGTGCGGCGTACATGGAACCAGCACCGGGAGCGCTGTATGCGGGGGTTGCGCCGGGCGCGGCGTATGCGGGGCCTGTGGTGGGCGCGGTATATACCGGCGCGGCGTTGGGGGCGGTATACGGCGCGGGGTTGGGCGCTGCGCCGGGCGTAGGCGCGGGATTGTAGTTGAAGTTTTCGTCCATGTGATTTTTCTCCTTCATGGTGTTAGTGGGGGATGCGGGGCGGATCAGTCGTTCACGAAATCCCGCGCCAGAACACGCCAGGAAAGACCGATTTTGACCACATAGACCTCATACTTATTGCGGCGAATCCCGTCTTCACCGGCAATTTTCAGCCTGACGGTGACGAGCTTGGCGTCAGAGATCTTGTCGGAATCGAAGTTGATATCGTTTTCCAGCAGTTCGATCAGCGATTCTTTCTCCTCAAGCACCCGCTTGACGGAAATGTCCTTGGATTTCAGCACCTTGGCTGTCACCTTATATTCGCCGTAGACCTCCTCCAGAGATTCTTTGAAATCGTCATCAACGGCCTTGTAATAGTCGTTCCAGGAGGTGATGTCGGCGTCAAACGTTTCGCTTGCGTATTCAAAGAACGCTTCTTCATCACCATCGTAGTCCACGAGACGGTAGGCGTTATAATCATAGGCCTGCAAAGCGGTAGCGGCCTTTTCGTCCTTGAAACAGCCAAGGATGTAGCGCTCGGCAATGGCGGAGGCGCTGTTGCGGGTGATGAAAAAGACGGCGGCGCAGATGGCCACAACGACCACCGCAGCGGCGATCAGGATCGGCACAAGGGGAAGCTTTTTGGCGGGAGCCGGGGCAGCAGGCGCTGTACCGGGAGCGGTATACACCGGCGCGGCGTTGGGGGTAGGTTCGGCGGGCGCGGTGAATACCGGCTCGGCGGCAGGGGCGATCTCCGGCGCGGAAGCCGGAGTCTCCTCGGGAGTGGGGGTGTAGTTCATATTTTCGTCCATGTGAGCTCTCTCCTATCAAATAAATATCATTTTGCTTGGCGTTGGGGGAGGAACATAAAAAGGCCGACACAGGCGGCCTTTTTATGCGGTATCAGTGGATCAGTCAACAGAGTTAAAACTCAGAACGCGCCAGGAGCCGCCGATCTTCACCATGCAGACCTCTAACTTGGAACGTTCCATATCATCCTCGCCGACGATCTTCGTCTTGACGGTGACGAGCTTGGCATCAGAGATCTTGTCGGAGTCAAAATCGGTGCTGCTCTCCAGATTTTCGATCAGCCATTCGTAATCTTCCAGTACGCTTCTGACGGAAACGTCCTTGGTTTTCGTTGCTTCAACGGTGATCTTGTACTTTCCGTACTCATCTTCAAGGCCTTCCGCCGTGTTGGTATCAAAGGCTTTGTAGAAATCATTCCAGGAGGAGACGTCGGCATCAAATTGATCGCTCATATCTTCAAAAAACGCTTCTTCATCGCCGTCATAGGAAGAAAGCCTGTACTCCTTAAAGTCATAGGCGCAAAGGGATACGGCTGTCTTGAGATCGGTGACGGTCGCCTTAATATAGCGCTCGGCAACGGAAGTGGGATTGCCGCGGGAGATCAGAGACACAACGATGCAGATCACCACAATGGCGGCCACGGCGGCGATCAGGATCAGCTTCAGCGGGGGCTTTTTGGGCGTCACAGCGGGCACGTTGTACGTGGGCGGAGTGTTCACAGGGCCTGCCGTGGGGGCGGTGCTGTTCACGGGGCCTGTGGTGGGCGCGGCGTTGTATATCGGCGGCGTAACAGGAGCGGCTTCCGGGGTAGGAGTCGGGGCTGCGCCGGGGGTGGGGGTGTAGTTGATGTTCTCATCCATGTGATTTTTCCTCCTATAACGGCCAAAATTGACCTTATTGTCAATCAGTATATAACAGTTTGCACCATATTGCAAGACGATGCCGGACTTTTATCGACAATTTTTGTGCGAATTGACTTTGAAAAATATTTCGATACCTCAGCCAGGACTATTATATATGACCGGCTCGCGCGGGTCAATTACCTGTGTGCATAGTACCGCATGAAAATTCGCGGTTTTGCGGCTGGAAAAAGCGTCCCGGCCTGCCTATACGGGCCGGGACGCTTGCGCTTACAAATTGTGAATAAAGGTTTCCGGGGGACGGATCACCACGCGGGCGTTGTCCGCCACGGATTCGGTGAGGAAGGCGTTGCCGCCCACCACGGCGTTTTCGCCGATGACCGTCTCGCCGCCGAAGATGGACGCGCCGGAGTAGATGGTGGCGCCGTCACCCACGGTGGGGTGGCGTTTGCCGCTGCTGTGAGCGCGACCGCCGCGGGGACTGAGTGCGCCCAGCGTCACGCCCTGATACAGCTTCACATGGTCGCCGATGATGGTGGTCTCGCCTACCACAATGCCGGTGCCGTGGTCGATGAAGAAATAGCTGCCGATCTGCGCGCCGGGGTGAATATCGATACCGGTGCGGCTGTGGGCGTACTCCGTCATCATGCGGGGGATGGTGGGCACGTGGCGCAGGTACAGTTCGTGGCTGACCCGATAGGCGAAGATGGCGAACAGGCCGGGATAGGCCAGCACGATCTCCTCCCGGTTCTGGGCGGCGGGGTCGCCGTCAAAGATGGCGTCAATATCCGTCAGCAGAAGCTGCTGAATACGGGGCAGCTGCTCCACCACCTCGCGGGCGATGTAGGGCGCGCGCTCCTCCTCTTCAATGGGCAGCGCCAGCACGATCTGCCGGGAAAGGCCCGTTTCGATTCGCTCCAGCAGCAGCGCGGCGTAGTCCGCCGCCGCCAGCGTCATCAGCGCGGGATCACCGAAATAGGCGGGGAACATCAGCTGCCGCATTTCCTTCAGCAGTGTGATGATGGCCCTGCGGTCAGGCAGGCGCAGGCGGCTGCCGTACATGGGGATGTCAGCGTTTTTCATGGTTGCGGCCATTGTGCGGGCCGCGTTGCAGATATATTCCTCGTACACGGTTATTCCTCCGACCAAAGGGGTGTGGACAGGTAACGGTTGCCATCGTCGGGCAGCAGCGCCACGATGGTCTTGCCCTTGTTTTCGGGGCGGCGGGCCAGTTCGTCGGCAGCCCACAGAGCGGCGCCGGAGGTGATACCGGCCATAACGCCCTCGGTACGGGCCAGCAGACGGCCGGTGCGGTAAGCGTCCTCGTCGGTGACGGTGACGATCTCATCCACCACGGAGCTGTCATAGTTGCCGGGGACGAAGTTGGCCCCGATGCCCTGTAAGCCGTGCGGGCCTGCGTGGCCCTGACTCAGCAGGGGAGAGGAGGCGGGCTCCACCGCCACGATGCGGATGCTGGGGTTCTGCTCCTTCAGGTAGCGGCCCACGCCGCTGATGGTGCCGCCGGTGCCGACACCGGCCACGAAAATGTCCACGTGACCCTCGGCGTCCCGCCAGATCTCCGGGCCGGTGGTCTTGTAGTGGGCGGCGGGGTTGGCGGGGTTATCGAACTGGCTGGGGATGAAGCTGCCGGGAATGGATGCGGCCAGCTCCTCCGCCTTTGTCACGGCACCGGCCATGCCGCCGGTCTCCACCAGCACCAGCTCCGCGCCGTAGGCCTTCAGCATGGCCCGGCGCTCGGCGCTCATGCTGGCGGGCATGGTGAGGATCACCCGGTAGCCCCGCGCCACAGCCATAGCTGCCAGACCGATGCCGGTGTTGCCGGAGGTAGGCTCGATCACGGTGCCGCCGGGCTGCAAAGCGCCGGAGGCCTCCGCCTGATCCAGCATTTCCAGCGCGATACGATCCTTGGCGCTGCCGGCGGGATTGAAGCGCTCCAGCTTCGCCAGAATGGTGGCGGGCAGCTGACGCTGACGGACATAGTTATCTACGCTCAGCAGCGGGGTATTGCCCACAAGCTGCGATACAGAATGATAGATCGCCATGATATCGTTCCTTTCTATTTCTCAAATTTTCTTCAATGCATGATATGTACAAAAAAGCAGAGGGTGTATGAAAGCTCATACACCCTCTGCGTGAATCAACACACCTTCCGCGCCTATTTGACGCGGGGGGAAAACGTATGACCTTCCAGCGCACAGCGAAGCGTGCCCATGCAACACATGGACAGACAGCTATCACAACAGGCGCGAAGCATCATACGGTGTTTTCTCCTTTTCAAAAGTCTACTGCTATTATAGGCTTATCTCCAACACTGTGTCTATGGGCAGGACGCACAAAGTCCGTCGGGAAAGAACGAAAAGTATTCAGCAAATAGCCGAAGACCACGGCTCCTTCGCCACATAGAACATGGCCAGCGCGCCGGGGCCTACGTGGCTGCCGGTGACAGGCTCGTAGTCCACGAGGATGATACGGGCCTTGGGGTCAGACTCCTTCAGCATGGCGGCCAGCGCCAGCGCCTCGTTCCGGCATCCGGCGTGGGCAATGCCGATGGGCCAGCGGCCCAGCAGCTCGGCGTTGGCGGCAAAGTTGTCCGCCAGCGCACGGACGGAGCGCTTGCGGCCCTGCACCTTGCCGAACACCACGATGCGGCCCGCCTCGTCGCCCTTCAGCAGCGGCTTGATCCGCAGGGCTGTGCCTACGGCGGCGGCGATGCCGGACACCCGGCCGCCCCGGCGCAGGTGCATCAGGTCGTCCACGGTGAAGATCTGGCGGATACGGGGACGCAGCTCCGCCAGCTCACGCACCGTCTCGTCCAGTGTATAGCCCGCCTCGCGGCATGTGGCGGCGTGAAGCACCTGAATGCCCTCGCCCAGCGAGGCGGCGCGGGTGTCGAACACCACCAGCCGCCGCTGGGGATACTCCTCGCGCAGCTCACGGGCGGCCATCACCGCCGACTGGTACGCGCCGCTGATGCCGGAGGACATGCCCACGTGGAGAATGTCGTGGCCCTCCTCCAGCAGCGGCTCCCACAGCTGGCGGTACTGATCCATGGAGATCATGGAGGTGCTGGCGGGCGTGTGCCGCAGCATTTCGTAGTAGGCGTCGCCGTCAAAGGCGGACAGGTCAAGACACTGGTGCTCGACCTCGTTGACAATATAGGAGAACGGCAGCAGATACAGCTGGTGCCATTGCAGCTCGGCGGTGGGCAGATTGGCGGATGTATCGGTAGAGATCACAAAGGACATGATAGATACCTCTCTTATATCTAATGAATGATATTATTATATAGAGTTTTCGGGACATGTCAATAGCGTCCGGCGATTTGACTTGTCATTTTCCGCAGTATATGCTATAATTCCGACAAATACACACGCGGGAGAGAGAAAAGAACTATGCAGGAGATTTACGATTCCCGGCTGGTGGCCGGAAAGCTTCGCCGGTGGAGCCACTATTTGCAGCACTACCGCCTGCCCACATGGGAGCAGATCCCCACGCTGGGCCTTTATATGGATCAGGTGCTGACGCTGCTGAGCCGGTATCTGCCCTTTTTGCCCAAAAAGGAGAAGGAGGAGCAGATCATCACCACCAGCGCCATCAACAACTATGTCCGCATGAAGCTGATGCCTGCGCCGGAGAAGAAAAAGTATAACCGCATCCACATCGCCTACCTGATCATGATCTGCGCCTTGAAGCAGAGCCTGACCATGTCGGAGATCCAGAAGATCCTGCCCAACGGCCTGACGGAGGACGAGGTGAAAAAGACCTACGAGGCCTTTGTGGATCAGTACACCGATTCCGCCCGTGTCTTCGTCTCCATGGTGGAGAGCATGGCGGCCCAGTTGCTGGCGGCGGAGAGCGCCGATGCGGCGGACGTCAACAGCTTTGTGCTGTCCACGGCGGTGATGACCAACTTCTCCCGGCTGCTGACCACCAAGCTGCTGGATCTGCAAAACGCCCCGTTTACAGAGGAAGCGGTGGCTCTGCGGGAGCCGGAATAACAGAAAAAAGAGCCGCCGTCCTCGACGGCCCATCTCTGTCATTCCGAGACAGTGACCGATGTCACTGTCGTGGGAATCCGTAGCCCCTTGCGTCAAAGGAAGGAACGGATTGCCGCACCAGTGTGAGCACTGGTTCGCAATGACATGTAGGGGGCGATGCCTACCTCGCCCTGTTCGCGGCCTACTCCCAAAGGGGGCCTTGGCTTCTGCGACATTTGTAAATTTCAAATCATGCCGCCTGCGGCGGCATACCATAACTTTTCGCTCTTCTCTCTTATCTTTTCACTGACAAGAAAGAACACCCCGCGGGGTGTTCTTTCTTGTCATTTCGTGTGAAAATAGAGGATACCCAGCGTTCTGGGGCCGCAGTGGCTGGATACCGTGCAGCCGGCACGGGTGTGCAGCACCTCCTCAAAGGGCTGATAGCTCCGCACCGCCGCCTCCACCTCGGCCACCTCCTCCGGGGTAAAGCCGCCGGACTCGGTGATAAAAATGCGGCGGAGATCGATATCATCCCGGCCCTCCAGCCGGTCCTTCACGTATTGCAGCAAACACTTCTGATAGGCGCCCCGGTACTTTTTGCCCACGCCCATCTTGCCGTCCTTCACCTGAATGCAAGGCCGCAGAGACAGCATGTTGGCGCCCAGCGCCGCCACGCTGGAGCACCGGCCGCCCTTGCGGAGATAGCCCAACTGCTCCACCAGAAAGCTCACGTCCAGCAGCTCACGCCGCTGCTCCATCCGCTGCTGGATCTCCTGGGCGGTCAGCTGGCCATTTTGCGCCAGCTCCGCCGCCTCCAGCACCAGCAGACCGATGCCGGTAGAGAGATTGCGGGCATCCACAGGATAGACATTGCCCACCGCCGCCGCCGCGATGCAGGCGTTCTGGTAGCAGGCGGACATGTCACCGGAGATGTGGAAATGTACCACCGCGTCGGCGCTCTCCAGCTCCTTGCGGAAGAACTCCTCATAGTCGTACACCGACACCGCCGCCGTGGAGCACATGCTGCCGCCCTTGGCCACATGGTCGTAGATCTCGTCGGGCGTGATGTCCACGCCGTCCACCAGCGATTCGCCGTCCCGGACGATGTACAGCGGCGCGATGCCGATGCGGTAGCGCTCTACCAGCTCGGGGGACAGGTCGCAGGTGCTGTCTGCGGAAATTTTTATATTCATATGATGCAGATTCCTTTGTTTCAATGCCCGAAAACGGGTGGGATATATTTATGGTATCATAACGCGGGCCATACCGCAAGCTTTTTTACAGATACCGGTCGATCCGCTGGCGCAGCTGCGTCAGCTTTTCCTGCAGCTTCTGGCGATTTTCCTGTGCCCGCAGACGGTTTTCCTGCACCTCGTCGTGCCACTGGCGCACGTCCTCGTCCATGGCGGAGCGCAGCTGCTGGGGAATGGCGCGGATGCGGTTGATGGCGTCCAGCGACTCCGCCGTGCCCCGCAGCAGATCGTCCATCCGGGTATCGTGGGCCGGGTAGAGGCCGCGGTGGAAGTTGTCCAGCACCACCTCGTACCGGCGGCAGGCGTTGGCAATGGAGTCCTCCCACGAAATATAAATTTCCTTTTGCGCGTTCTCGCCTACCTGCCGCATCAGCTCCCGCTGGGGCAGCAGACGGCGCAGCATGGCCGCCATGGAATCGGCGTTTTCCTCGATGAAAAAGCCGTTCTGTCCGTCGGTCACGTCCTCGGCGGCGCAGCTTCCGGCGATCAGCACGCTGGCAAGGCCGCAGGCCGCCGCCTCGCGCACCACAAGGCCGTTGGTGTCAAAGGTGGAGGGGAACAGGAACAGGTCGGCGCGACAATACCACGCCCGGATGATCTCCCGGTCATAGCAGGGCGCCAGAAAGAATACCTTGTCGCAGAGCGCCAGCTCCTCGGCGTAGGCCCGGATGGCGTCGCCGTCGGTGCCCTTGCCCACGAACACCATGCGGAAGTCCCGGCCCTCGTCCTTCAGCTGCTTCAGGGCGTCCAGAATGATCCGCAGGCCCTTGTACCACATCATGCGGCCCACGAACAGCAGCAGCGGCACACCGTCCGGCAGGTCAATGCCCTCGCCCACGGCGCGGATCTTCTCCTCCGACAGCCGTCCGGCGGGGAAGTCCACGCCGTTGGGCATGACGATATACTCCCCCTGATAGCCCAGCGAGCGGAGGTTCTCTCCCGCGCCGTGGCTGACCGTCCACACCTCGTCACAGGCGGAGATGTTCTCCACCAGCAGCTTGATGGAGGCCTCCTGCAACCGCTTGCTGTGAATGGCGTTGGCAATGTCGATATCAAATTTGGTGTGATAGGTGAACAACAGCGGCACATGCAGCCGCTGCCGCAGCATCCGGGCCAGCACCGTGGAGGTGACAGGACAGTGGCTGTGGATCAGGTCAATGTGACGGCCCTCCACCTGCTCCATCAGCTCCGGAGACAGGGGGAAGCCCGCCCGGTAGCCCACCAGCTTCGTCATGTCGATGCTGGGATAGCGCAGCACCGGGAAGGGATAGGCGCTGTCGTCGGCGTCGGGGTAGTAGGGCGTCACCACCGTGGCGTCGCCGTAGCCCTTTTGGATGACGGTGGCGTAGTTGGTGACGGCGTTGGCCACGCCGTCGATCACCGGCGGGAAGGAATCGTTGATGAGACAAATACTGCGTTTTTCGGCCATAGAAGCGGCTCCTTTCCGATGTTATTGTCAGGTGGCTCTATTATAATCGATTCCCGCTTCCGGTGCAACCGTTGGGACAGGTTTCTTTTCGATTGTATTCCCGGCGGAAAACTGGTATAATGGGGAAAAATAAGAAAAGGGAGGCGGGAGAATGGCAGACCTGAACACCAATGTGCGCTACATCAAGGGTATCGGCGAGACACGAGCCAAGGCGCTGGAAAAGCTGGGCGTCCATACTTTGCGGGATCTGATCGGCTTCTTTCCCCGCCGCTATGAGGACCGCAGCGTCATCTATCCCATTGCGGAGCTTCCTGTGGGGGAGACGGCCTGCTGCCGGGCCATGATCGCCGCCGTCCCCACCAGCCGCCGCATCCCCGGCGGACGCACGGTGGTGAAGGTGCGGGCGGTGGACGAAACCGGCACGCTGGACGTGACCTTTTTCAATCAGGCGTACCGCCAGAGCCTTCGCCCCGGCGACAGCTTCGTGTTCTGCGGCAAGGTGGAGGGCAACCTCCTGCGCCGCCAGATGGTGAATCCCCTGATGGAGCCGGACGGGCAGCACCAGCTGACGGGCCGTATCATGCCGGTGTATCCGCTGACCAGGGGCGTCAGCCAGCTGCTGCTGCAAAAGGCGGTGCGGCAGGGGCTGGACGCGTGCCGGGAACTGCTGCCGGACGTGCTGCCGGATGCAGTGCGCATGACCCATCAGCTGTGTTATGTCAACTATGCCTATGAGAACATCCACTTTCCCGCCAGCTTCGAGGCACTGGCCCAGGCTCACCGGCGGCTGGTGTTCGAGGAGCTGTTTCTTGTCACCTGCGGACTGCATTTGCTGCGCTCCCGGCGGGTGGACGTGGCGGGCCCGATGTGCCGTGCCGCCGACATGCAGCCCTTCTATGACGCGCTGCCCTTCCCGCTGACGGACGCCCAGCGCCGCGCCATCGGCGACGCGGTGGGGGACATGACCTCCTCGCGGCCCATGAACCGGCTGTGTCAGGGCGATGTGGGCAGCGGCAAGACCATGGTGGCCGCCGCCTGCGTGTGGTTCGCGGCCCAGAGCGGCTGGCAGTCGGCGCTGATGGCTCCCACGGAGATTTTGGCCCGGCAGCATTATGAGAATCTGACGCCGCTGCTGGAGCGGTTCGGCATCTCCTGCGCGCTGCTGACCGGCTCCACCAAAGTGAAAGAGCGCCGCGCTATTCTGGAGGGACTCTCCGACGGCAGCATCGGCCTTTGCATCGGCACCCACGCCCTGCTGACGGAGGATGTGCAGTATCAAAGGCTGGGACTGGTGGTCACGGACGAGCAGCACCGCTTCGGCGTGGCTCAGCGGTCGGCGCTGGGGCAAAAGGCGGAGAATCCCCACATGCTGGTGCTGTCCGCCACCCCCATTCCCCGGACGCTGGCGCTTATCATCTACGGTGATCTGGATGTGTCCGTCATCGACCAGCTGCCGCCGGGACGGCAGAGGGTGGACACCTTCGCCGTGGACGAGCGGTATCGGGCGCGGCTGAACGGCTTCATCCGCAAGCAGGTGGAGGAGGGTCATCAGGTGTTCATCGTCTGCCCGCTGGTGGGCGACGGCGACGAGCTGCCCGACGAGCGCAAGGCCGTGACGGCCTATGCCCAGCAGCTGCAAACTGAGGTATTCCCCGATCTGCGTCTGGCGGTGCTCCACGGGCGGATGAAGCCCAAGGAGAAGGAAGCCGTCATGGCGGCCTTTGCCGGCGGCGAGGCGGACATTCTGGTGTCCACCACCGTGGTGGAGGTGGGCGTGGACGTGCCCAACGCCACGCTGATGGTGGTGGAAAACGCCGAGCGTTTCGGCCTGAGCCAGCTGCACCAGCTGCGGGGCCGTGTGGGTCGTGGCAAGGCAAAAAGTTACTGCGTGCTGGTGTCGCAGGGCGGCGGCGAGGAGACGAAGCGCCGCCTGAAGGCCCTGGCGGACACCAACGACGGCTTCAAGATCGCGGAGGAGGACTTGAAGCTCCGGGGCCCCGGCGATTTCTTCGGTCAGCGGCAGCACGGCCTGCCCATGCTGCAGATCGCCGATCTCAACTGCGACATGCTTTTGCTGTCCGAGGCTCAGACCGCCGCGCGGGAGCTGCTGTCCGGTGACGACCAGCTGAACGCCCCGGAGCACCGGCGGCTGAAAGAGCGGATCGAGGAATTGTTTGAGATGAACGCCGAGAGCCTGAACTGAGGACGTGTACCAGTAGATCATTTGGTAGGGGGCGATGCCCACGCAGTGGAGCGAAGCGGAACAAGTACCCTTGGGGTACATCGCTCCGCACGATATACGAGAGTTATCTGGTAAAACGGCGGGCCGATGTGGGCATCGGCCCCTACAAAACCATATAAAACAGCGCCGTCCCGTCGGGACGGCGCTGTTGGTTTATTCCTCGCCCAGCCGGAACCGCTCGACCATTTCCGCCGTCAGGCTCACCTCGCCGTCACGGCTGGGGATCTCGTCACGGGAAAGCCACACGCCCTCGCACAGCTCGTTGTGGTCGAGGGTGATGGCCGGGTCGCCGTCCAGCTCGCAGTAAAAGCCGGTCAGCAGCGTGTCGGTAAAGGCCCAGGGCTGGTTCTTGTAGTACCGCAGGTTCTTCACCTTTACCCCTACCTCCTCCATCACCTCCCGGTGAACGGTGTCCTCCAGCGTTTCGCCGATCTCCACGAATCCGGCGATGAGGGCATAGTTCTGGAAGGGGCGGTTGGCATACCGGGTCAGCAGCAGCTTGTCGCCGTGGGTCACAGCCACGATCACGGCGGGGTAGATCTTGGGATACTCGATCTGGCCGCATTCCGGGCACACCATGGCCCGCTCCACGTCGCTGGGCTTCGTCTTGTGACCGCAGCGGCCGCAGTATTGCCGCGCGCCGTACCACCGGTGCAGCTGCACGGCGGTGATGGCGGCAAAGGCCACCTCCATGGGCCGCACGGCGCGGATCTCCTTTACGTTCACGTATTCCATGCCTGACGGGGTCTCCTCCGGTGTGCGGGCCAGATAGCAGTCCACACCGTCCAGCGAAAACACGTGCAGCGCGTCCGCCGTGGGGATGTCCTCTCCAAACCGGGGCAGCGCCCATTCCTCGCCGCTGCGCCGCAGCAGTACCTTTCCCCTGCGGACGCACAGCGCGATATCCGCGGCGTCTGGCGTGCCGATTACATACGTCCGGTCAAACCGGTGGGGCGCGATGTCCTGTATCATAAAACGTTCCTTCTTTCGTGGTTTTTCCTTGATGGTATCATATCCCGCCGCAAAAAGCAACCTTGCGGCGCGGCGGACGCTGTGCTATACTGAGGGCACTGTCAAGAAAGGGGGAACGCACCATGACAAAACAGGAGCTGCTGCAAAAGGCGGACAGTCTGCCGCTCTCCCCCGGCGTATATATCATGATGGACAAGACCGGGCTGGTCATTTACGTGGGCAAGGCCAAGAAGCTGAAAAACCGCGTCAGCCAGTATTTCCAGTCCGGCAGCGGCCACAACGAAAAGACCCGGATGATGGTGTCGCAGGTGGATCACTTCGACACCATCGTGGTGCGCACGGAGTTCGAGGCGCTGATTCTGGAGAACTCCCTCATCAAGCGGCACCAGCCCCGGTACAACATTCTGCTGAAGGACGACAAGGGCTATCCCTTCGTGCGGCTCAATGAAAAGGCGCCCTATCCCCGGTTCACGCTGGTGAACAAGCCGGAGGAGGACGGAGCTCGGTACTTCGGCCCCTTTGGCGGGCGGCATGAGACGCGGGCGGCCTTGCAGGCGGTATGCGCCGCGTTGAAGCTGCCCACCTGCAACCGCCAGTTCCCCCGGGACATCGGCAAGGAGCGGCCGTGCCTGAATCACCACATCGGGAAATGCGACGGCTTCTGCTCTCCCGACGGCCCCGGTCAGGCGGAGTATCACGCCCGCATGGCCCAGGCGGCGGAGCTGCTGGGCGGCAAGCTGCGGCAGGTGACGGCGACCCTGCGGCAGGAGATGGAGCAGGCGGCGGAAGCGCTGGAATTTGAAAAGGCGGCGGCCCTCCGCGACCGGATGCAGGCCCTGCAGGTGCTGGGCAAGCAGCAGCAGGTCATCGCCGGGGTGTGCGCTGACACGGACGTGTGGGGCGTATACATTGGGCCGGTGCGGTGCGGCGCGGCGGTGCTGCACATTGAAAACGGCGACCTGCTGGGCCGCCAGATCGAGATTTTCCCCACCGCCGCCGATCAGGCGGAGGGCGAGGTGCTGTCCGCCGTGCTGAGCCAGTACTATCTGGACAAGGCGGTGCTGCCCCGGGAGATATTGCTGCCCTGCCTCTTTGACGGCAGCGAGACCTTTGCCGCCCTGCTGACAGGGCAGGCGGGCCATAAAGTGACCGTCAAAGCGCCCCAGCGGGGCGAGCGCTCCCAGCTGGTGGACATGGCGGCGCAGAACGCCAAGGAGGAGGTAGAGCGCATCACCACCGAGTCGGAGCGGCTGTCTAGGACATTGACAGATTTGCAGACACTGGCGCGGTTGCCCCAAATGCCCCGGCGGATGGAGAGCTACGATATCTCCAATCTGGGCAGTGACGACATGGTGGCCTCCATGGTGGTGTTCGTGGACGGCAAGCCCCTGAAGCGGGACTACCGCAAGTTCGCCATCAAGACCCTGACCGGCCCCGACGACTACGCCGCCATGCAGGAGGTGCTGGAGCGGCGGTTCGCCCATCGGGACGATGAAAAATTCCCGCCCTTGCCCGACCTGCTGCTGATCGACGGCGGCTTGGGTCACGTTCACGCGGCGCTGGCGGCGGAACGGGCGGCGGGGGTAGCCATCCCCATTCTGGGCATGGTGAAGGACGACCGCCACCGGACGAGGGCGCTTGTCACGGTGGAGGACGCGGAGCTGGGCATCCAGCAGTCGCCCCATATCTTCACCATGATCGGCCGCATTCAGGAGGAGGTGCACCGGTTCGCCATCACCTTCCAGCGGCAAAAGCACAAAAAGCGCACCTATCGGGGCAAGCTGGACGGCATTCCCGGCGTGGGCGAAGCGAGAAAGCAGGCGCTCCTCAAGCGCTTCGGCACGGTAAAGGCCATCGAGGGCGCGTCGCTGGACGATCTGCGGAAGGCGCTGCCCGCTCCCGCGGCGCAGGCGGTATACGAGCATCTGCATCCGGAGACAGAAAAAGAGGACTGATAGAAAGTCAGTCCTCTTTTTTCGTCATTTTTCTTCCCCTCTTTCTTGTGTTGCGGTTTGGGATGTGGTATAATATCTTGATTAAAAATCGCCTTGCGGTATCCGCCGGGCGAAGGAGGTACTTTTGGAACGGAAAAACGTTGTCCTGTCTGACGCCGACATGGCCCGCCAGCGGGAATTTACTGAAAAAATAAAAGAACTGCACATTCAGCGGGGCAAGGCCGTCCGGGCGCTGGTGGACACCTTTGGCTGCCAGCAGAACGTGGCCGACAGCCAGCATATTATGGGCATGCTGGAGGCCATGGGCTGCGAGTTCGTCACCGAGCCTGCCCAGGCCGATATCATCGTGCTGAACACCTGCGCCATCCGTGACCACGCGGAAAAGCGGGTCTACGGCAATCTGGGCGCCCTGACCCACACGAAAAAGGCCAACCCCGAGCAGATCATCTGCCTGTGCGGCTGCATGGCCCAACGGCCGGAGGTGGCGGAAAAGGTGCGCCAGTCCTATCGCCATGTGGATCTGGTATTCGGGCCGCAGGCACTGTGGAAGTTCCCGGAGCTTTTGTATCAGGTGTATACCCGTCGGGGCCGTGTGTTCTCGGTGGAGAATGAGCATGGCTCCATTGCCGAGGGCATGCCGGTGGTGCGGGAGGGCCGCACCCGCGCGTGGGTGTCCATCATGTACGGCTGCAACAACTTCTGCTCCTACTGCATCGTGCCCTATGTCCGGGGCCGTGAGCGCAGCCGCGATCCGGAGCAGATCATCGCCGAGGTGCGCCAGCTGGCTGCCGAGGGCTATAAGGAGATCACCCTACTGGGTCAGAACGTCAACTCCTACGGCAAGGACCTGGGCACCGGCTACGACTTTGCCGATTTGCTGACGGCGCTGGATGAAATTCCCGGCGATTACCTGATCCGCTTCATGTCCTCCCAGCCCAAGGACGCCAGCTTCAAGCTGTTCGACACCATGGCGCGGTGTTCCCACGTGGCAAAGCAGCTGCACCTTCCGGTGCAGTCCGGCAGCGACCGGGTGCTGCGGGCCATGAACCGCCCCTATGATAAGGCTCGCTATCTGGAGCTGATCACCTATGCCCGCAAGGTCATGCCGGAGTTGGTGCTGACCAGCGACGTGATCATCGGCTTCCCCGGCGAGACGGAGGCAGAAGCTATGGAGACGGTGGCGCTGGTGGAGCAGGTACGGTTCGACGCGCTGTTTACGTTTATCTTCTCTCCCCGGCCCGGTACGCCTGCCGCCAAGATGGACGACCCCGTTCCCCGCGCTGAAAAGCAGGTGTGGTTCGACCGGCTGTGCGACGCCCAGAATAAAATTTCGGAGGAGATTCACGCCCAATACGTGGGCCGCACCCTCCGCTGCTTGATCGACGGCCAGAGCGACGACAGCCGCTGGCCGCTGACGGCCCGCACCGCCGGAGGACGGCTGGTGCATCTGGTGGGCGACGCGTCCGCCATCGGCAATTATCATGATGTAAAAATCACCGACAGCAACACCTGGGCGCTGTTCGGCGAGATGGTATAAAGTTTTCTCTGTCATTCCGAGACCAGTCCTCAGACTGGTCGTGGGAATCCGTTCTCTTAACAATGCGGTGGAAATTCAGATGGATGCTACGGCGGCATAGCCGCCGAGATCGGAGGCTGAAAACATGCCACCGGCATGTTTTCTTAACGCCCCGACGGATTGCCGCGTCGGCCTTGCGGCCTCCTCGCAATGACAGGAGTGCGATACGCAATTTTGAAAGGAGTCCCCTATGGCAGAACTGACCCCCATGATGCAGCAATATCTGCAAATAAAGGAACAGAATCAGGACGCCATCCTGTTCTTCCGGCTGGGCGACTTCTATGAGATGTTCGGCGCCGACGCCAAAACGGCGTCCCGTGAGCTTGACCTGACCCTGACCACCCGCGACAAGAGCAAGGACAAGCCTGCCGAGGAGCGGATGCCCATGTGCGGCGTTCCCTATCACTCTGCGGACTCCTACATTGCCCGGCTGATCGCCAAGGGCTACAAGGTAGCCATCTGCGAGCAGACGGAGGATCCCGCCCAGGCCAAGGGGCTGGTGAAGCGGGATATCATCCGGGTGGTCACCCCCGGTACGGTGATCGACAGCGCCTGTCTGGAGGAGGGGCGCTCCAATTTCTGCGCCGGTATCTATCTGGACGAGGACTACGCCGCCCTGTGCGCCTGCGACATCACCACCGGTAAGGCCCACGCCACCGCCTTTTCCGGCCCGGAACGGGTGAAGCAGCTTATCAACGAGCTGGCCCGCTTTTCCCCCGCCGAGGCGGTGGTGAACGAAGCCGCCTTCTTTGACGAGACGCTTCATACCTTTTTGCAGGATAAGCTGAACTGCCATCTGGAAAAGCTGCCGGCGGGCCGCTTCCAGATGGAGGCGGCGGAAAAGCTGATCCGCCGCCAGTTCGGCGACGACGCGCTGCACCGCCTGCCCCGGGACAACCCGGCGGTATTTCTGGCGCTGGGCGCACTGCTGAGCTACCTGCACGAGACGCAGAAAACCGACCTGTCCCACGTGGACGATCTGGAATACTACCGCCGGGGCCAGTTCATGGAGCTGGACCTGACCGCCCGCCGCAATCTGGAGCTGACGGAGACGCTGCGCAGCAAGGAGAAGAAGGGCAGTCTCCTGTGGGTGCTGAACAAGACGAAAACCGCCATGGGCGGGCGCTTGATGCGCGCGTGGCTGGAGCGTCCGCTGCTGTCCGTCACGGAGATCGACCGCCGCAGCGCCGCCGTGGCGGCGCTGGTGGAGCACACCGTGGCGCGGGAGGAATTGATTCTGGCCTTGCAGGGCATCTCCGACATGGAACGTCTGGTGGGCCGCATCGTATACGGCACGGCTGGCGGCCGTGATCTGGCGTCCCTGCGCGCCGCCATGGAGAAGCTGCCGCTGGTAAAGGCCCAGCTGTCCTGCTTTGAAAAGGGCCGTCTGCATCAGCTGGACGAGGCGCTGGACGATCTCAACGACCTTGCCGCCCTCATTGGGCAGACGCTGGTGGACGAGCCGCCGTTCTCCGTCCGGGAGGGCGAACTGATCCGGGACGGCTTCGACAGCGAGGTGGATCGCCTGCGCACCATCCTCCACGGCGGCAAGGGTATCGTCGTCAGCATGGAGGCCGCCGAAAAGGAAAAAACCGGCATCCGCACCCTGAAGATCGGCTATAACAAGGTGTTCGGGTACTATATCGAGGTGTCCAACTCCTTCAAGGATCAGGTGCCGGACAATTACATCCGCAAGCAGACGCTGGTGAACGGCGAACGCTATATCACGCAGGAGCTGAAGGACTTAGAGCATGACATCCTCTCCGCCGAGGATCGGGTAAAGGCGCTGGAATACCAGCTGTTTACCGACCTGCGGCTCCACGTGGCGGAACAGGCCGCGCGGGTGCAGCATGCCGCCGCCATCGTGGCGGAGCTGGACGCCCTGTGTTCGCTGGCCGCTGTGGCGGTGAAGAACAACTACTGCTGCCCGGTGGTGGACGAGTCCGGCGTCATCGAAATTCACGATGGCCGCCACCCCGTGGTGGAGCAGATGCGGCGGGACAGCATGTTCGTCCCCAACGATACGTACATGGGTGAAAAGGATGACCGGGTGGCCATCATCACCGGCCCCAACATGGCCGGTAAATCCACCTACATGCGTCAGGTGGCGCTGATCGTGCTGATGGCGCAGATCGGCTCCTTCGTACCTGCCAGAGCCGCCCGCATCGGCGTGGTGGATCGCATTTTCACCCGTATCGGCGCCAGCGACGACCTGTCCGCCGGACAGTCCACCTTCATGGTGGAGATGACGGAGGTCAGCGATATTCTGAAGGCCGCCACCGCGGACAGTCTGCTGATTCTGGACGAGATCGGCCGGGGCACCTCCACCTTTGACGGCATGTCCATTGCCCGGGCGGTGCTGGAGTACTGCGCCGACCCGAAAAAGCTGGGGGCCAAGACCCTGTTCGCCACCCACTATCACGAGCTGACGGCGCTGGAGGGTGAGCTGCCCGGCGTCCGCAACTATAACATCGCCGTCCGCACACGGGGCGAGGATATCATCTTCCTGCGGAAGATCATCTCCGGCGGCGCCGACCGCAGCTACGGTATCGAGGTCGCCAAGCTGGCGGGCCTGCCCAAGCAGGTGCTGACCCGTGCCCGGCATATTTTGCAGGAGCTGGAGGACGAGGCGGGCAAGCCCCACGCCGCCCCTGTGGAGACGGATCAGGTGTCATTGGAGGCTCTCAGCGAGAGCGCGGTCATCGACCAGCTCCGCCGTGCGCAGGTGGACACCCTCAGCCCGCTGGAGGCGCTGAATCTTTTATATGAGTTAAAGAGCAAGTTGTCCTGACGCTGCGCAAGGGCGGCCCTTGCGGTCGCCTGCTGGGTCACGCACCGTACTATCAGAAATACGCCATTCAGCACCTCCCTCTGACGAGGGAGGTGGCATGACCGAAGGTCATGACGGAGGGAGAGACCTGACATGCACCATGCCATTGTTGTTTCGTCGTCTCTCCCCCAGTCAGCTTCGCTGACAGCCCCCTCGTCAGAGGGGGCCGAGGAGACGGCTTCTCACATAGCGAGGACGTCGGCCCCCTACACACGATTTCCAACACCCATTTCTACCCATCAACACCCAACAAGGAGGAACCATGCCGCAGATCCAATGCCTGCCGCCCCATGTGGCGGATCTTATCGCCGCCGGCGAGGTGGTGGAGCGTCCCGCCAGCGTCATCAAAGAGCTGCTGGAGAACGCCATCGACGCGGGAGCCTCCGCCATCGTGGCGGAGATCGAACACGGCGGCCTGACCTACATCCGCATCACCGACAACGGCTGCGGCATTCCGGCGGAGCAGCTGCCCACCGCCTTTCTGCGCCATGCTACCAGCAAGCTTCGTGCCGCCGCTGATCTGGCGGCCATCGGCACGCTGGGCTTCCGGGGCGAGGCACTGGCTGCCATCGCCGCTGTTAGCCGTGTGGATATCTTTTCCCGTGCCGCCGGTGCGGAGATGGGCGCAGCCCTCCATCTGGAGGGCGGCAAGCCCGGCCGGACGGAGCCTACCGGCTGTCCGGAGGGCACCACCATCTGCGTCCGCGACCTGTTTTACAACACCCCCGCCCGGATGAAGTTCATGAAGAAGGACAGCGCCGAGGGGGCCGCCGTGTCCGGCATCGTCCAGCACCTGGCCCTGAGCCATCCGGAGGTGTCCTTCAAGCTGCTTCGGGATGGAGCCGAGGTGCTCCACACCCCCGGCGACGGAAAGCTGCTGTCCGCCGTTTATGCGGCCATGGGCCGGGATTTTGCTCTGGGTCTGGAGGAGGTCCGGGGCTGCGGCGGCGACGTGCAGGTGGCGGGCTATGTGACCCGGCCCCTGAACGGCCACGGCACCCGGGGCCGCCAGCTGTTCTTCGTCAACGGACGGTTCGTCAAGAGCCAGCTGCTGTCCGCCGCCCTGGAGGAGGCATACCGCAACCGGCTGCTGAAGGGGAAGTTCCCCGGCTGCGTGCTGCATCTGACCCTGCCGGAGGACCGGGTGGACGTGAACGTGCATCCGGCCAAGACCGTGGTGAAATTCGTATCGGATAAAACCGCCTTCGATGCGGTGTACTATACCGTCATGGATGCCCTGGACGCGGCAGCTCGCCCCAAGGCCCCGGAAAAGGAGGAGAAGCCCTTCTACCGGACCATGACGGCCCAGGAGTTCCGGCAGCAGCAGAAGTCCCAGCCGGAAAAGCCGCCGCTGGGCAGCTATACTGCCCGGCCCGCCGCCCCGGCCCGGCCGCTGAGGAAGATCTGGCGTATCTGAGGCAGGTCAACGAATACGCC
>ENA-OUQC01000501-OUQC01000501.1-human-gut-metagenome-genome-assembly--contig:-NODE-501-length-27494-cov-4.093043_pt1 | contig 27494 bp, 19 predicted proteins | sample MGYA00237942_ERZ548815 | MGnify/ENA primary metagenome ERZ548815 (study PRJEB26490, sample SAMN05194722) | human gut metagenome | biome: terrestrial biome; feature: human-associated habitat; material... | reverse complement strand
ACATCATCTCTTCCGGCGAGTCCGTGCTCGACATTGCAGAGAACGTCAAGGCCCGCAAGGCACGCCGCTTCTTCGCTTACGGCACGTATGCCATCTTCACGAACGGCCTCGCAAAGTTTGATAAAGCGTATGAAGAGGGCCTCATCGACGGCATCTTCGGCAGCAACCTGACGTACCTTAACCCGGAATTGAAGAACCGCCCGTGGTTCCATGAAGTCGACGTTTCGAAGTACATCGCTTACTTCATCTCCGCTTTGAACCACGACGCTTCCATCAGCTCCCTGCTCGACCCGCACGCCAAGATCGACGCACTGCTCCAGAAGCGTGCGCTCGAAAAAGCAAAGATCATCGACGAGCAGCTCTAATTTTTAAATCACAGCTAAAATAAACAGGGTATGCACTGTAAAAAAGTGCGTACCCTGTTTTTGTGTGCGCGTATTTTAAAAGCACCAAAAGAAAAAAGCCGCATAAAATGGCGCGGAGAGGTGATCTTTGGGCTTGCGTTTTTAAAGGGGCTGTGTTAGAATACTGTCATAAAGCAAACGCTGAGACCGAACGAGTACCCCGGGGGCAGTCGATAGAGAGCGGAGGTCATGGGCTGAAAGCCGCCGCAGAAAAGAGCCGGGCGAAGTGCATTCGCGAGCGGATGCGGTGAGCGAAAGTGAGCCGCATACGGGTACGGCACGTTACGCCGTTTGAGTGATAAACCGGAGTGGAACCGCGGATTTATTGTATCATGAATGTTTTGGTACATTTCGCCCCCGAGCGCCTATGTTGTGCGCTCGGGGCTTTTTGTTTTTAAGGAGAGGTTTACGTCATGTTTTCTAAATTAAAGGCGGAGCTTGACGCCGTGATGGCGCGCGACCCTGCCGCCCGCAGCCGTGCGGAGGTTTATTTTCTGTATTCCGGCTTCAAAGCGGTGCGGTCTTACCGCAAAGCAAACTGGTTTTTCCGCCATAATATGAAATTTATCGCGCGCTATATCTCGCAGCGCGCGCGCCGCAAAACGGGTATAGAGATTCACCCGGGCGCGACGATCGGCAAAAATCTGTTCATCGACCACGGTATGGGTGTCGTCATCGGCGAAACTACCGTTATCGGTGACAACTGCACGCTGTATCAGGGTGTGACGCTCGGCGGCACGGGCAAAGACCAGGGCAAGCGTCACCCGACGCTTGGAAATGACGTGCTCGTCGGTGCGGGCGCAAAGGTGCTGGGGCCGTTCCGCGTGGGTGATAACGCCCGTGTGGCGGCAGGTGCCGTGGTGCTGGATGCCGTGCCCGATAACGCAACGGCGGTCGGCGTACCGGCGCGCATCGTGCGCGTGGGCGGCAAGCGTGTGATGGACAACAGCACGCTGGATCAGATCCACGTGGCCGACCCGGTGGCGCAGGAAATGTGCCGCATGCGGCTTGAAATTGAGCGCCTGCACGGCGAGCTGAACAGCTGCCGCAGAGAAAAAAGCAAGCTGACCGCACAGAAAGCGGAGAAGAATAAGGAAGAATAAGCAGAAAGGAAGCACCTGTATGCAGATCTATAACACAAGAACACAGAAAAAAGAAGAATTTATTCCGCACGAAGCCGGCAAAGTCAAAATGTACACCTGCGGCCCAACCGTGTACCACTATGCGCACATCGGCAACCTGCGCTCGTACATCATGGAGGATATGCTGGAAAAAGCCTTGCGCTACCTCGGCTATGACGTGACCCGCGCCATGAACATCACGGACGTCGGCCACCTTTCCAGCGATGCCGACACCGGCGAAGACAAGATGCTCAAGGGCGCGCGCCGCGAGCACAAGACCGTCATGCAGATTGCGCAGTTCTATACCGACGCATTTTTCAGTGACTGCGAAAAGCTTGGCATCAAGCGCCCGGAGATCGTCATTCCGGCGACGAGCTGCATCGATACATTCATCCACATGGTAGAGGTGCTCCTTGAAAAGGGCTATGCGTATATCGCGGGCGGCAACGTCTATTTTGATACCTCCAAGCTCGAAAACTATTATGTTTTCGGCAACATGGAGGAAGAGAGCCTCGCCGTAGGCGTGCGCGACAGCGTGGAAGAGGACGAAAACAAGCGCTCCAAGAGCGACTTCGTACTGTGGTTTACAAAGTCGAAGTTTGACGACCAGGAGCTCAAGTGGGATTCCCCGTGGGGCGTGGGCTACCCGGGCTGGCACATCGAGTGCAGCGGCATCAGCATCAAGTACCTCGGCGAATACCTCGACATTCACTGCGGCGGCATCGATAACGCGTTTCCGCACCACACGAATGAGATTGCACAGAGCGAAGCGTATCTCGGCCACCCGTGGTGCAAATACTGGTTCCACGTGCTACACCTTTTGGACGCGCGCGGCAAGATGAGCAAATCAAAGGGCGATTTTCTCACGGTCTCGCTGCTTGAGGAAAAGGGCTACGCGCCGCTTGTATACCGTATGTTCTGCTTACAGTCCCATTACAGAAAGCCGCTGACGTTCTCGTTTGAGAGCCTTGACAACACCGCCACGGCGTACAAAAAGCTCGTTTCCCGCATTGCAGCGCTGAAAAACGAGGGAGAGCACGACGAAGCTGCCATGGAGCCGCTGCGTGCCTCGTTCCGCGCGGCGCTGGAAAACGATCTCAACACGTCCTTGGCACTCACAGCGCTGTACGACGTACTGAAAGCCCAGCTTTCCGACGCGGACAAGCTTGCGCTCATCAAGGAGTTTGACGAAGTGTTGTCCCTCGGCTTGCTGAAAGCTGCAAAGGCGCTGCGCGAGGAGCAGAATGCGCAGAAGTCCGCTGTGCCGGAGGGCATGACCGCCGAGGAAGCCGCGGAGATCGAAGCGCTCATCGCAAAGCGCACGGAAGCCAGAAAGGCAAAGGACTGGGCAACTGCCGACGCGATTCGCGATGCGCTTGCCGCACGCCATATCGTTGTAAAGGATACCCCGCAGGGCATCACGTGGTCTGTGCAGGGCTAAAATAAGGAAATAAAGCAAAAGGGCACGGAGCTTTAAAACTCCGTGCCCTTGGTTTTTGCGGAACTTACGCGTTTTTGTTTCCTTTTTCGTCGTCGCAGCAGTGGCCTGTTTTGTGCTTGTGAATATCTTCCGTACCGGCGGCAATGGCTTCCTCATAGTATTTGCACTTATAATCGATTACTTTAAGCTGATCTTCAAGCTCCTTGATTTGTGCCATAACGGCCTCGCGGCGCTCAAGAAACAGGTTGTAGCGCTGCTCCAGGGTGGAGTCACCCATTTGTGCCCACACCGCGTACTGGCGAATATCTTTAATGGACATACCCGTGCATTTTAAACATTCGATAATGCGAAGCATGGAAAGATCCTGTTCGGAAAACATTCTGTGGCCGGATTCCTTTCGCTCCAAAAACGGCAGGATGCCTTCTTTATCGTAATAGCGCAGCGTGGTCGCCGGGATGCCCGTGATGTCCGAGGCTTCCTTAATGGTGTACGTCATCTGCAAGCGCTCCTTTCTAAGTTAGATATAACTCTATATATAAGCATACGTTTTTTTGCGTGGTTTGTCAATGTGTTCGTGGAAAACTCCTGCGCCAAAATTTCGGAAAAACAAAAAGAACGCCCGGCTGCGTAAACAGCCGCAAGGCGCTCGGATACAGGTTAAAGCTTAAAACTCAAGTGTAACGGTATCGGATTTCGTGATCTCGTTCCACGTTGTGAGGTTGCAGAGGACTCTGCTTCGGAGGAAGCCGTGCTGCCGGCGCTGCTTTCGGAAGCGGTGCTTCTGGCACCGCCGTTACTTTCGCACGCCGCAAGAGAGAGAACAAGCAGTGCAGAAAGCAGGAAAGACATGAATTTCTTCATTTAAATTACTCCTTCTGCTTTTTGAGAAACACCGCGAAACATGCGGGAATTTCTCAGAAAACGGTGAGGTTTATACCTACAATATTATATATATAATGCCAATAGTTTGGAGCGCATTTTTTTGAAAAAATCGACGGAAAAAGCCATGCAGAAGAATTTTACACAGGGCTTGCGTATAAGACAAAAACAAGATAAAATAATATTTAGTATACACAGAAAAGACAGGGGGTGCGGCATGAAAGAAAAAATTCAGCTGTTAGCGGCGGCGCTGGCGCTTATTTTGCTGCTTTGCGGCTGTGCGGCGCGGGGAACGGCATTAAACGACGCCAAACCGGCGGCTGGCGATGTCACAGACAGCAACGCCGCACCCTATGAGGTCCCCGCTTTTCAGGATTCCGTCTTCAACGAAGAGGAAGCGGCCGCGTTCGGCAGCGGAGAGATCGACCTTTCCCAGCTTGAAAGCGGCATCATCGGCGTAAAAGCGCAGAGCGATGCGCGATTAAAAATGCAGATTGTCTGCGGCGAGGATAAATATAACTATGACTTGCCGAACGACGGCACTGCGACATTTTTCCCGCTCAATATGGGAAACGGCACATACACGTTCCGCCTGATGGAGCAGGTGGGCGACAGCAAATACGCGTGCATCGGGAGCGAAGACCGCGACGTGACGCTAAAAGATGAATTTCAGCCGTACCTGCGCCCGAACCAGATGGTGAATTACAACAAAAGCTCCGATTGCACCAAAAAGGTGAAAGAGCTGGCCGCAAGCTGCACCACCGATGCGGACATTGCTGCCGCCGTGTATGACTACATGGTGAAGAATATCCAATACGATACGGAAAAAGCGGCGACCGTGCAGAACGGCTACCTGCCCTCCCCGGATGAGACCTTAAAGACCGGCAAGGGTATATGCTTTGATTATGCAAGCCTTGCCGCCGCCATGCTGCGCAGCGAGGGCATTCCGTGCAAGCTCATCACGGGTTATGTGGGTGAGGAGACCTACCACGCGTGGAACAGCTTTTATGTGGAGAGCGAGGGGTGGATCACCGTGGAGATCCGCGCAAAAGCGGATGAGTGGCAGCGGGTGGACATCACCTTTGCCGCAGGCGGTATGCCCGCCGGGGAGATTCAAAACGATTCGGAATACACAACGCGGTTCACTTACTAAAGGAAAAGCGAAAGGACGAGGAACATGGCAGAAAAATTTTTGACTCAGGAACAGCTCAGCGTATTTTGCAGCAGCCTTGCAATGCTGCTGCGCTCCGGCGCGTCGCTTTCGGAGGCTTCTTCCCTGTTTGAGGAAGACGGTATGGACACCGCCTTGCGGCAGGCTTCTACCGAGATCAGTCTTTCGGTTGCGGCGGGCGAGACGTTTTCGGCAGCGGCGGAAAAGACCGGCGTTTTCCCGGAATACGCCTTGAGCGTTTTTAGCACGGCAGAGCTTTCCGGCCGATTGGACGAAGCGCTTGACCGCCTTGCAGACCACTATGACCGCCAAAGCGCGCTATACGACCGTTTGCGCAGCACCCTTACATACCCGGCCGTTTTGATGCTGATGATGTGCGGCGTGCTGGCGGTGCTCGTTTTTGCCGTGCTGCCCATGTTTGAGCGCGTGTACGACAATTTAACGGGCAGCCTGCTTTCATCTTCCTATGCCTATGTGCTCGCGGCGACGCTCATCGGGCGCATCAGCTTGGTGTTTGCGGGACTTTTGGGCATCGTTTTGCTCGTTTTGGCGTTTGGTATACGCTCCGATAAAGGCCGGGAAAAGCTCAGAAACACTATGGAAACGAGCCGCTTCACGCGCAAAGCTGCGTGGCTTTTGGCGGTCTCCGAGGTGATGGACACGCTCTCCGCCTTGCTTGCGAGCGGTACGGATGAAGACAGTGCGCTTGCGCTGTGCATCGAGCAGACGCGCCACAAAAAGCTGCACGAAGCGCTTGAAAAATGCCGTGAAGAAACACAGATGGGCGTCGGCGTTGCGACAGCGTTTGCGCACCAAAAGATATTGCCTGCCATGTACGGCAAAATGTTGCTTGGCGGTGCGCGGAGCGGCGAGCTCGTGCAGGTGACGGAAAACCTCGCGCGCCGCACGGCGCAGGAGGCGGAAAACGGGCTGTGCAGCGTCATCGACCGCACGGAGCCGATTTTGATCGGATTTCTCACCGCGTCTGTCGGTTTGACGCTTTTAAGCGTCATGCTGCCCTTGCTCGGCATTTTGAGCGCAATCTGAGGGAAAAGCTATGGGCATTTTGAATCGAAAAGTAAGCTTTCGGCTTTTCGCGGTCGGGCTTATTCTGGTGCTTGCGGTACTTTTTACCGCGGTGTGCGTGCCGGTTTTTCAGGAGGATATCCGCGAAACGGGCCGTGCCGCCGTGCGTGAAGCCGTTTTGCGCAGCGCCGTGGAGTGCTACACCTTAGAGGGCGCATACCCGGAAAGCCTTGAATATTTGGAAAAGCACTACGGGCTTACGGTCAATAAGAAAGAATACATCGTGACATACGAGGTTTTCGCCGATAACCAGATGCCGACCGTTCAGGTGCTGGTACGCGGCGAGGAATAAGGAGGGCGCATGACGGAACCGAAAAAGAGAAACAGCACTTCTCTGATGCTGCTTCTGCTGTATGCATTGCTCATCGCATCGCTTTTGGTTTTGACGCTTGCGGGCGCGCGGCTGTATTCCGATACGATGGATGCCCGCGACGCACACGCAAAGCAGCGCAGCGCGCTTTCGTATATTCAAAGCCAAACGGCAGCGTGCGGCGGCAAAGGGAACATCCGCCTGATCGACGGCCCGGAGGGCCCGGCGGTGTGCCTGCGCGAGCCGGAAAGCGACTTCGAAACGCGCATCTATTTATATGAAAACGCGCTGCGCACGGAGTTTTCACGGGTCACGGCGGAGATCGACCCCAATAACGCCGAAAAGCTGTGCGACCTTAAAACGTTTAAAGCCGAGCTTTCGGAAAACGGGCTTTTAACGATCACTGCGGACGGCATGACCGCCGGCGCGTATTGTGACGGAGGTGGCGCGGCATGATAGATTACGAGGCAAAGCGCAGTGAAACGCGCCACCGCATGGGCTTTATGACCCCGCTGCTTGTGTTTGTTCTGGCTTTTGTCGCGTGCTGCGGTGTCATTGCGTGCGTGTTCCTGCGCGCGGCCGTCATCAGCGATGAAGCGGCGAGGGAAAGCGCAGGCATTGCGCTGTGCCGCAGCGCCGCAGAGGAGTTTCGCGCGGGAGAGATCCCCGAAAACGGCGAAATAGCATATTTCACAAAAGATATGGCAAGCTGTGCGGAAGCGGACGCTTACTATTATATAAAAACCGAAGTGACCGCCGCCGAGACCGAAACGGGAGCGTTGTATGCCGGGAAAATCACGGCGTACACGGCGGAGCAGGATAAAGAAATTTATGCGCTGAATGTACGGTGCTACCAGCCGAAGGAGGGAATGCCATGAGCCGAAATCGATTCCGCATCGGCAGCATCGCGGTGCTGTTCGCGGTCGTTGTGCTGTGCGTCGCCATTTTCGGCGTATTTACGGTGTCCTCTGCCGTATCCGATCGCCGTGCCGCAGAGCGCTACGGCGAGCACGTGGAAGTGCTGTATGCCTGCGAAAACGCCGGGCAAGACTGGCTTTCCGAAGCAGATGCGTATTTAAAGGGCGCGGGAGATCTGCCGGAAAACACGGAAGAGACCGAAACCACGCTCAAAACGGAAATCACACGCGGTAACATGCAGCTTGAGATCTGCTTAAATAAGATAAACGGCAGCTATGAGATTGCAAAATGGCGCTGCACAGCGCGCTGGCAGCCGGATGACTCCCTGAACCTCGGGTAAGAAAGGCGGAGTACAATGAATATGACTGAAATTTTGAAAAGTGCCGTGGAGCGCGGCGCTTCCGATATTTTCGTGGTGGCGGGTCTGCCGCTGACGTATAAGGTGCGCGGCGAACAGCAGCGTGAAACGGCGGACGGCGCCTTCACGCCCGAAAAGACCGAAGCGTTCGCAGCGGAAATCTATCGCCTTGCCGCGCGTGAGCCGCACTGCTTAAACGGCAGTGCGACCGATGACGATTTTTCGTTCTCGCTCAGCGGTACGGGACGCTTCCGTGTGAATCTGTTCCGCCAGCGCGGCAGCATTGCCGCCGTGGTGCGCGTCATCCGCTTCGGTCTGCCTACGGCCGAAGAAGCGCATATTCCGCCGGAGGTCATGCGCGCGGCACAGATGAAAAAAGGCATCGTGCTCGTTACGGGCTCAGCGGGCAGCGGTAAGTCCACAACGCTCGCGTGTATCATCAACGAGATCAACCGTACGCGCACGGGACATATTCTGACGCTCGAGGATCCGGTAGAGTACATCCATCGCCACGATAAGTGCATTGTGAGCCAACGTGAGATCGGCTGCGACTGCCCGAGCTACGTCGCCGCTTTGCGCAGTGCGCTGCGCGAAAGCCCGGACGTGATTTTGCTCGGCGAAATGCGTGACAAAGAGACAATGGAGGTCGCGATGACCGCCGCCGAAACGGAGCAGCTATTGCTTTCGAGCCTGCACACCACCGGCGCGGCGAATACGATTGACCGCATCATCGATGCATTTCCGCCGAATCAGCAGGCGCAGATCCGCTTACAGCTTTCCATGGTTTTGCAGGCGGTCATCAGTCAGCAGCTCGTGCCCGGCGTAGACGGCACACCCATCCCGGTGTTTGAAATCATGTATTCCACACTCGCAATACGCAATATGATCCGCGAAAGCAAAACGCATCAGCTCGATGCCGCCATCGCTTCCGGCGCGGCGCAGGGCATGCGCACCATGGACATGGCGCTTGCGGACCTTGTACGGCAAAAGCGCATCACAGAGGAGACAGCGCTTTACTACTGCACGAACTATGAGACAATGCAAAAACGTCTGCAATTACTTTAAGTCATAGTTTTTAGCGCGACCTTTCGCCAAAAAAAGGTATTTTCTCTGACAAAAAAGTAAATACTTATGAGAAAAATCGCATTTTCCACCTTTCGGTGGATTACAAACGATGTGAAGCGTGCTATACTTTATGAAAAGAACAAGTTCGGAATATTATTTTTTCGCAATAGCCGGGGTGATATTTTGAACCGTTATTTCTGAAAGAGGGAGATGAACCGTTCATGAGTCGAACAGCGAAAGAAATTGAAACCACCGGGCTGCCGTGTGAAGCACAGAACGGTGAAACGATACAGGTTGTGCCGAAGATCGATGTGACCATGTTCGGCAAGTTTACCTTAAAGCAGGAAGGTATGGAGGTTCCGCACGCCGTGAGCCTCACGGGACGTTCCAGAAGACTGTGGACGCTTACGGCGTACCTTATTCTGCACAGAGACCGCGGCGTTTCCGCGCAGGAGCTCATCGACCTGCTGTGGCCGGAAGCCGAAAACGATAACCCGTTAAGCACGCTGCAAAATAATGTCAGCCGCGCAAGGGCCGCGTTAGCAGAGCTCGGCTTTACGCATGCAAAGGTTATAATCCATAACGAAAAGGGCTATTATCGCTGGGCGCCGGACCGCGAGACGCAGCTTGACGTGGAGCAATTTGAAACACTTGCAAAGGCAGCGCTTGCCGAAGAAGATATGGAAAAATCGGTTGCCCTGGCGCAGGAAGCCGTGGCGCTTTACACCGGCGACTTTCTTACGGAAAGCGCAGCGGAGTTCTGGTGCATCAACCTCAACACGTATTACCGCTCGCTTTATACGCGCCTATGTCGCGCGGCGGTGGATCGCCTTTTGAAGCTCGGACGCATTACGGATGCGGAAAAGCTCTGCACGGGCGTTATTCGTTTAGATCCCGCCGCAGAGGAATTCAGCGTGTTTTTGATGCAGGCGCTCATAAAAAACAAAAACCCGAAAAAAGCGCTGGAACACTATGATTACATCGCTTCGCTGTACCGGGAGGTCTACGGGGTTTCGCCTTCGGCGGAGCTGGAGGCGCAGAAGGCGCTTGCGGTGCAGGAGCTTTACGGCAGCGAGACGAGTGAAGACGATATTCACACGTTCCTGCTTGAAAAAGAACAGGAAACCGGTGCGTTTTGCTGCGATAACAATGTTTTCCGCGAGATTGTAAAGCTGCATGTGCGCGAGATGCGCCGAAACGATACCCCTGCGGCGTTGATGATTGTGCGGCTTGCAAACCGCTCGATAGACCCGGAAAAGCGTGCTATATATATGAAGCAGATGGAAGGGACGCTTTTAAACGAACTGCGCGCGGGCGACCCGTTCACAAAGGTGGGCGCAAACCAGTTTTGGGTGCTGCTGCCGGGTGCGACCGGCGAAAACGGCGGGCTCGTTTCCCGCCGTGTGTTCAATCGGTTCCAAAAGGAATACCCGAAAAGCGGTGCGGCCTACACCTTTAAATCGCTCGACCTGCGCCACATACATATGAGCGCAGAAGAAAAAGCAACGGAGAAAACGGAGCGACGAAAGGCTTAAAACCGTCACCTGAAAAAATAAACCGGTTGACGCAGCGCAGTTAACAAAAAAACTACGACCTATTTTCTTTTTTTATGAGAAAATAGGTCGTTTTTCTATGAAAAAACTTCTTAATCATAGCGTTCTCATAGCACCTTTGTGTAAAATAGAATTACAAAATACAAAAGGGAGGGATTAGGTGAAAGAAAATCGTATGCTACCGATCGGCACAGAGACCTTCCGTATCTTTGTGGATGAAGCGGAGGACGGTGTCATCCGCGGCAGGGTCTCCGGCGGGACGTTCCCGGAGGAAACCCTATTCCGAAGTCTTTCACGTCTGATCCTGCTTTTGGAAGAGCAGATGGATACAGGCGGCGCGCCGAAAGCTTCTCCCATAAAATGTACGGAAACACCCACGTTTGAACTGGACGTCCTGTTCCGCCAGAATTACAGCTGGCAGGGGAGACTGCGGTGGACAAAAGGCGGCAAAGAGGCCGCGTTTCGCAGTGTGCTGGAGCTGCTCATCCAAATGGAAACGGTTTTGGCACAGTAACACACATCAATTTAGGAATCCATATTTGTTATAAAACGGACAAATCACAGGATTGGAGGAAAACACTATGAAAAAGAAGATCATCGCCGTGTTGCTGAGCGCATGTATGCTGGTTTCGGCATGTCCTACGGGCGCGTTTGCAATGAGTGATGAGGAAACAAACACCTACACTGCAACAGGGGATGTTATGCAGGGGGGAACGCCGGTCGTTGACGAGACGCCCGCGCCCGAGGCGACCGAAGCGCCGGAGCAGACGCCTACTCCCGTTCCGGAGGAGACACCTACTCCCGTTCCGGAGGAGACACCTACTCCCGCCCCGGTAGAGACCCCGGCTCCCGTTGAAGTGGAAGCACAGGCGACCCCCGCCGCAGGTGCAGAGGAAACTGCGCCGGCGAAACAGAGCGCGGAAACGGGCATTGCATTGACTATGCTGCGTCCGGGCGATGAGAAGCCCAAGGTCGATACCTACTGTTTCTATGATGCAGATGGCACGGAGCTGACCGAGTGGCAGCAGACCGTCGCCGAAGGCGAAGTGCTCCTTGAGCCGACTGCACCCAAAAAAGACAATGCACGTTTTGTTGGGTGGTACGATGAACGCGACAATCTCTTTGAAGGTTTTGGCAAAATTACTTCCGTAACCGGCGGTGCGACCGTAAAACTTACGGCGAAGTTTGAGGATGTTCGCTATGTGTACTTCATGAACAAGGACGGTTCGTCTGTTTGCTATACGGCTGAGGGCGAAGCGGAGACTGCTGTCAGCTCTTCTGATTTGGAAGCGGCAGAAAACACAGTGAACCTTATGCTGGATGCCGAAAGTCACGTTGTTGGTTGGAGCACAGTGCCGAACGGTGAAGCCACTACGGTTACGTTTGCAAAAGACAAAATCGTCACAAAGGTTTATCCTGTTATCGAAAGCGGCTTCTGGGTCAAGTTCGATACTGACGGCGGCAGCTATGTTCAATCCGTATTCTGCAAACCGGGCAAAATACTGACGCTTTCGCAGGTGCCGACCCGCAGCGGCTATACGTTTGACGGTTGGTATATCGGTGAAGAAAAAGTTGAGTCCGTTTCCGCAAGTGCTACGGTTACTGCACATTGGACGGCCAGCAACAACACGAAGTATACCGTTATTCATTGGCTTGAAAACGCAGATGATGATGAGTATACGTTGGATGGCACAGAGACGAAAACCGGCACGACAGGTTCCGAGACAAACGCAGCGGCTAAAAGCTATACCGGCTTTACCGCACAGACGATTAAGCAGGAGACTATTGCCGGTGACGGCTCCACAATCGTAAACGTTTATTATAAGAGAGATTTATACGACGTGAAGTTCATGAAACGCACTTGCAATAAAGAAGAACATACGCATGGCTTTGGATGCCTGTTGTGGTGCGATAAAGAAGAACACCAGCATAGTGAAAACTGCTATACTGAAATCACAGGTTTAACCATTCATGCAAAGCATGGCGCGAATATCAACGATAAATGGCCTACTTATCAAGGAAGCAACACATGGGCGGTCAATCCTACAGGTGGCCCATATCAAGTAAATATTGATACAATGCCAATGGGGGGAGATACATTCTACGGCCCGAAAACTGGTCAAGGTAGTGAAACTGCATATTATTATGTAGAGGCTCTTCCCGGAGCGAGCAATACAGTTACCGTTGGTGGCATTAAATACGTGCTGCATCACTACGATACAAGCCCCGGTACGGGTTATACTGTAACTCAAGAGGATAAATACTCCATTACCGGCTTTAAATACAGTAGAGGCACGCAAAATGGAAGTAGTTATAATGGCGCTAAATTCTACTACACCCGTGAATCTTATAATATCACATTCTTTAACAATGGTATTAAGGATAAAACTTCAAGCTATAAGTACGAAGCCAGCATTGCTGGCGCATACTATGAACCGAAGCGTCCGGACAAGATAAACAATATGGATGCGAAGGATTACATATTTGCAGGCTGGTATGATAACAAGCTTTGCAAAGGCGAGCCGTTCGTGTTCACCGGCAAGACGATGCCGGCAACGGGCATTACGCTCTATGCTAAGTGGCAGGCGCCGCAGGTCAACGCAACAGTTTATCTGAGTGCTTCTGCGGATAGCAAGTCGGAAACATTCTCTGTTCCGTATGGTAAGAAAATCACCGAGTCCGAAGGTTTTAACGCGATCATTGCACGTATTAAGGCAGAAACCGGCGAAGCACCGTCCGCATGGTTCGTTGTAACCGGCGAAGGCCGTGTGTTGTTCGATCTGGACACACCGTTGTACAGTTCTGTAACACTTTATCCGTTCTTTGCTTCTTCCAGTGAAGGCTATACCGTAACATACGAAGAAGAAGGTACGGATGAACCTGCCAAAGACGAGCAGAAATACCTCACGGGCAGCCGTGCGGGCATCCTTGCTCCGGTAAACGGCGAAAACTTCCGCGCTTGGAAAATGGAAGACGGCAAGCTCATCCACCCGGGCGATAAGATTACCGTCACAAAGAACACCACGTTGACGGCAGTCTACACCAATAAGCCCCGAACCGAGACGATTACGTATCATTATAATTTCGAGGGCAGCGCCGACACGCGTACCGATGATAATGGCGGTAAGGGCTACCCGAAGAATACGACCGCAACCGTAAAATCGCTTGGCGAGGTCAAATTTACCGCCCCCACAGGCTACAAGTTCCTCGGCTGGGCAACCGCGTCGGATAGCAATGTGATTGCATACGAAGCAGGCGCTACGGTCTTTATCGACGCTAAGGGCAATAACAACCTCTATGCGGTTTGGCAGGAGGAGACTTACAAGGTAACGTACGAGCTTAAAGACGTGGGCAAGAGTGACTGGGAGACTGTGCAGACCGCAAAGGTGAACGCAGTTACCGGCAATAAGACCACGCAGCCGAGCAAAACATATGAGACGAAGTATGTTGGTAAAGTCAAGTATGAATTTGACGGTTGGTACTTGGATGAATCCCTTGAAACCCCGGTTACATTCCCGTACACGGTAACATCCGATGTAACGTTCTACGCAGCATACAAAGAAGCAGAGAAGTACGAATTGAAGTACGACCTTGCAGAAGGTTCTTGGGCAGCATCTGAAACAGATAAAGAACTCACGTACAAGCAGTACGCAGGCGATGAGATCACCGTAAAGTCTGACCCGGTTCGTGAAGGCTATACCTTCATCGGTTGGACGAGCAAAGAAATCACGGTCAGCAGCAAGTTCACAATGCCTGCAAAGAATGTTACTCTGACGGCGCAGTGGGAAGCAAACACCTACAAGGTAACATACGAGCTCGCAGGCGGTGAATGGACTGAAGCGACCAACGAGTTCCCGTATGAGTACAAAGAGAAGGTCGACGTAGTAGAAACCATCCCGACGCAGACGGGTTACACTTTCGCAGGCTGGACTTACAGCGAAGATAACTCGACATACAAGAAGGGCGACTCCTTCGAGATGCCTGCAAAGAACGTAACTCTGAAGGCACAGTGGGAAGCAAACACCTACAAGGTAACATACGAGCTCGCAGGCGGCGAGTGGACTGAGGCGACCAACGAGTTCCCGTATGAGTACAAAGCAACAGTAGAAGTTGTAAAGACGGTCCCGACCAGAGAGGGCTATAAGTTCTCGGGTTGGAGAAGCGAAGAGGTTACGATCGAGAACGATGCGTTCACGATGCCGGCTAAGGACGTTGTGCTGAAGGCTGTTTGGGAAGCAAATCCCACGCCGACCCCGATTCCGTCGGAAGAGCCGACCCCGACACCCACTCCGGCTCCGACAGAAGAGCCTACACCTACACCGGCTCCGACAGAAGAGCCTACACCCACTCCGGATCCGACAGAAGAGCCTACACCCACACCGGCTCCGACAGAAGAGCCTACACCTACTCCGGCTCCGACAGAAGGGCCTACACCTACTCCGGCTCCGACAGAAGAACCTACACCTACACCGGCTCCAAATCCGAACCCGAATCCGAACCCGGCAACACCTACTCCGACGCCGGTAGCTCCGGTCGTTCCGGCTACGGTTGCAACACCCACCCCGAAACCGACTGCCACACCTTCCACAACGCCGAGCGATAACGGCGGAAAAGGCGATGGCAATAATGACGGCGAAATAGGCGAAACGATCAACGATAACGAAACACCGCTTGCAAACGGTGAAGACATCGCAGATAACGCAACGCCGCTCGCAGGTCTCGGCACGGGCGCTTGGGCACTCATCAACCTGATCCTCACCATCGTGACGACCCTCCTTTCCATCCTCCTTCTCATCGGCTATATCGGCAAGAAAAAGAAGGCGTTGGAAGACGAAGACGGCAACGTGGTTCTCGATGAGAACGGCAAAGAGGTTATGGAGTACGAAAAGAACAAGAAGGGCCTTTGGAGACTCATCAGCATCATCCCGGCTCTGATTGCCATCATCGTCTTCATCTTCACCGAAGACATGACCCTGCCGATGATCTTCGTCGACAAGTGGACAATCCTCCATGTTGTAATCGCGCTGGTACAGGTCGTTGTTATGGTCCTCTGCAAAAAGAAGAAGGACGAAAACGACGAAGACGAGAACGCAGCAAACGCGTGATAGAACAAAAGCATAAGGCGTAAGCCAAAGTAAGACGGGATGTCCCCCAAAAAGGGACATCCCGTTTCTTATGCGCGTTGTGTTTTCCACAGAGTTTTTCTGTATTGTGGAAGGATCAGTTGCACGTGCATAGACCGCACGGCAGGCTTTGCGCAAAAGAATACCGCACAAGGTGAGTTTACCCTGTGCGGTATCTCTTTTTATAGCGGTTTAGTTTTCAAATTTCGCATCTGCAAGGTACAGATAACCGACGGCACGCAGCGAGGTGAACTCGCCCTTCACTTCAATGCGAACGGTGGAAGCGCCGGAAATGCTCAGGCTCAGTGCGCTTGCGGGGCTGTTCACCGTGAGCGAGGAAACTTCATACTGCAAATGGTCGTCCACATAAATGCGAACTGTGCCGATGAAATCATCGGAGGTATCGCCCTCTACGACCCATGTTCCCGTCAGGCGCTTATATTGTCCGTTCGGGGCGTATTCGGTGTAGACGGTTTTTGCGATGACAGGGTACAGCGAGAAGTTAAGGCCGTTGCTGTACGCATTGCCGTTTGCGTCATAGGCTGTCCAGTTCTGGCTGCAATCTTCGCCGCCGCTTGGAGAAAGATCTGTCAGCGAAACGGGGTAAAGCGCCCTGTATTCTTCAATCTTAGCCGCAATGTCACTGTCGCCGGAGAGGATGTCGTCGGCGTTTTGCAGCGTTTCCACCGCGTCATAATAGCGGCTTTCACCGGCTTGCTTTGCGGCAGCATCGAGAATTTTTTGCTTATACTGGTTTTTGTAGGTGGCAATCTGCGCGTCGATGCGCTTGTCGCTGCGTGTGGCGTCCTGCAGCACGTTAACAGCGCCGGGCAGGTCGCCGTCGTCCGCGAGCGTTTTGGCGGTGCCGAGCAGCGTTTCCACGTAGTTGTTGAGCTCTGCATCCTTAATCTCTTCCAGCTTAGCCTGGACGTCTTTATCATCGCCGAGGATATCGGCGCTGTTCATCAAAATGGCTTCGGCACCGAGGAAATCTTTCTCGTCCGCGCGGCTCTGCGCATCGCTTAACACTTTTTCTTTGTACGCGGTGCGGATGTTTTGAATTTGCGTCTGCGCGTCATCGTGGTTTACATCGGCGTGAATGACCTTCTGATATTCCGTAATGGCGCGGCCGTCTTCGCCCTGTGCCTGCAGGCTTTTGCCGTTTTTGTAGGCCTCTTTGGAGTCTTTCAGCGATTGAATGCCGTCGAGCTGATCGTCGAGACCGATGTTTGGGAACAGCTTTTGCAGGCGGTCGAGCAGTTCATAGGAGCTGTCGTAGTTCGCTTCGCTTTTATTGTATCGGTCGATGACCGTCTGGGCATATTCCTGCATTTGGTCGGAGACCGAAGCGAGTTCGTCCTTTGAAAGCGTGGGAAGTACCTGCGCCGCAGCGGAATAATCGTAAGCGTCAAGCGCGCGGGTGAGCTTTTGCATGGGTGCATTGTACCACCAGAAAATGCCGCCGATTGTAGCGCCGATGGCGATGAGAATGGGAAGCACGATGAAAAGCCATTTAAAAGAACGCTTTTTCTTCGGCTTTTCGTCGTATTCCTCGTAGGCGTAGCCGTCGTTATACGTATATTCTATGGGTTGCACGCGCGGCTCCGGTCCTGAATTTTCCTCCGGGGTTGGGGAGACGGTGAATGTGTCCTCGTGCTCCATGCCTTCAGGTTTGTCGCCGAGCGCATCGCCGGAGGAAATATCCTCCGTGAAGTCCATCGGGGAATGGTTGTAAATATCTTCGCTGTCCAGACTGTTTGAAGGGGTATCTTCAGCTTCGGGTGTCGGTTCCGCTTCGGAGAGGCTCTCTGTCGAATTTGAGGAGATATCTTCCACGGCAGGCTCCGTGGGCGTTTCCGGTGCGGGGGCAGATTCCGACTCCGGTTCGCTTACGGGTTGTGCAGTGGCTTCCGGCGGGCGCACAACGGGATTGCCGCAGAGCGTGCATTTTTTCGCGCCCTCCGGCAAGGTGGCGCCGCAGTATATACAAAACATAAGTGACCTCCTAATGTTTGTGGTCCCGCAGGGAAAATCTGCGGTGTTTTCCATAGCATACAATATTCCGGGAAATCTGTCAAATGTTTAGAAAAAATGTGGGAGATAAAGCAAAGAGAGGGAACGAAGTGTTCCCTCTCTTATCCCCAAAAGTGCCGCTAATCGGCTATTTTAGTCTCCCAAATATGTTTCTGTTCCGGCGAAACGGTCTTCAGCGCGGCGAGCGAATACGGTATCCCCAGCGCGTCCCATTTCGTTTTGCCGATGTCATGGTATGCCATGATCTCGGCCTTTTCAATACAGGTATATTGATGCTTGAGCGCACAAATCGCCTCAAAGTGCGCGTCCGTGTCGTTCACACCCGGAATGACCGGACAGCGCAACCACACATGCGCATGCGCGTCCTCAAGGGCTGCCAGGGACTCGAGGATCGGCGCAAGCGGCGCGCCTGCCCATTTTTTGAGGGCATCGGGGTCGCTGTGCTTAAAATCGAACAGAAAAAGATCGGTGAGCGGTATCAGTGCTTTTAAGTGTGCGGCAGAGATCAAACCGTTTGTCTCCAGCGCGGTGTGGTACCCTTTTTCGCGGCAGGCTGTAAGCAGCTTTTTCAGGAGTTCAAAGTGCAAAGAAGCCTCGCCGCCCGAAAAGGTGACGCCGCCTTTTGACGAGCGGTAATATTTTGCGTCCTTGTCGATCTGCTTCATCACGGCTTCCACCGTCATTTCGCGCCCGGAAAGCTCCAGGACATCGTTCGGACATACTTCGGCACATTTGCCGCACGCCGCGCATTTTGCACGGTCAAAAACATGTGTGCCGTCTGCTTTTATTTCATGCGCTCCGTTCGGACATACCGCAGTGCATGCCCCGCAGGACGTGCATTTTTCGTGGCGAAACAAGAGCTCGGCATCGGTTGAAAAGCTTTCCGGATTGTGGCACCACGCACAGTGCATGTTGCACCCTTTGAAAAACACGGTGGTGCGAATGCCCGGCCCGTCATACACGCAAAAACGTTGAATATCAAAAATAAGATCCCGCATATCGGCCTCCGCTTACGCGCCGTAGGTCGTACGCTCAATAATCTCGCGCTGCACAACAGGATTCAGCGTGACGAATCTCGCGGAGAAGCCGCCGATACGCACGAGGAGGTTCTGGTAGTTTTCCGGGTGCACCATGGCGTTTTCAAGGTCATCCTTGCCGATGACGCACAGGTTCGTCTGCACGCCGTTGTTGTCGTAAAACGCCTTCAAGACGGCTTCTACTTTATCCATAGAGCCCTTGAAGAGCTCCTTTGTGAAGCGCACATTGTTGATAACACCCACGTGCTTTGTATTGTCAAACTTCGACATGGAGTTGAGCAGCGCCGTAATGCCGCACTTATCCGCGCCGATGGAAGCGCCGTTGGCGTTTGCCATGGGGCTGCCGGCCTTTCTGCCGCAGGCAGATGCCGCACAGAAGTTGCCCCATTCTGCACTCATGGAGTTGTTGACGCTGACAATATTGTAGTGGTCAAGCCCCGCAGCTTTACCTGCCGCCACGGTAAGGTCGGCAATATCGGTGAAAAGGCGCGTTGCGATGTCGTCAGCCGTGTCGTTGTCGTTGCCGTATTTCGGTGCGGAAAGGCACATGCGGCGAATATCGTCGTGCCCCTCAAAATCGTGATCCAGCACGTCGATGAGCTCCGGCAAAGTGAGCTTCTTCTCGTCGTAAACGAGCGTTTTAATGGCCGTCAGGCTGTCTGCACAGCTGATGATGCCGAACATTTCGCTGGAAGCATTCAGGTAACGCACGCCGCCTTCAAACGTAGCCTTGCCGCGCGCGATGCAGTCGTTCAAAAGCAGGCTGAGGTGCAGATACGGTGCGTTTTCGCCCGCAATTTTATAGTTGAGGTATTTGTGTACAGCAAAGCGGTCAATGGTCGGCTTGAGCTGTGCAAGCACGGCGTCATACAGCTTTTCAAAGGTATCAAACTGCGCCGGGTCGCCGGTCTTTTCGCCGCAGGGAACGTTCTGGTAGAAATCAAGGCCGTTGTGCAGCGCAATTTCCAGCGCTTTCAGCGCGTTGATGCCGTTGTTCGGTGTGCCTACGCTGTAACCGACCATGACGTATTCGCCGCAGCCGAACGGCACATATTGCTCGGCTTCCTTATGCGAAACGCCAAAGACCTTTTCCACAGCCGGTACATTCGTCTCATCGGAGTAAATAATCGGGAACGTGGTGCCCTCCGCATTCACTTCCATCGCCTTGCGGAAAACGGTCTCGTCCATGTCGCTGTAATAGCGCAGGGTGAGCTGCGGCACAGTCTCGCGGAAGCGGCGGGAAGCTTCCATGATGACGATGGCGAGGCGGGCGGCTTCCTTCTGGTGTTTTCTGCCCACGCCGCCGATGATTACGCGGCAGTCATGGATCTTGTTAATCTCTTTAAAGTGCTTATAGAGATACAGCACGGTCTGCACGGCTTCTTCTTCCGTGATGCGCCCCGCGTCGATATCCGCGGCGTAGAGCGGCCCAAGGTAATCGTCCATGCGGCTGTAATTCATAATGTCGCTGCTGACAGCGTAGATCCACATCAGCTGCACGCCCTCAAGAAACGTCTTCGGTGTGCTGTGCTGAATGTTTAAAAGTGCTTCGGCAAGCTTTGTAAAGCGCGTTTTGGCTTCTTCGGTCTCTGCTTTTTCGGCAAGCACCAATGCCTGTTCGCGGTAACGCTCGCATGCGCCGCGCAGGCTTTCAATCCTCAGCTTTAAAGCCGTGTAGAACGAAGACGCGCCGTTCACTTCCGCCGCGCGGTCGATCTCCTGATCGAGCCCGTCAAAGCCGAGACGGATGAGCTTTTCAAAATCGAGGTTTGTACCTGCCACGCGGCAGTCGCAGTTGCCCACACCCGCACCGGGAAAAGCTTTCGGCGGCACATAGCCGTAGCGCTTCGAAAATTCCAATTCAACCTTGCGCGCGGTGTTTTCCTCGTGCCAATAGGCCTGCACAGCCTGCAAAGCGTAGTCCTCCGCAGCGGTGATCTCACCGTTTTGCTTACAAGCCATGTATGCGTTCAAAAATTCATGCTCGTTAAAGTAATACGTGTAAATGCCGCCGACCTGCGAGGAAAAGCCCACAAAGTCGTGCTCATAGCGGCCCGCGATGCCGTCGTTTTCATCCATCGGCACTAAGATATGACGAAGCTGAAAATCCATGCAGGCGGCTTCACGCAGGTAAATGTCGTTTGCGTTCTCTTTGTAAACGCGCGTGAATTCCAACGCATTGCGCAGTTTTTGAACATCGGTCTTGAACATACCGTTATCCTCCCCAATTTATATTTAAAATTTCTTGATTCCGTTTTTTTGACGCGTTATAATAGCAGAAGAAAGGGGGCGCCGAAATGAGCGATGTTGAACTTCTGCATTTTTCCGAAGAAAATCTGCACACCGGTGAGGGTGCGCGCGTTCTGCACCAGTGCGGCGTTCCGGCGACGTATAAAATTCACACGCATGATTTTTACGAGTTGTTTCTCGTTTCGCACGGCGGGGCCATCCACGCCGTAAATGGACGCTCGCAGCTGCTTTCCGAGGGCTCATTCGTTTTGATGCGCCCGAGGGACGTGCACCGCTATGATTTTTTCAACAACGCGGATTTCGAACTGCTCGATATCGGTATTCCGCGTACGGTGTTTGAGCGCTTGTGCGATTATTTGCAGCTTGACCGCGCCATATTCGATACGCCGGAGCTGCCGTTACATTGTGTGCTTTCCGGCCACACCTTAACGGATGTGCAGGAAAAGCTTTTGAACACGAACCGCTTTGCCGATAACGAAACGGCGTGCCGCTACATTTTAAGCCTGTTTCCGTATTTGGTTCAGCTGTTTCTTACAGCACCCGCGCCGGAAGCGATTTTGCCTGCGTGGTTTTCGGAGCTGCTTGAAAAAATGGAGCGGCGCGAAAATTACACCACAGGTCTTCCGTGTCTTTTAGCGCTTGCAAATATGTCGCAGGAGCACCTTACGCGGTCGTTTCGCCGCTACATCGGCATGACGCCGACGGAGTACATCAACGGCAAGCGATTGTCTTTGGCAGCGCAACTGCTTTTGCAGGGGGACATGCCCGTCATTGAAATCTGCGGTGCATGCGGCTTTAACAGCTTAAGCCGGTTTTACCGCTTATTTACGGAGCGCTACGGCTGTGCACCGAAGGCGTTCCGCTCGCAGTTTGCGCATGTGCAGTCCGGGCAAGGTTCGCCTATATCTTTATCATAATCGTTTTGCCGTTTGATTTCCTCAAACGCATTGACTAAAACTTCCACTATATTGATATTCAAAAAATACCGCACAAAGTGCAAAATGTAGCTTTGTGCGGTATGGCAGAAAATGAAAAATGCAGCTCTCTCGAATAGAGAAGGCTGCATTTTTGTGCGTTAACCCACCGGCTGTTCCTCATCCGTAAACTGGCTGCGGTACAGCTCGGCGTAGAAGCCGTTTTTCGCAAGCAGAGATTCATGGTCGCCCTGCTCTACGATGTTGCCGTCGCGCATGACGAGAATAACATCAGATTCCTTGATGGTCGACAAGCGGTGTGCGACGACGAACGAGGTGCGTCCGCGCATCAGCTTGGCAAACGCGCGCTGAATGCGCAGCTCGGTACGTGTATCGATGGAAGACGTCGCTTCGTCCAGAATCAGCATAGGAGGCAGCGTCAGCATGATGCGCGAGATGCACAAAAGCTGTTTCTGTCCGGCGGAAAGGCTGCCGCCGTCTTCGCCAATCTGCGTATGGTAGCCGTTTGGCAGCTGCTCAATAAAACTATGTGCGTGCGCGGCCTTTGCGGCGGCGATAACGTCTTCTTCGGAAGCGTCCGAGCGGCCCATGCGGATGTTATCGAGCACAGTGCCGGTTTTCAGCCATGTTTCCTGTAGGACCATGCCGAAGTTACGGCGCAGTGCGCGGCGCGGGATAGTCTGCGTATTCGTACCGTCCACGCTGATGCTGCCGCTGTCCGGGTCGTAGAAGCGCATGAGAAGATTGATCATCGTCGTTTTGCCGCAGCCCGTCGGGCCTACAATGGCGACGCGGCAGCCTGCTGGTACATCCAAGCTGAAATTGCGGATGAGCGGGCGGTCTTTCGTATAGGAGAAGCAAACGTTATCGAACGTGACCTGTCCCTTTGCGGTCTCGCTGTGCTCCGGCAGCAGTTCGGGGTCGGCAGGCATTTCTTCGCTGTCGAGGAATTCAAGCAGGCGGTCTGCGCAGGCGAGCGCGTTCTGAAGCTCGGTGATAACGCCGGAAATCTCGTTAAACGGCTTCGTGTACTGGTTTGCGTAGCTCAAAAAGCAGGAGAGCATACCAATGGTGAAGCCCTGTCCGGTCACGGCCAGAAAAGCGCCGATGAGCGCGACCGCCGCGTACACAACGGAGTTTACAAAGCGCGTGGCGGGGTTTGTGATGGAGGAGAAGAATGTCGCCTTTAATGTGTGGCGGCGCAGCTCTTCGTTGATGGTGTCGAATTTCTCCATGTTTTCGTCTTCGTGTCCGTATGCGCGCACGACCTTTTGGTTCGTGATCATCTCATTGATGAATGCCGTCTGGCGGCCGCGTGTTTCGGACTGTAAGCGGAACATGGCGAACGTTTTCTTTGCGATGAAGCGCGCCACCAAAATGGAAAGCGGCGTGACAAGCACCACGACAAGCGTTGTCCAAACGTTGACGGAAAGCATGAAGCCGATGGTGCCGATGATCGTCACAACGCCGGTAAACAGCTGTGAGAAGCCCATCAAAAGGCCGTCTGCAAACTGGTCAACATCGGCAATGATGCGGGAAACGATGTCGCCGGTTTCGTGTGCGTCGAGGTAAGAAAACGGCAGACGGTGAATTTTTTTAAAGGCTGCCTCGCGCATATCGCGGATGGTGTTATACGTGACCTTGTTGCCGCAGACATTCATCAGCCACTGGGCGAGCGCCGCGCAGCCGATGAGCACCGCGCAGGTGAAGAGCTTCGGCAGAATAACGGCAAAGTTGACCTGTTCCTTGCCGATGATGGCGTCGATGGCGTCGCCGACGAGCACCGGGATGTACAGCGAGCACAGCACGCTGACTACGGCAAGTGCAAGCAGCAAAATGATGGTCGGCAGATACGGACGGATTTGCAAAAGAACACGTTTAATGGTACTGTTTTTGTTATTTATCTTGCTCATTTCGCAGCTGCCTCCTTTCCGCCAAACTGAGAGTCATAAATCTCGCGGTACACGGAGCAGTTTTCAAGAAGCGCATCGTGTGTGCCGCAGCCGACAAGCGCGCCGTTGTCTAAGACGAGAATTTTATCCGCGTGCCGCAGCGAAGATGTACGCTGCGAGACAATGAATACCGTCGGCTTATTCGGCAGTGCGGAAAGCGCGCCGCGCAGTGCCTTTTCGGTCACATAGTCGAGCGCGGAAGCGGAGTCGTCCAGAATGAGAATCTCGGGGTTACCTACAAGTGCGCGGGCAATGGAAAGGCGCTGGCGCTGTCCGCCCGAAAGGTTGCGGCCTTCGGCGGTAATCTTCATATCGAGCCCGCCCTTACTCTGTACGAAGTCTGCGGCCTGCGCAGCCTTTACGGCTGCCTGCATCTCTTCGTCGTTGGCATTTTTATTGCCCCAAAGCAGGTTTTCGCGCAGCGTGCCGCGAAACAAGACCGCGCGCTGCAATACGACGTGTACCTTTTCGCGCAGTTCTTCAAGCGAATAGGAATTCACGTTGCGGCCGCCCACGCGGATGGTGCCGGAGGACGCATCGTAGAAGCGGGGAATAAGCCCCACAAGCGTCGTTTTTCCGCTGCCTGTGCCGCCGATAACGCCGATGATCTCGCCCGGCTCGGCGGTGAAGCTGATGTTTTCGAGCGCGTCCTTCGCGCCTTCGTTATAGTGCATGGAAACGCGGTCGAACTCGACGGCGTGGGTATTGTAGATTTTTTTGTCGTCGGAATAAACGGTGTTTGTGTCGAGCTCGAGCACGTCGCGGATACGTGCGGCGCTTGCGAAGGACTTTGTTACGGTGATGATGAGGTTTGCAAGTTTGATGAGCTCAACTAAAATCTGGCTCATGTAGTTATACAGCGCCACGACCTGACCCTGCGTCAAAATGCCGGTGTTGACCTGAACAGCGCCGTAATGGATGAGCAGAATGATGCCGACGTTAATCAGGATAAACGTAACCGGGTTCAAAAGTGCGGAGATACGGCCCGTGGATTTCTGGAGCTTGGAGAGCAGCGAATTTTGGCCGATAAATTTTTCTGTTTCGGTGTCTTCACCGCAGAACGCGCGTATGACACGTGCGCCGTTCAGATTTTCACGCGTGGTGTTCAAAACGGAATCCAACTGGTTTTGAATAGCCTTGTAGCGCTTGATGGTCAGCAGCATGATGCCGAATACCACAACGGAGAGCAGAGCGACCACAATGAGGAACAGCAGCGCGCTGCCGGGATCAATGGTGAACGCCATAACGCATGCGCCGAACACAATGAACGGCGAGCGCATAAACAGGCGCAGTACAAGGTTCACACCGTTCTGCACCTGATTTACGTCATTTGTGATGCGTGTCAGCAGCGTGGAAGTGCCCACACGGTCCAAAAGAGAGAAGGAGAGTTCGTTGATTTTTTGGAACAAGTTGTGACGCAGCCCGGTGGCAAAGCCCACGGCAGCCTTTGCGGCAAAATACTGCGCCGTGATGGCACTGACCATGCCGACCACACCGAACCCGACCAGAAGCAGACAGCGGGAGATGATGAAGCCGGTGTCACCGGTCTGAATGCCCACGTCGATGATCTGCGCGATTACGAGCGGGACAATCAGCTCAAAGGTGGCTTCGAGCAGCTTGAAAAGAGGTGCTAAAAACGACTCTTTCTTGTAGTCTTTCATGTAAACGAGGAGCTTTCGCATGGCGTTCGTCCTTTCCGAACAGTTTAAACGGCATAGTTTTCCATACAATTCCGTTTTTGTCAGTAATTTTCATTATACCGCCTATTATAGTGTAAGTCAAATCGAAACATACCCTGCCACGGAGCGCAGCAGGGTATGTTCTATAGAATTATTTATTCACAGGAAAGCTCTACCGGGTCTGTAAAGTGTTCGTTGTTGTAGATGTCGCGCAGGGTGTATTGGATCACCGTGCGGTATTCGCCGATTTCCTCATAGGTGACGACGGGTTCACTTGTGTATGTTACCGGGTCGCCGAGCGTGTAGTCCCGGTCGTAGTTGAAATCGTAATCATAATACGAACAGGTGTACTGAATCTGATCCGTCTCCGTAAAGCTGTGCAGACCCTTTGCCGCTACCGTAGGCTCTTCGGTCTTTAAGCGGTAGCCCGCAACAAAGCCGCTGTCATGGTCGCTGTCCCAGCGCAGAACGATCTCAATATCGGTGCTGCCGTTCAGTTCGGCCGGCACATAACCCGTTGTGTACCAATAATCGTCCGTCTGTTCCTCGGTTTCGGCGTAGAACGGCACAATCACGCCGTCGATCGAGATCCATGTATAGTCAAAATCGACTTTCAGGTCGCCGTCGTCGTCAAACTCGTACACGTTGTCATTGCCAAGGCCAATGTATCCCTCGCCGTCGTCGAGGTAAACGGTCATATCAATGTACGTGATGAGGTTCCATGCTTCATCGGAAAGAGAGAGTGCATAATAGTCGCCCTTGTCGATGAGTTCAAAATCGTTGTCGTTTATTGTGGTGACGTTTTCGCCGCCAACCTCGGAGGAATCGAACCAATCGTAGTAGGAGTAAAAATCAATATCACTCTGCGAAAGCGACTGCCCGGAGAGCATCGTGTTCATGAATTTATCGTAGAATTCAAAATACGATTCCGGGAAGCCGACACAGGTCATTTCAAAGCGTGTATCGCCGTAATAATCCGGCCACAGGCACGGAAAATAGACTGCAATGCCCGCGGCGGACTTTTCATAGGTGACGTTATACACCACCATGTTCTGAACGGCGGCCTGCACATCGTCCTCGGTGCCGAGGGAAAGGCTCTGCTTTGTCAGCGTGGCGAGGTCGGAGAGATCGACCTGGTCGTATTCGTTGTCGCCGAATTCCCGCACGTTGCTGCGCACTTGCGAAAACGCACCGTAGCTGCCGCTTTGCAGTGCGGCGTAGGCGCTTCCCCAGTAGCTTTCCAACGCGGCGTATAATTCCGGCACATAGCGCAGGTCTAAAACGGAAAGCGTCGGCATGTCGGCGAAAATATAGGCCTCAAGGAAATCGTCCGCCAGCTTTTTGCCGAGCTCCGCCGTGGGTACGGCGGGGTCTTCCGCCAGCATCGTAAGCCAGTTTTTGTACGCCCAGCCTTCGCCGGGCTCGGATTCTTCGGAGGCGATGAGGTAATCCGCATACGGATCCAAGGCGTAGGCCACCTCTGCCGTCGCCATCAGGCAGGCGTCAAAGCCGATGAAATCAAACTGTACGCCGCCGTTATACAGCGCTGTAGAAAGAGAAGAGAGTGTCAAAGAGGTGTCTTCGTACAGCTCGTCGTAGCCGAAGCCTGTCATGGTGCCGCCGCCGTGATCCCACAAAATGAGCTCATAGCGGTCTGCGGGGTAGCTTTCGGCGGAGAAGCGAATGAAATCGGAGAGCGTGTCGGCGTCCGTCATATTCATGCTGCCAAGGCTTTGGAGCAGCGTCATATCGCCGTTTTCGATCACAAAGCGCTCACTTTCATCGTCTGTGCAGACATCGTTCCACCAGGTTTCGGTGCCGCCGGTCTGGAGTACAAGGTGAATGTTTTCGGAAAGCGCGGCATCTGCCATTTCCAAAAGGTCGTCGGTCGCGGAGCCGTCCTCACTCTCTAAGTCGGAGCCGATCATGTACACCATTACCGTGACACGTTCAGCGTTTGCAACGTCCGTGTAAAACGCACGCAGGTCGCCGTCTTCGGTCGGCACAGGGGTGGAGATGACGCCGGAGGACGCGGAGCTTTCCGAAATCACGGAGGACGAAGCTTCGCTGTTTTCACGAGCTTTACCTGCTAAGACCAAAACCGTGCTGCATCCTGTGCAGTTAAAAATCAAGCCGAAGCTGAGCAAAAGGGGCAAAACGCGGGATAAAAACCGTTTC
>ENA-OUQC01000500-OUQC01000500.1-human-gut-metagenome-genome-assembly--contig:-NODE-500-length-27536-cov-5.109166_pt1 | contig 27536 bp, 23 predicted proteins | sample MGYA00237942_ERZ548815 | MGnify/ENA primary metagenome ERZ548815 (study PRJEB26490, sample SAMN05194722) | human gut metagenome | biome: terrestrial biome; feature: human-associated habitat; material... | reverse complement strand
TTAGTCTCGTGGGCTCGGAGATGTGTATAAGAGACAGGATCCGCATCCAGCGCCTGCACCCTTCGAAAGACCACGCCCTGCCGGGCGCACAGCGTAAAAAAGCGCTCTCCCGCGGCGCTTCGGACCTGAATGAGCAGGCTCCCCCGCAGATCCTCTTCCCATCTCATTCTGTCCGCTCCCGATATTGATATTCCACGGAAAAGATCTGTCCGCCGATGCAGATGCAGTCGCTGTCCATGGCGCGCAGCAGCATTCGGTCGCCGGTGACGCAGATCTCAAAGGGCCTTGCCGCAACGCGGATCCTTGCTTCGCCATATTCCAAAAGGCCTTGATGCCGCTGGATCGTCAGCTGGCGGTCGCCGTCCAGAGTCAGCTGCGGGGCCGCTTCGTCCAGCTGCTGGGGCAGGGCCATGGCCGCTCTCAGCCGCTGCCGCAGCCCTGCCGTTTCTTTTTGCTTTTGTTCCATCATGAGGGCTCCTTTCCCGGAATATCCTACAGCAGTATATCAGGAAAAGAGGGATCCCATGACTGGTTCAGACGCGGCGTTTTCCATCCGGCGGGCGGGGTTTTTGCTTTGGCTCCTGCTGTTTGCGGCGGGGCTTCTGCTGTGCGGACGGGAGGTGTCTGCCGCGGTAGTGGAGAGCCTGACGCTATGCACTCAGGTGCTGCTGCCGGCGCTGTTTCCGTTTTTTGTGCTTTCCGGCTGGCTGGCGGCCTCGGGCAGCGCGGCGGCGCTTGCGCCCCTTCTGCAAAGGCCCATGGGAAAGCTCTTCCACTTGTCAGGGGCCTGTGCGCCGGCGCTTCTGCTGGGTCTGGTGGGCGGCTATCCCGTGGGGACGAATGCGGCGGTCCAGCTCTATCGGGCGGGCCAGTGCTCCCGGGAGGATGCGCTGTCTCTGCTGCGGTTCTGCAACAATGCCGGCCCCGCGTTTCTCATCAGCGCCCTTGGCTGCGGAATGCTGGGCGATCCCCGGGCCGGCGCGCTGCTCTATGGGGCGCAGGTGCTCTCCGCCCTGCTGATCGGCGTCTTATTCCGCAGAAAAAGCAGCGCTGTAAAGCCCGATTGCATTACAGCGGAAAGCCAGCCGGCGTTTTCCCTTTCCGCCCTTTTGGAGACGGTGCGCAGCGCCTTCGCGGCCTTTCAGAATGTCTGCGCCTTCGTTTTGTTCTTTTCTGTAATGAAGCGGCTGCTGTTTCAGCTGCCGCTTTTGCGGCAGGGCGGGCTGCCCTCCGCGCTGCTCTCCGGCCTGCTGGAGGTCACCGGCGGACTTTCGTCGCTGGCTGCGCTCCCCCTGCCGCGGCAGCTGCTTCTGCCCTGCTGCGCCTTTCTGGCGGGCTTTGGCGGGCTTTCGGTAACGCTGCAGTCGGCGTCGCTGCTGCTGGAGGCCGGTCTGCCCTGCCGGGATCATGTGGTCTTTAAGCTGCTGCAGGGGGCGCTGGCGGCCGGGATCGCATTTCTGCTGGCCCGGCTTTGATTTTCCCTTGCCAAGCACAGAAAATGGGATTATAATAAAGAAAACGATGCGTCCGGAGGTGATCCCATGCTTTTTGATAAGGATATTCCCAAGATCTGCGCCTTTTGCCTGTATGGGCAGGATTACGGCGAAGACGCCATCCTCTGCAGCAAGAAGGGGCCGGTAGATCCGCAGGATCACTGCTCCCGCTATGTTTACGATCCTCTGCGGCGCAAGCCGGCCTCCGGCGCGGAGCTTCGCACGGTCAAGGACGAAAACGCCTTCCGGCTCTGAGCGCCGGACAAATAACTGTTAAGGCCACCCGCTTTACACGGGCGGCCTCTTTTTGGTTTATGCGATAAGATCCGGGTCAATGACCTTGCGGAGCTGCGCCAGATATTCCTCCAGGCAGACGCCCATCTGCCGGATCTCCAGCGCGGCCTTCTGGCCCACATAGCGATAATGCCAGGGCTCATAATGAATGCCGGTGATGTCGCTCTTTCCATTGGGATAGCGCAGGATGAAGCCATAATCCCAGCAGTGCTCCATCAGCCACTTCTGCTCCTTGGTATTCTCCTGCCGCGTATCCAGCGTCTGGTAGCTCGTGGAGACGATATCCAGCGCAAGGCCCAGCTCATGCTCGGAGGTGCCCGGCCGGGCGACCCACTGCTCCGCTTCGGCTTCTGCTCTGGCGGTGGAATAGCCAAGCCCGCGGTAATAGCGCACCTTGCGCTGAAAGAGCGTGGTCTGGGTCTGGTGCGTCCGGTAGGAGGAGCGGACTCTGGGCGAAAGCCCGGCCTCCCGCATATCGGAGAGCATCTGCGTCAGCGCGGGATAGATCCGGCTGTCCACGGCGTGTCCCCCGCCCAGCTTTGTCAGCTCCGGCTTGGGCTGCTGCTGCAGGGGATAATCCCGGTTCACCAGCTGCAGCGACCAGGTCTCCTCCGAATCGTCTTCCAGCTTATGCAGCCTGGAAAGCTGCTGATATTTTTCCGGCGTTACGGCGCTTTCCTCCGGCGAGACCTCCGGCGCCGCCCGTTTCGGAAGCTGCGGTCTTGGTTTTACGGTAACCGATGTGCTTATTTTCGGAAGCTCCAGCTGTTGAAGCTGCGGGATCATCGGCAGCTCTGTTGCGGTGGGGCTGGTCTGTTCATGCTTTACCAGCAGGATGACTGCACCTGCTGCCAGCAGTAAGCATGCGATCAGCGCCGCCAGGCGCTGGGGGGTGTGGATGGATAATTTCTCTTTACTCCGGATCTTTTCCACGCAGGGTCCCTCGATTCTTCTCTGTTTCTAAAAGCTCATGGCTGCGGCGTCTGCCCCGCGGCGCCCTTTTCCAGCGCCAGCAGATCCTCTCCCGGGCGGACGATCCGCCGGATCCATTCCTTCCGGATCTCCCAGATGTTGCCGCAGACATTGAAGATCGTCCAGTTGTCGATCTCAAAGACCCGCTTCCAGCTCTCCCGGATGCGCTGCTCCTCCTGGGGATATTGCCCGCGCCAGCGCCCCTGCAGGATCTCAAAGCCGCTCTGGATGCCCATGGCGCGAAGATGCTCCCGATAGGCGGCCCGGTCGGCCTCGTCTTTGGGGATATAGACCCGGTTGAGCACATAATCCCACTTTTCTTCATCAAAATAAATCACCTGATCCCGCGGGACCTCCAGTACATAGACCACCGTCCCCGGAATAGGTCGGAGACAATTCTCCACACTGATGGAACACCAGATGGAGGCCTGCACATCTGCCGGCCGGGGCACCCGCCGGGAAGCCTCCTCCGTAAACCAGTCATAGCTTTCCAGATAGTGCTGCGCCATATCGCCGAAATGCAGCCGCACATAGGTCCGGCTGTTAATGATGCGCCCATCCCGCTCCAGCTGGGCCAGCGTTTTTTCGTTCTGCCGCGAATAAAGGCGGACGGTTTCCTGCTCTGCCACGGTAAAAGCCCCCTTACCCTGATCATCATACCACGATCCGACGGTTTTTGCAACTTTTTGGCACAAAAAAGCTCTGCAGGCAAGACTTGCCTGCAGAGCGGAACCATTTGCTCAAGTACAGTAACGATACAGCAGCGCCAGCTGAACCAGCAGCATCAGCGGAACGCCCAGCATGAATTTCAGATGCCGGGTCTTGTGGCGAAACAGCAGCATTCCCAGCAGCATCCCGCAGCTTCCGCCCAAAGCGGAAAGGAGCAGAAGCGTCGCTTCCGGAACGCGCCACTGTCTCTGCCTTGCCCGGCGCTTGTCCGCAAGGCAGAGCACAAAGGCCGCGCTGTTGATCAGGAGCAGATAAAGACGGAGCACTTGCTTCAGGCGTCCAGATTCTTCTCCAGAATGTCCAGGTTCTGGCGCAGCTCCCGGGGCAGACGGTCGCCGATGGTGCCGTAGAACTCCTCAATGCTGGGCAGGTCCGCCTTCCAGGCGTCCTTGTCGATGGTCAGCAGCTCCCGGAGGGCAAAAATATCAAACTTGCGGGCGGGAGAAATGTCATATTGCAGATCCTCGAGGCAGATATCCTCCGCCTTGGGAACAAAACCGATGGCGGTCTCTTCCGCATCCACAGTTCCCTCGCAGCGCTTGATGATCCAGTCCAGAACGCGGAAGTTGTCGCCAAAGCCGGGCCACATAAAGTCGCCGTCTGCATCGGTACGGAACCAGTTCACATGGAAGATCTTGGGGGCCTTGCTCATCTTCTTGCCCATGTCGATCCAGTGCTGGAAATAGTCACCCACATGATAGCCGATGAAGGGCCGCATAGCCATGGGGTCGCGGCGAACCACACCCACGGCGCCGGTGGCGGCAGCGGTAGTCTCAGAGGCCATAATGGAGCCCACGAACACGCCATGATCCCAGTCGCGGGACTGATAGACCAGAGGTGCGCACTTAGCACGGCGGCCGCCGAAGATGATGGCGGACAGGGGCACGCCGTCGGGATCTTCCCAGTTGTCCGCGATGCAGGGGCAGTTTTTCGCGGGAGCGGTGAAGCGGGAATTGGGATGGGCGATCTTGGTGTTGGAGCTGTAATCATGCGGCTCGCCGGTCCAGTCCAGCAGGCCCTTGGGCGGCTGCTTGGTAAGGCCCTCCCACCAGACGGTCTTCTCCACGGGATCCAGCGCCACATTGGTGAAGATCGTATTGCTTCTGGTGCAGGCCAGAGCGTTGGGGTTGCTGTGGGCATTGGTGCCGGGGGCCACGCCAAAGAAGCCCGCCTCGGGGTTGACGGCATAGAGCTGGCCGTCCTTGCCCACGCGCAGCCAGGCGATATCGTCGCCCAGCGTCCAGACATGATAGCCCTGCTTGGCGTAATAATCCGGGGGGAACATCATGGCCAGATTGGTCTTGCCGCAGGCAGAGGGGAAGGCCGCCGCCACATATTTCTTCTTTCCGTCGGGATATTCGATGCAGAGGATCAGCATATGCTCCGCCATCCAGCCTTCGTTCTTGCCCTGGAAGGACGCGATGCGCAGCGCGAAGCACTTCTTGCCCAGCAGGACATTTCCGCCGTAGCCGGAGTTGACGGACCAGATGGCGTTGTCCTCGGGGAACTGGAGGATATAGCGCTTGTCGGCGTCCAGCGTACACTTACCGTGGAGACCGCGGACGAAATCATCGGAATCGCCCAGCTTGTCCAGGACCTTCTGGCCCACGCGGGTCATGATGGCCATGCTGACGACCACATAGATGGAATCGGTGATCTCGATGCCCACCTTGGCAAAGCGGGAAGCCACCGGGCCCATGCAGAAGGGGATCACATACATGGTCCGCCCCTTCATGGAGCCGCGCAGCACATCGGAAGCCACCTGATAAGCCTCCTGGGGATCCATCCAGTTGTTGGTGGGGCCGCAGTCCGCCTGATCGCGGGTGCAGATAAAGGTGCGGCCTTCCACGCGGGCCACATCGTTCAGCGCAGAACGGTGATAGTAGCAGCCCGGGAGCTTCTCCTCGTTCAGCTTGATCAGTTCTCCGGTGGCCATGGCCTCCCGGCGCAGACCTTCCAGCTGTTCCTCGCTGCCGTCGATCCAGACGACCCGATCGGGGCAGGCCAGCGCTTCGGCGTCCTGAACAAACTGCAGGACGGCTTTGTTCGTGGTCAAGGACATAAATAACCCTCCAAAAAAATTTGGTGTAATAACTTGCTATGCGAAAAATATTTTAGCCGATTCCCGTTTTCTTGGCAATCAATAATTAGCCGAGATTCCGTCGATTTCTCTGAAATAATTGTGCAATTTGACGGACAGCTCGCTGAATTGCTCCAAACTGAGGGCTTCGCCGCGAATATTTTCGGAAAGTCCCATGGATTTCAACAGGGCCGCGGCAGCGTCCTTGGTGATTTTTTTGCCATATTCCATGCAAATGCCGTTGATCAGCGTTTTCCGCCGGTTGGCAAAGCCGGCCCGGATGGCCCGGAAGACCTCTCCCTTCTCCCCCGCCACAGGCGGCTGCGCATGGACCTCCAGCCGCAGCACCACAGAATCCACCTTCGGCTGGGGGATAAACCGGTCTCTCGGCACCTGCAGGATGACGCTGGGCGCGGCATAATAGGCCGTTTGGGCGGAAAAGGCGCAGTATTCCTTCTCCCCCGCCCCGGCGCAGATCCGCTGGGCGGCCTCCTTCTGCACCATGACGATGACCCGCTGGAAGCAGCCGCTCTCCAGCAGGGCCGCGATGGCCGGCGAGGTGATGTAATAGGGCAGATTGGCGCAGGCGATCACCGGCCCTCCGGAAAACTGCTCCCGGCAGAGGGCGGGCAGATCGGTCTTGAGCACATCGCCCTGCACCAGCGCAAAGTTGCCGCAGCCTGCCATGGTCTCCTGCAGGATGGGCGGCAGACGGTGGTCCAGCTCCACGGCGGCCACCTTTTTGGCCCGCCGGCAAAGCTCCCGGCTCAGCGCGCCGATGCCCGGCCCGATCTCCACCACATTGGTCTCCGGCGTGATGTCCGAGCGCTGGGCGATCTGCTCCGGGACGGTGCTGTCGCAGAGAAAGTTTTGCCCCAGCTCCCGGGAAAAATGGAAGCCGTGGCGCAGCAGGAGCTGCCCGATATCCTTGGGATCGCAAAGATCCATGCTTGTCCCCTCCAATCCTTTCAAGGGTCTCACGGCCGCTGCCGCGGATCCCGTTTCTGTTCCATGATCTGACCGATGGTGCTGCCCCGGCCGGCCCGGGCGCGGTATTTCTGAACGATCTCCCCGATCTCCGTATGGGTCTGCATGACCTCCGCCCGGAAGGCCAGCGAGGAGACCCGCACAGCGCCGTGGCCCAGAATGATCAGCTGCTCCATGCCGTCGGAGGTGGCCACCCGGACCCGGTACTGCCGGCCGATCTCATAGGTGACCTTCTCGATATACATATCGGCCGTCTCCGCTTCTTTGGTATAAACGATGTCGATATTATGATATTTTTCCACCGAGCCCGGGTTTCCGTGGACCTTATAGGCGTCGAAGACCAGAATCAGCCCGCATTTGCGGTAGCCCTGATAGTTGCACAGGATGTCCGCCAGCGACTGCCGGGCGGCCTCCAGGCTCTCCGCCGCCAGCCCCTTCAGCTCCTCCCAGGAGAAAATGATGTTGTAGCCGTCCACCAGAACATATTCCGGCAGCAGCGCCTGGTTTTCCGCTTTTGTGCGGCGGGCCGGCTCGTCGAAGGAAACATCCTTCCTCCGGGGGATGAACTCCCGGCGGCGCACGGCGCCGTAGGTGCGCTCATAGATGGCCTGCAGCTCCCGGTCCTCCTCCAGCGTGCCGCGGTAAGCCTCGGAAGCTCGCTGCCGCGGCGTCTGCTCTGTCGGCGCAGTCTGGAGCTTGGGCAAAGCGCTTTCCAGATGCATATGCGCCGGGACCTGATCCCAGGGCACCACATAGCCCGCGCCGTGATCACAGAAGACGGAATCCGGCGTGTTTTCCAGATCGTTTTCCGGCCGGTAGCCGATGGCCTCCGCCACGGCCTGCTGCTCCCGGCAGGGCTCATAGCCCCGCACCTGCAGCGCGATCCGTCCCCGTCCCCGGGTATAGGCGGCCAGCTTGGCAGGATAATCCCGCATGGCTGCCACCGGGGCATAGCCCTTCAGCAGGGCATCCTCCCCCTCCGCAGCCGGGCTCTCGCAGACGCCGCCCATTTGCTGCACATCCGTGAGCGCCCGGCCCACGGCGTTTTGGGGCAGGCGCAGGGTAAAATCATAATAAGGCTCCAGCAGGATGGGCCGTGCCTGCATCAGCCCCTGCCGCACCGCCCGATAGGTTGCCTGACGGAAATCGCCGCCCTCGGTATGCTTCAGGCTGGCCTTTCCGGTGAGCAGGGTGATGTGCAGGTCGGTGACCGGCGCGCCGGTGAGCACGCCCAGATGCTGCTTTTCCTCCAGATGGGTCAGGATCAGCCGCTGCCAGTTCAGATCCAGCACATCCGTGCTGCACACGCTGTCAAACACCAGCCCGGAGCCCCGCTCCCCCGGCTGCAGCAGAAGATGCACCTCCGCATAGTGGCGCAGCGGCTCAAAATGTCCAACGCCCTCCACCGTGTCGGCGATGGTCTCCCGATAGACCACGCTGCCCGGGCCAAAGGACGCTTCCAGCCCAAACCGGTCCCGCAGCAGCCGCTGCAGCACCTCCAGCTGGACCTCCCCCATCAGCTGCACATGGATCTCCTGCAGCTGCTCGTCCCAGACGATGTGCAGCATGGGGTCCTCCTCCTCCAGCTGGCGCAGACGGCGAAGGGTCTCCGGCAGGCTGCATTCCGGCGGCAGCAGCAGCTGATAGGTCAAAACCGGCTGCAGCGCCGGCGGCTCCGCGCCCTGCTCCAGGCCGAAGCCGTCGCCGGGGGCCGTCTGGCTCAGGCCGGTGACGGCGCAAAGCGTCCCTGCCTCCGCCTGCTCCACGGTCTTATATTTTGCGCCGGAATACAGGCGGATCTGATCGATCTTTTCCTCCCACGGGCCGGCTTTGCCCACGCCGGAAAGCGACGCCTTGACCCTTAAGGCGCCGCCGGTGACCTTCAGCCAGGTGAGCCGCGCTCCCTGCGCATCCCGGGATATTTTATAGACCCGCAGGCCCAGCTCCTCCGGATATTGCGGCGCGCCGGTCCAGCGGCACAGATCCTGCAGCAGCTCCTCCACGCCGTCCAGCTTCAGGGCGGAGCCAAACCGGCAGGGAAAGATCTTCCTTGCCGCGATGGCGGAGACGATCTCCCAGGGCTTCAGGCGTCCCGCAGCCAGATAGGCGTCCAGCAGGCGCTCGTCGCAGAGGGAGAGCTGCTCCTGAAACGCCTCTGCGTCCTGCGCGCCGAAGTCCACGCAGTGCTCGCTGAGCTTAGACTGAAGCTCTGCCAGAAGCGCTTCCCGCCGGGCGCCGGCCAGGTCCATCTTATTGATGAAAAGAAAGGTCGGGATCCGGTAGCGGCGGAGCAGCCGCCAGAGGGTCTCCGTATGGCTCTGGACGCCATCCGTGCCGCTGATGACCAGAACGGCATAATCCAGCACCTGCAGCGTCCGCTCCATCTCCGTGGAAAAATCCACATGGCCGGGGGTGTCCACCAGCGTCAGCTCCGCTTCCGGCAACTCCAGCCGGGCCAGCTTGGAGAAAATGGTGATGCCCCGCTCCCGCTCCAGCGCATTGTTGTCCAGAAAGGCGTCCTTGTGATCTACCCGGCCCAGACGGCAGATGCCGCCGCCCGCGTAGAGCAGGCCCTCGGAAAGCGTGGTCTTTCCCGCGTCCACATGGGCCAGGATGCCGATCGCAAGCTTTTTCATGCAGGGCTCAGTGCTCCAGAATATCCCGCAGCTCCGGCGTCAGCTCCTCGCCGTATTCGCTGATCTCAAAAACCTCTACATAATGGATATCGTCCGCAGCAGCGCCGAACTTCTCCCGCACCTGCGCGTCGTATTCCTGCCGATAGCCGGAAAACATCTTCTGATAGCGCTCCCAAAGGTGCTGCACCTGCTTTTCCCGGGGCCAGGAAATGCGCTCCGGATGGTCGGGCCAATACATCCAGTCAAAATACTGACATTCGTGGCAGCAGGCCGCCTTCAGGATGGTCTCGATGGTGTCGTCGATGGGGACCACCACATCCGGCTGGATGGGGTTGGGCTTGCGGAAGGAATCGTGCCAGTAGAGCACCACGGGCATATGGTCCATGTATTTCGTATCGGGGCAGATGCAGGGCACCGTCAGCAGGAAGGACGCATCCTGCACCAGCTGGGCAGTATTACGATGATCTGCATGATAGTCGTTGAGCCGGTTGGTGATGATCAGATCGGGGGAGAACCGGCGGATATAGCGGATGAGCTCCTCCCGGGCCTCCAGCGTCACCTGCAGACGGCCGTCCGGATGGTCCATCACATCATACTGCCCGCCGAAGATCCGGCCGGACCGTTCCGCTTCCTTCCGGCGGATGTCTGCCAGCGGCTTTCCGCCCATGTCCATATGATAGGTGCCGGCGCTGCCGTCGGTGACGGAGAGCAGCCGCACCTCCCAGCCCTTGCGGCGCAGCTTTTCCAGCAGACCGCCGGCGCTGGTATCCGCGTCGTCGGGATGTGCGCCAATGCTCAAAACGCGCATCGTCTTTGTTTCCATAATCATGGTCCTCCTCACATGTTGGATCGTTGTCGCAGATATTATAACAAATGGATAGGCAGAACGCAATGTTTCCCCCGGGAAAACCGCATATTTCCGCTTCTTCCGCCGGATACTACCGAAAAAGGAGGTCTGTCCATGAAAAAAAGCACTCTCACGCGGCTGGCCGGCTTTGGCCTGACGCTTTCCGTGATCCTCTGCGGCAGCACGGTCTATTATGCCGGCCGGGAGGCAGCCTATGCCCGCTATGTTCAGGCGCAGAATGAAAAAAATCTCTCCGCCCTGACCGACCGGCTCTCCGAGATGGACACCATCCTGAAAAAGGCCGCCTACCTTCCGGAGGGCGCCATCCGGCAGACGCTGGCCGCCGATCTCTGGCGCAGCAGCCAGCAGGCCTCCGCGGCGCTGACCTCCCTGCCCCTCAGCGCCCAGCCCCGGGACCGGCTGGAAAAATACCTCACCCAGACCGGCGACTACGCCTATTACCTGCTGCGCAGCGGCGCCTATGCCCGGCAGACGCCGGAGGAATGGGATTCGCTCTGCGCCCTTTCCGGGCAGGCGGAGGCCCTTTTGCAGAGCGCCGACCTGCTGAAGCAGCAGTCAGACACCGGCGGGCTTTCCTTCCGGGCGGTGCAGCAGCTTTCCGGCGAGGAAAGCGACGGCGTCTCCCAGCAGCTGCGCCAGACGGACGAGGCCCTGCCGGAATATGCAACGCTGATCTATGACGGGCCCTATTCCGACCATGTTTCCCAGCGGACGCCGCTGGCCCTTGCGGCGCTTCCGGAGCGCTCTGCGGAGGAAAACCGTCAGGCGGCAGCGGAGCTGCTGGGCGCGGGAGAGCTGCAGTATCTCTATTCCTCCCAGGGGCAGATTCCGGCGGATTTTTATCAGAGCGGCACCAGAACGGTCTCCCTCTCCCGGCAGGGCGGCCTGCTGCTGACCCTTTCCGACCAGCGGCAGCTTGGCCCGAACACCATCGCGCCGGAGGAGGCCGCAGAGATCGCGCTGGCCTTTGTCAAGGGCCTTGGAATGCCGGAGATGCAGCCCAGCTATTCCCTCACCTATGAATCCATCGTCACCGTCAATCTGGCCTGTCTGGAAGACGGCGTCATCTGCTATCCGGATCTGATCAAGGTGGGCGTGGCGCTGGACGACGGCTCCGTGGTGCGGTTTGACGCTCTGGGCTACGCCATGAACCATCATGACCGAGAGACCCCTTCCCCCGCCGTTTCTCAGGAAGACGCCCGCGCCGCCGTCGCGCCCGGGCTGAAGCTCAGCGCAGAGCGGCTGGTCTATATCCCCACCGCCGGCCAGCGGGAGGTGCTCTGCCGGGAGCTGATCTGCCTTACGCCGGAGGGGACTCATGTGATCTATGATGTAAACGCCCAGACCGGCCAGACGGAGAACCTGCTCCTGCTGGTGGAGACGGAAAACGGGACCCTCACCCGATAGCGCCTATGCCCTGCGGCAGCCTGCCGTCCTGCAGGACGGACGGGCTGCCTTTGCTTTTTCGTTGACAGCGGGCGTCCGTCTGCTAAAATTAAAATGAAAGGGAAAGACGCAAAAATTCCCCTTGACTCTCCCACTGTGTCAGGCCTTATCCTGAAGGGGAGCTCAGAAAACCTGTCAGCACGGAGGTACCGCTATGCTGAAAATCGGAGAATTTTCAAAACTGTCCAGGATCAGCGTCCGCATGCTGCGCCATTACGACGAGATCGGCCTGCTGAACCCCGCCCAGACGGACCGCTTTACCGACTACCGGTATTATCGGGAGGATCAGCTCCCCGTGGCCAGCCGCATCACCGCCCTGAAGGAGATGGGCTTCCGGCTAACCGAGGTGCGGGAGCTTCTGGCCCTTTGGGACGACCGGGAAGCGCTGGAACGCAGCCTTTCCGCTCAAAGGCTTCGTCTGCGGGAGGAGGCCGCCGAAGCGGCGCGCAGGCTGCGCCTTCTGGACACGGCCATGGAACGGCTGAGAAAGGAAGCGTCTATGAATTATAATGTTGTCATCCGCACCCTGCCGGAGCGCTATGCCGCCTGCGTCCGCATGAAGCTGCCCCGGTATGAGGACGAGGGTCTGGTCTGGAAGCTCCTCTGCGAGGAGACCGACGCCATGCGCCTGGTCCCCGCGGACCCCTGTCTTTGCAGCGTGGTCTTTCTGGACGAGGAATATCAGGAGACGGATGTGGAGGTGGAGGCCCAGAAGACCGTTCAGGGCCATTACCCGGATACGGCGCATGTCCGCTTCCGCACCCTGCCTGCAGTCACCTATGCCGGCTGCACCTTCCAGGGCGGCTATGACCAGATCAACGATGTGGTGGCCGCCGTCACCGCATGGATCCGGGATAACGGCTATACGCCCTGCGGCCCCATGTTCGATATCTATCATGTCAGCCCCCACGAGACGAAGGACCCTGCGCAGTTCGTCACGGAGGTCTGCTTCCCCGTGCGGAAGCAGTAAGGATCAGCACCCGGGTCCCGGCGCGGCAGTCTGCGCGCCGGGGCTTGCCCGGATGCCGCCGGCCGGCGTTTTTTCGTCTTTACAAACGGAAAAAATGCGAGTATACTAAGAAAACACTCATCAGAAAGAAGGTACGCCCTATGCCGATGCTCGCCCCCTCGATCCTTTCCGCCGATTTTGCCAATCTGCAGCGGGATGTGGAAGCCGTTTTGCAGGCCGGAGCCGATTGGCTCCATGTGGATGTGATGGACGGGCATTTCGTCCCCAATATCTCCATCGGCGTCCCCGTGGTCAAGTCTCTGCGCAAGGCCACCCCCGGCTTTTTGGATGTGCATCTGATGATCTCCCAGCCGGCGCGCTATCTGGAGGCCTTTGCAAAGGCCGGCGCCGACCTTCTGAACATCCATCTGGAGGCGGAGGGCGACAAGGCTGCGCTGCTGCAGCAGATCCATGCCCTGGGCTGCCGCGCCGCCCTGACCATCAAGCCCAATACGCCGGCGGAAGCCGTCTTCCCCTATCTTCCCCTGTGCGATATGGTGCTGGTGATGAGCGTGGAGCCGGGCTTTGGCGGACAGGCTTTTCTGCCCTCTGCGCTGCCGAAGCTGGAGGCCCTTCGAGCCCAGCGGGAGGCACAGGGGCTTTCCTTCCTGCTGGAGATTGACGGCGGCATCAATCAAAGCAACGCGGCTTTGGCGGTTTCGTCAGGCGCAGATGTGCTGGTGGCAGGCTCCGCCGTCTTCGGCGCGGAGGATGTGGCCCGGGCCGTTCGGTTTTTCAAACAAATTTGACAATTATATTGTTATTTTTTGCACAGCTTAGGCTGTGCATTTTTTATTATACCTTTTTTCGGTAAATCCGGATTTTTTCTTGAAATGCACAAAAGAGTATTTACAATTTGTGAACGAGCTGATATAATGCAGTCGTATTATTAACAAAGGAGCGGATCCTAAAATGAAAACAAAACGCGCAAAAGTGACCTATCTGATCGCCCTTCTGGTGATCGTCGGGTTGCTGATCTTCCTCGGCACTTCTTTTCAGGGCAAGCCCAATCCGGTTCTGACCATCGACGGTGAAACGGTCGAGACCAATACCCCCTTTGCCGCCACCTTCTGGTCTCTGCTCCCCCCCATCGTGGCCATCGCGCTGGCGCTGATCAGCAAGGAGGTTTATTCCTCCCTGTTCTTTGGCTGCCTTGTGGGCGCCCTGCTCTACACGCAGTTCCATCCCTGGCAGACCATCGTTGAGCTGGTCGGCTCCAACTACGGCATCATCTCCGTCCTGGCCGACAGCTACGACATGGGCATCATCGTCTTCCTGGTCGTGCTGGGCATCATGGTGGATCTGATGAACAAGGGCGGCGGCTCCGAGGCCTTCGGCCGCTGGGCTACCCACTCCGTGAAGAGCCGCGCCGGCGCGCAGCTGATGACCATGCTGCTGGGCGTGCTGATCTTCATCGACGACTATTTCAACTGCCTGACCGTGGGCGCCGTTATGCGTCCCGTCACCGAGAGCCACAAGATCTCCCGCGCCAAGCTGGCCTACATCATCGACGCGACTGCCGCTCCGGTGTGCATGATCGCTCCCGTGTCCTCCTGGGCCGCCGCCGTTTCCGGCTATGTTACCTCTTCTACAGTCAATGGCTTTGATATGTTCATCAAGCAGATCCCCTATAACTACTACTGCTTGCTGACGCTGGTCATGATCGTTGTCACCTCCCTGCTGAATCTGGACTATGGACCCATGCTGAAGCATGAATACAACGCCCAGGTCAAGGGCGATCTGTTCACCACAGAAGAGCGTCCCTTCGAAGGCGCGGACGATTATGAGAAGCCCGCCAAGGGTAAATCCTCCGTATTGGATCTGGTGCTGCCTGTAGTGGTTCTGATCGTGGCCTGCATCATTGGTATGATCTATTCCGGCGGCTACTTCGATGGCAACGACTTTGTCAGCTCCTTCTCCGATGCAGATGCTGCTGTGGGTCTGTCCATCGGCGGTCTGATCGGTCTGGTGTTCACCTTCCTGTATTTCTGGATCCGTGGCTCCATCGACTTTGACAAGAGCTTTGAATCCGTCCCCAAGGGCTTTATCCAGATGATCGCCCCCATTCTGATCCTGACCTTCGCCTGGACCTTGTGCTCCTTCACCCGCAACGCTATGTATTCTGCGGAGTTCGTCAAGGAAGCCATGGCCGGCGCAGGCGAGCTGAAGCTCTTCCTGCCCGCCATCATCTTCATCATTGGCTGCGCTATCGGCTTCGCCACCGGCACCTCCTGGGGCACCATCGGCATCATGGCCCCCATCGTGGTCAATGTCTTCAATTATGATGTGGATCCCATCCTCTGCACCATCGGTCTGGCTGCGGCCTGTGCCGGCGGCGTTATGGGCGACCACTGCTCCCCCATCTCCGATACCACCATCATGGCCTCTGCCGGCGCCCACTGCTTCCATTTGAACCATGTGTTCACGCAGTTCCCCTACGCCGTCACCGTGGCCATTGTCTCCTTCGTCTGCTTCATCATTGCCGGCCTGATCCAGAACTGGATCATCTGCCTGGCCATCGCCATCGCGCTGATGATCGGCACGCTGCTGGTCATCAAGGCCGTCGTTTCCACGAAGCATAAGGATATGATCGACGAGATCGCCGCCGCCAGCAAGCAGCCGGCGAAATGATCCCTGATCCAAACACAAATAGCAAGGCCCGGCGCAAAAGCGCCGGGCTTTTTCCATGCGATGATCTGATCTTTCAATCTTTCAAAGGCGGGGCTTCCCGGGGGATCAGGCGTTTTCCGCCGCTGCGGGCGGGATATCTCCCACGCCGTTCAGCACCAGCCGAGGCCGGTAGGGGAACTTTTTGATATCGTTCTTGTCCGTCACGCCAGACAACACCAAAACGGTGTCCAAACCGGTCTCAATGCCCGCCACCATATCCGTATCCATCCGGTCGCCGATCATGACGGCCTCCTCAGAATGGACGCCCAGGATCTTCAGCCCCGTGCGCATCATCAGCGGATTGGGCTTGCCCACGAAATAGGCGGTCTGGCCAGTGGCCATTTCAATGGGGGCGATCATAGCCCGGCAGGCGGGAATGATCCCATCCTCCGAGGGGCCGGTAAGGTCACTGTTGGTACCGATCAGGCGCGCGCCGCGCATCACCAGCCGGACAGCCTTCAGAATATTTTCGTAATTATAGGTGTTGCCTTCGCCGATGATCACATAATCCGGGTCTACATCATTCATGGTAATGCCCTCGTCATGCAGCGCCATGATCAGACCCGCGCCGCCGATGACATAAGCGCTGCAGCCGGGGGCCTGATTCCGGATGAACCGGGCCGTGGCCAGTGCGCTGGTGTAAAAATGGCTTTCGTCCACCTCCAGCCCCATGCGCTTGAGCTTCTGCTGCAGCTCCTTGGGGGAACGCTCGGAGGAATTGGTCAAAAACAGGAAATTCTTTTTTTCCCGATAGAGCCAGTCCACAAACTCCTTTACCCCGGGCAAAAGCTTGTTTCCGTGGTAGATGACGCCGTCCATATCGCAGATAATGCCTTTTTTCTTTCTCAGCTCTTCCATAAAGTGCTTGTTCCTTTCTCTTTCCTTCTTCTTTTCTTATCTCGATCTTATCATACCGCTTTTTTGTCAAAGAAGAAAGCCTGTTTTTGTAAAAAGCGGGTAAAGCTTCTCAGAGCTTCTTCATAAACCGGGAGGCCGTTTTTGCCATCATCAGCTTGTCCCCGGCCTTTTCAAAGCGGATATTCAGCAGCAGGTCGCCGCCCATGGGCGTGGTCTCCAGGATCCGTCCGGGGCCAAAGGCCTTGTGCAATACCTGCATCCCCGGCTTGAAATCCAGATCTGCCGCAGGCTGTGGCTGATAGCTTTCCGCCCGGATCCGCTGCTTCAGCTGGAGCTGGCGCTGCTGGCTGGCCTGCCGCAGGGCCGAGCCCATGTCTCTGCCGGAGCCGGAACGGGAGACCTGCTCCACCAGCTCCTCCGGGATCTCCGCAACGAAGCGGGAGGGCCGGCCATAGGTGGTCTGGCCGTAGAGCATACGCCGCTGGGAGCAGGTGATGGTCAGCGAGCGCTTGGCCCGGGTCATGGCCACATAGCAGAGCCGGCGCTCCTCCTCCATCTCCTCCTCGTTTTCCATGGCCCGGTAGGAGGGAAAAAGCCCTTCCTCCGCCCCCACGATGAAAACCTGCGGAAATTCCAGGCCCTTGGCGCTGTGCATGGTCATCATGGTGACGGTATCGGCGTTTTCGTCATACTGATCCACATCGGAGATCAGGCTGAGCTCCTCCAAAAAGCCCTCCAGCGAGGGCGTCCCTTCCCCGCTCTCCATCCGCTGGCAATAGTCCGCGATGTTGGAGCGCAGCTCCTGAATGTTTTCGATGCGTCCGCGGGCCTCGTCGGTGCCTTGCATCTCCAGCGCCGCCAGATAACCGGAGCGCTCCAGCAGCGCCTGATACAGCTCCGCCAGCGGGACCTCCTTTTCCAGCGCCCGCAGACCGTCGATCATGGCGGCAAACTTCTCCAGCGGGCCGCTGCTGCGGGCCAGGGCAGGATATTGCCCCGCCTGACGGATGATCTCAAACTCCGTCTTCCGCTGCTGCTCCGCCAGCTGCGCCACAAGCTCCATGGTCTTCAGGCCGATCTTTCGGGCGGGATTGTTGATGATCCGCCGCAGGCGCACGCTGTCGCCGGGGTTGTGGATGACCTCCAGATAGGCCCGCATATCCCGGATCTCCATGGAGTCCAGAAAGGACCGGCCCCGCACCACCACAAAGGGGATGCCGGAGCGAACAAAGCAGGTCTGCAGAAAGTTGCTCAGCGCATTGTTCCGGTAAAGGATGGTGAAGCTCTTCAGGGGCTCGCCGGCAGCGTGGGCCGCGGCGATGGTCCGGGCGATATAGTGGGCCTCCTCCTCCTGATTTTCCGCCTGATAAAAATGGATCTTCTCGCCGGTCTCGTTCTGGGTCCAGAGGGTCTTGCCCTTGCGGCCCCGGTTGCAGGCGATCACATGGTTGGCGGCGCTGAGGATATTGCCGGTGGAACGGTAATTCTGCTCCAGCCGGATGGTGACGGCGTCGGGATACTGCTTTTCAAAGGCAAGGATGTTTTCAATGGTGGCGCCGCGGAACTTATAGATGCTCTGGTCGTCGTCGCCCACCACGCAGAAATTGCGCCAGCCGCCGGCCAGCAGCGAGCAGAGCACATACTGGGCGTGGTTGGTGTCCTGATATTCGTCCACCAGCACATAGCGGAACTTCCGCTGATAGTATTCCCGCACATCGTCGCAGGTCTGCAGCAGCTCCACCGTCCGGAAAATAATATCGTCAAAATCCAGCGCAGCGGCGCTGCGGCAGCGCTTTTGATATTCCGCATAAATGCGGGCCACGGTCTTACGGTAATGGTCGTCCCCGGCCTGATCGGCATAGTCCTCCGGCGTGAGCAGATTTTCCTTGGCGCGGGAGATCTGGCCCATGACGCCCTTGGGGTCAAAATGCTTTTCATCAAAGCCCATGTCCCGGATCACGGCGGTGACCAGCCGCTTTTTATCGTCCTCATCATAAATGGTAAAGGCGCTTCCATAGCCCAGCCGGTCAATATTGCGCCGCAGGATGCGGGTGCAGGCCGTATGGAAGGTGTGGGCCCAGATGTCCTGCCCCTGCGCGCCGCAGGCCACCTCCAGCCGGGAGCGCAGCTCGTTCGCCGCCTTGTTGGTGAAGGTGATGGCGATGATCTCCCAGGGCTTGGGCGGATCCACGGCGCAAAGCCGGGAGACCTCCTCGGGCGGCAGCGCGGCAGGATCGTCCACCAGCGCGGCCAGCTCCGCAAGGGCCTCGTCGCCGGCCCAGTCCGGCGCAAGCTCCGCCTCATATCCTGCGCCGAAGCGCAGCAGATGGATCATCCGGTTGATCAGGACGGTGGTCTTGCCGGAGCCGGCGCCCGCCAGCAGCAGCAGCGGCCCCTCCGTCTTCAAAACGGCCTTTCGCTGCATCTCGTTGAGCCGGGCATATTCATTTTCGATCACGGTCCGCCGCAGGGCGGTATAGCGCAGGTCAAAATCATCCATGTTGCTTTATCCTCTGTTTTCTATTTCAATACCAGGTTGTGGCCGCCCAGCGTGGGCGCAAGGCTCTGCAGCGCGGCCGCCCCGTCGACGCCTGTCTTCCAGGCCATCCGCTTTTTCTGATCCAGAACATAGATCACCGCCCGGTCCTTTCCCGGGAAGGCCCGCAGGGCCTGCTGCACCGGATCCATCCGGGCGTCCAGCAGGGAGCTCATTTTGATCCAGAGGGTCCTGCCGCTCTCCCCGGCGCCGGCCGGCGGTTCCTGCGCCGGTGCTTCCTCAAAGGCCGCGGCCTGCGGCCGCTGGGCCTGCCGGCGGTTTTTTTGCGACAGACGGATCTCGCCGTAGCGGAAGGCATACTGCTCGTTCAGGGGATAGACCTCGTCCACCATGAGCTTGGGATCCTCGTCCTCCCGGGCGGAGATCCGGCCATAGGCGATGATGGCCGCATCCTGCTGGAGCCAGGGCGCGCCGGCGGTCAGCGCCTTTTCAAAGACCATCAGCTCCATGCTGCCGGAGGCGTCCTCCAGCGTTACATAGGCCATCTGGGTCTGCTTCTTCGTCAGCTTGAATTTCAGCGAAGCCACCATGCCCGCCACCGTGACGAACTTTCCGTCCTGCAGATAAGGGTCCTCCCCGGAGGCCACCGCCTGAAACAGCTTGCCCACAGGGATCGCATTGACCTCCCGGGCCAGCGGCCGCAGCTCCTCCATGGGATGGCCGGAAAGATAGAGCCCGCAGGTCTCCCGCTCCATGGCCAGCAGCTCCCGGCGGGAAAACTCCTCCACCTCCGGCAGCTGCAGGACCGGCTGGAAGGTGCTTTGCAGCTGGCCGAAGAGATCCATCTGCCCCTCCAGATTGCGCTTGCTGTCGGCGGCGGCGCTGTCAAGGACGGATTCATAGACCCGCAGCAGCGCCGCGCGCTTTGCGCCCAGGCTGTCAAAGGCGCCGCAGCGGATCAGGCTCTCCAGGACCCGCTTGTTCAGGTCGCCGGCGCTCATCCGCTGGCAGAAATCCTGAAAGGAGACGAAGCGTCCGCCCTTCTCCCGCTCCCGCACCAGCTCGTCGATGAAGCCAACGCCCACATTTTTCACCGAGCCCAGGCCGAACCGGATGTTGTCGCCCGCCACGGAAAAATCCGCCCGGGATTCGTTGATGTCCGGCGGCAGGACGGTGACGCCCAGACCGCGGCACTGCTCGATATATTCCGCCACCTTGCCGTTTTGCCCCAAAACCGAGGTCAGCAGGGCGGCCATGTATTCCTTGGGATAATGATATTTCAGATAAGCCGTCTGATAGGCCACCACCGCGTAGCAGACGGCATGGGCCTTGTTGAAGGCATAGTTTGCAAAATCCAGCAGCTGGTCAAAGATCCCGTTGGCGACCTCCTCCGGAACGCCGTTGGCGGCGCAGCCGCAGATCCCCTCCGCCGGATTGCCGCGGACGAAGCTTTCCCGCTCCGCCTTCAAAACATCCATCTTCTTTTTGGACATGGCCCGGCGGACCATATCCGCCTTGCCCAGACTGTAGCCCGCCAGCAGACGGAAGATCTCCATCACCTGCTCCTGATAGACGATGCAGCCATAGGTGACGGAAAGGACCTTCGCCAGCAGCGGATGGGCATAATGCACGGCGGAGGGATTCTTGCTGCAGCGGATATAATCGTCGATATACTGCATGGGGCCGGGACGGAACAGGGCGATGATGGCGGTGACATCCTCGATGCTCCTGGGCTTCAGGCGCACGGCCACATCCGTCATGCCGGAGCTTTCCATCTGGAACACGCCGGAGGTCTGCCCCTTGCCCAGCATCTCGAAAACGGCGGGATCGTCATAATCCAGATGCTCCCAGTCCAGCTGTCCGCCGTCTGCCAGGATCATTTTCCGGGCGTCGTCCAAAACGGTCAGGTTGCGCAGGCCCAGAAAGTCCATCTTCAAAAGGCCCAGCTCCTCCAGCGTGGTCATCACATACTGGCAGACCACGCCCTGATCGCTTCGGGACAGGGGGACATATTCGTCCACCGGCGCGGCGGCAATGATCACGCCCGCCGCATGGGTGGAGCAGTTGCGGGGCATGCCCTCGATCTTCCGGGCCATATCCAGCAGGTTTTTCACCCGGGGATCGTCGTCATAATAGCGCTTCAGCTCCGGCGAGACCTTCAGCGCCTTTTCCAGCGTCATTTTCAGCTCCTGGGGCACCAGCTTTGCCACCATGTCCACCTCGGCATAGGGCATGCTCATGACCCGGCCCACATCCCGGACCACCGCCCGGGCGGCCATGGTGCCGAAGGTGACGATCTGGGCCACATGGTCCTTGCCGTATTTCTCCGTAACATAGTCGATGACCTCCTGCCGCCGGCGGGGGCAGAAGTCGATATCGAAGTCGGGCATGCTGACCCGCTCCGGATTGATAAAACGCTCAAAATACAGATTGTACCGCATGGGGTCCACATCCGTGATCCGCATACAGTAGGCCGCCATGCTGCCTGCGCCGGAGCCGCGGCCCGGCCCCACGGGGATGCCCTGACGCTTAGCGTAGTTGACAAAATCCCCCACGATCAGGAAGTATTCCACAAAGCCCATCCGGGCGATCATGTCCAGCTCATAGCGCAGCCGCGCCCGATAATCCTCCGGCCCGTCAGGATAGCGCTGCTGAAAGCCCTCCCAGCAGAGGCGCTCCATATAGTGCCGGGCGTCGGTCTCCCCTGCCGGTAGCTGAAAGGCCGGCAGATGATATTTGCCGAAGACGAAGTCCATCTGACACATCTCCGCGATGCGGCAGGTGTTTTCCAGCGCTTCCGGGGCTTCCGGAAAAAGCTGCGCCATCTCGTCGCCGGATTTTACATAAAACTCCGTCCCCTGAAACTTCAGCCGGTTCTGATCCTCCAGCGTCTTGCCCGTCTGGATGCACAAGAGCACATCGTGCATCTCCGCGTCCTCCCGGCGGAGGTAATGGCAGTCGTTGGTGCAGACCAGGGGGATTCCCGTCTCCCGATGGATGTCCAGAAGGCCCGCATTCACCTGCTTCTGCTCCGGGATGCCGTGGTCCTGCAGCTCCAGATAATAATTCCCCCGGCCAAACAGCGCGTCATACCGCAGGGCGCATTCCTTTGCCGCCGCGTAATTGCCGTGGAGCAGCAGCTGCTGCACCTGCCCCGCCAGACAGGCGGAAAGACACACCAGCCCCTCATGATGCTGCTGCAGCAGGTCCCAGTCCACCCGGGGCTTGTTGTAAAACCCCTCGGTAAAGCCGGCGGAGCAGAGCTTGATCAGGTGCCGGTAGCCCTCCATGCTTTTGCACAGGAGAACCAGATGGAAGGCGTCGGAATCCAGCTCATAGACCCGGTCGAAGCGCGTCCGCGGCGCCACATAAAGCTCGCAGCCGATGATGGGCTTGATGCCGGCCTTTTTTGCCGCCTTGTAAAAATCCACGCAGCCATACATGACACCGTGGTCCGTGATGGCGCAGGCCGTCTGCCCCAGCTCCTTGAGCCGCTCCATCAGCGCGTCGATGCGGCAGGCGCCGTCCAAAAGGCTGTATTCCGTATGTAAATGCAGATTGACAAATGGGGTCATTTTGGCTCCTCCTCGCTGAGCTGCACCAGACGGCGCAGCCGGTTGCTCATGCCGGGCTTGGAAATGGGCTCTTCGCTGGCGGCGCAAAGCTCCTGCAGGGAATATTCCGGGTATTGCAGCCGAAGCTGCGCCGCCTGCTGCAGGGGCCGGGAAAGCGTTTCCAGCCGGCCGCTCTCCTGCAGACGGCGGATGGCCTCCGACTGCTTGAGAAAGGCGCTCACCGTCCGGGCCACATTGGCCGTCTCGCAGTTCACCGTCCGGTTGATCTGACTGTTCATGGCCCGCTCCACCTTTTTGAGCATCAGCGTCATGGCCGCGCCGGTGGCCCCGCAGGCAGAGAGAAAATCCTCGATGGCGGCGCTGTCCTTATAATAGAGCACATAGTTCCCCCGGCGCATGGTCTGCCCGGCGGGCAGCTCCAGATCGTTCAGCAGGGCGCTGACCTGGCGGGAGATGGAATAATGCGCCGTCACCAGCTCCAGATGATAGCCCTTTGCTGAGGCGGAGACATAGCCCCCGGTAAGAAAGGCGCCCCGCAGAAACGCATTTTTACAGTCCTCCTCCTCCACCACGGCCCGGTTCAGCGGCAGGGCGTTCTGGCTCTCGTAGCCATAGACGGAAAAGATCCGCCCCAGCTGCTCCGGCTCGGAAAGATAGAGGGTATTGTCCAGCTCCTCCGGCGTGATGCCAAAGCATTGGCGCATCAGCTGCTGCACCCGGCGGCGCACCGCGGGCATTTCCGCCTGCAGCCGAAGGCGCTGCCGGTTCAGCTGGCCCGCAAACAGCAGCATGCCGAGGCATTCCGCCAGCGCGGCGTCCGGATCGTCGGTGATCCGGCAGAGCTCCTGCTTGATGTCTGTGGTGAACGACACGGTTCCTCTCTCCTTTCCTGTGCCGGCGGTCAGCGCTGCCGCAGCAGCAGCCGGTCATATTCTCCCAAAACGCCCTCCCGATGGGCAAAGGTCTCCGCCGTCAGCATCACATTATAGGCCAGCCGCAGCGGGTCGTGCCGGGCCAGCTGCCCGTTGCGCGAAAGCATATCTCCGCCAAACAGACGGATGCCCAGCCGGCGAAATTCCTCCGGCACCGGGCGCAGCGGCTCGCTGCCCTCGGGCATATACCGGGCCGCCAGCTTGTCCGGGATCTCCTGGGTGTTGTAAAGGCAAACATCAATACAGCCGTTGTGTTTCAGGATGGCCCGGGCATGATCCGCCGCGGAATAATGCTCCGTCTCGCCGTCCTGGGTCATCACATTCAAAACATAGAGCTTCAGCGCCGGCGACTGCCGCAGCGCCTCCGCCACGCCCCCCACCAGAAGGTTGGGGATGATGCTGGTATAAAGGCTCCCGGGGCCGAGGACGATCAGCTCCGCTTCCCGGATGGCCTGCAGGGCCTGGGGCAGCGCCTGCGTGTCCTCCGGCAGCAGGCGGATGGAGCGGATGTCCAGATTTTTGTCCTTTTTGGCGGAGGTGATGGCCGTCTCCCCCACCACCCGGCTCCCATCGGCAAAGATGGCCTCCAGCGCGGCGTTTTGCGTACACACCGGCAGGACCTGCCCGGTGACGGCCAAAATCTGGTTCATATCGGCAACGGCCTCCTCAAAGGAGCCGCAGATATTGTTCAGCGCCAGCAGAAACAGATTGCCGAAGCTCTGCCCCGCCAGACTGCCGGAGGGAAAGCGATAGTTCAGCAGCTGGGTCATCATGGTGTTGGTGTTGGCCAGCGCCAGAATGCAGTTGCGGATATCCCCCGGCGGGAGCATCCCAAACTCCCGGCGGAGCTTGCCGGAGGAGCCGCCGTCGTCGGTGACGGTGACGATGGCCGTGATGTTTTCCGTATATTCCTTCAGGCCCAGCAGCAGCGTGGAAAGCCCCGTCCCGCCGCCGATGGCCGCAACCTTCCGGCCCGAAGCCCTTGCCCCCCGGAGCAGCCGCTCCGGAATGGCGTCATAGGGGGCGGCGCGCCAGGCCGCGATCTCCTTTTGCTCCATGGCTCAGCCCTTCTCCACATCCCGGTTCAGCAGCGTCGCACCAATGCCCGCCTGCAGCAATTCTTGATGAAGGCGTCGGCCAATGGTCACGGAACGATGCCGGCCGCCGGTACAGCCCACGGCAATCACCAGCGAGGTCTTGCCCTCCTTAACATAAAGCGGCAGGAGAAAGCGCAGCAGGTCGGTTGTCTTTGCCACGAAGACCTCCGCGTTGGGGTCGGTAAAAACATAGTCGTAGACCGGCTGGTCCAGCCCGGTCTGGGGGCGCAGCGCCTGCTGATAATAGGGGTTCTTCAAAAAGCGCACATCAAAGACCAGATCCGCTTCCCGGGGGATGCCGTATTTATAGCCGAAGGTGCAGACGGAGACCGTCATCATCCCGCCCTCGCCCCCGTCGCCAAACAGGCGGAAGAGCCGGTTTTTCAGCCCGGCGGCAGAAAGGGCCGTGGTGTCGATCACATAGTCCGCCTTGCGGCGCACCGGCTCCATCAGCTCCCGCTCCTGCCGGATGGCGGCCTCCAGCCCTCTGCCGTCCATATCCAGAGGATGCCGGCGGCGGCTGGCCTTCTGCCGGTTGATGAGCGTCTCATCGGCGCAGTCCAAAAACAGCACATGGCAGCTGTTTCCCGCCCGGGAAAGCTCCTCCAGCGTGCGGAACAGATAGGAATAATCGCCCCCGCCCCGCACATCCACCACGAAGGCGGCTTTTTTGTTTTCCCCGTCCAGGCTGCCGAACAGCTCGGTAAACTGCGGGATCAGCTTCACCGGCATATTATCGATGCAGTAATAGCCGATATCCTCCAAAACATCCGCCGCAAGGCTCTTACCGGCGCCGCTCATGCCGGAGATGATGAGACATTCCATCGCCCGTTCCCCTTCCTGTGTTCTTTCTATCCAAGGATCTCTTTTGCAAACATCAAAAGCAGGCTGCAGGCCTCCCGCAGATAAACGCTGGGGATCAGCCAGGCATAGGGCACCGGCGCGGAGACCGTCTCCACCTCCATGCCCATGCGCTCCGCAAGATGCTTCGCCCTGTAAAGGTGAAAGCCATTACTGACCACAGCAATGCTTCCTTCCAGATGGTTTTCCTCGATGATCTCCCGGGAAAACCGCAAATTCTGCTCCGTATTGCGGGCCTGCTCCTCCAGATAGAGCCGGGAGGGCTCGATGCCCCGGGCCGTCAGATAGCGGGCCATGGCGCTGGCTTCCGTGACCGTCTCGTTGTGCCCCTGCCCGCCGGAAAGAACGGCCACCGCCTGAGGATGGGCCGAAAGCTGCTCCAGCGCCGCATCCAGCCGGACCTGCAGCGTGGCGGAGGGCGTTTCTCCGCGCAGGCCCGCGCCCAGAACGATCAGGATCTCCGCCTGGGGATCCTCCGTGCCGTGGACCTCGGAAAGGATCAGCCCCTCCAACAGGATCAGCAGGGCCAGCCCGGCCGCCGCGGCTGTAATGGTGATCACCTTGCCAGTATTGAGCCAGCGCCGCTGTCTGGGCGTCAGACCCGGCTGCCGCCCCTTGCGGAACAGCCACACCAGCCACGCCGCCAGCAGCAGACAACAGCCCACCGCCGCGGCCAAAAATCCGGCGCTGGTGCGCAGATCTCCCACGAAAACGCAAAGCACGCCGGCAGCCGCCAGCCAAAACGCCGGAAACGCCAGCCGCTCTTTGAACTTCCCTTTCTTCATTTCCGCTCCTTACTTCAAAACGCGGATCTCCGGCTCCAGCAAAACGCCGGTCTGGGCCTGCACCCGCTCCTGCACCAGACGGATCAGCGCCAGCACATCGGCGCAGGTTGCGCCGCCCCGGTTGATGATAAAGCCCGCGTGCTTTTCCGAGACCTGCGCGCCGCCCACGCGGCAGCCCTTCAGGCCGCATTCCTCAATGAGCCGGCCGGCAAACTGCCCCGCCGGGCGCTTGAAGGCGCTGCCTGCGGAGGGATATTCCAGCGGCTGCTTCTCCCGGCGGCGGGCCCCATAGTCCGCCATTTCCGCCAGCAGCTGCGCCCGGTCTCCCGGCTGCAGCCGAAAAACGCCGTGCAGCACGATCCAGTCCGGATGGCGGGAATAGACGCTGCTGCGGTAAGCAAAGTCATGCTCCGCCGCAGAAAGCTCCCGCAGGCCCTCCGGCGTATGGCAGACGCTGGAGACCAGCGTATCGGAGATCTGCCCGCCGTAAGCGCCGGCGTTCATCAGGATCCCGCCCCCCACCGTCCCGGGGATGCCCTGGGCAAAGGTCAGGCCCGCAAGGCCCCGCTCCGCCGCCAGCGCAGAAAGCCGGCTCAGGGAATAGCCCGCCGGGACCTGCACCGTCGTCTCATCCAGCCAGACCGGCGCGCCCTCCGGCGTCCGGATCACAAGGCCGTCAAAGCCCTCGTCCGGCGCCAGCAGATCGCTGCCCCGTCCGATGACGGCAAAGCGAAGCCCCTGCTCCGCCGCAAGCTCCAAAAGCGCGCAAAGCTGTGTCTCCGTCTCCGGCAGCGCCAGCCAGCGGGCCGGCCCGCCGATCTGAAAGGTCGTATAGTGGGAAAGCGGCGCTCCGCAGAGCAGGCGGATGCCCTGCTGCGCTGCAAGCATCATCAGTTGCTGTTCCATGTCGGCCTCCTGTTCTGCATCGTCTTCTGTTTCATATTATTCTACCACATTTCATTCTAATAGACCAGCCCAAAAAAAGAAAAATCGGGAGGGCGCTTCCTCCCGATGGGGCTCTCCATGCGCCGCCGGCGCACTATTTCCGGATCAGATTCTGATAAATGGCCGGATGGCCCCCCTCGATGGGGACGGCGCCCACGGTCTTCTCATAAAAGCCGATGGCCTCGTCGGCCCAGCCGATGATGGCGTAGGCATACCCCAGCTCCCACATGGAATGAAGGCTGCAGAGCAAAAGCCCCGTCCCCACGCCGGAGACCCGGGCTTCCTTTTTAACGCCGATGGGGCCGAAATAATCCTTTCCCGTGGCTTCAAAGCAGGAAAAGCCGAGGATCTCCCGCTCCCGCACGGCGATATAGCAGGTGCTGGGGACGGTGGAAAGGGCCGCTTCGCATTCGTGCATCCAGCCGTCGCCGAAATGCTCCCGCACAAAGGCCAAGACCCGGCCCCGGTCCGGCGCGATGACCCGTTTGATCGAGACGCCCCGGGCCTGCAGCGCCTGCAGAACGGGCATTTTATCCGGCAAGCTCCAAAGCTTTACAAGCAAGTCCTGTGCCATCAGAAAAGCCTTCTTTTCGCCGCGATGCCTGCGGGCGTGACGGCAAGGCCCCCCTCGCCGGTCTCCCGGACGCAGGCGGGCATCCCGCAGCCGATCTGATACATGGCGTCGATCACCTGATCCAGCGGGACGAAGCTCTCGATGCCGGCCAGCGCCAGATCTGCCGCCGGCTCGTCCAGATAAAGCCCGCCGATGACATTCACATAGGCGTCGCACATTGAAATATTC